>MLJW01000100.1_pt1 | contig 98971 bp, 104 predicted proteins | sample 888231 | NCBI WGS metagenome assembly MLJW01 (sample SAMN05788063, study PRJNA343431) | mine drainage metagenome | isolation source: sample collected from the inflow into an acid mine drainage treatment plant... | place: Germany: Lusatia, lignite mining district
GGTGAAACTCATCCGCATCGCCGAATACAAGCGCCGTCAGGCCCCGGTCGGCGTCCGCATCACGGATCGCGGATTCGGGAAGGACTGGCGCTATCCGATCACAGTACGTTATCAGGATGACTTTTAGTTATACTTGCGGCACCTATCTCGGGAGAACAATATGAAGAAGATCGAAGCCATCATCAAGCCGTTCAAGCTCGACGAAGTTCGCGAAGCACTATCCGAACTCGGCGTCAGCGGCCTGACCGTAACCGAAGTCAAAGGCTTTGGACGGCAGAAGGGGCACACCGAGCTGTACCGCGGCGCGGAATACGTGGTCGATTTCCTGCCCAAGATCAAGATTGAAGTGGTGATCAGCGCAGCCATGCTGGATACGGCAGTCGAGGCCATCGTCAAGGCGGCAAATACCGGCAAGATCGGTGACGGCAAAATATTCATTAGTTCGGTGGAGCAGGTTGTCCGCATTCGAACCGGCGAGACTGACGAATCAGCATTGTAATTATTGCTGTTTATGAACCGGATGGGTCGAGAATCCATCTGCCAATGATGCAATTGCGCCCCGGCCCCTTTGATGAGCCTTATCTTAGTCAATAGCAATGAAATCGTAGTCGGTGAGCCGATTCCCTGGTCATTGTATGACCAGAACCGAAACCTGCTTTTGAGCGAAGGCGATCAGGTTCGCGACGACGCGCACCGGGATGCCTTGCTCGGTAGCGGTGCCTGCCACGAGCTGTTATTGGAAATGCCAGCCGACTTCGAGAGTGTCGATGACAGCCTATTCGCTGACGATGCCCCATCTGCCGGCCAGCTTGAGGTAAAAGCGACCGACAGGACTTTTACCTTCGACGACATGAAGTTGAAGGCGGAAGACAGGCTGCAGCTCGAGCCCCCTGCACAATTGACCCGCGAACGCTTCACGGTCAAAGTCATCGGCTTTCTCAGGGGGGCCAGTCTACTGGTTTCCATGCCGATTACCGCCAACGGCCTTCGTTTGCAGTTAATGGAAAAAGAAAAGCTCGTGATGCGATCTTTCTCCGGACAGAATGCCTTCGGTTTTGCCTGCACGATAGAGCGGATATGCAAGATTCCCTATGAATACATGCATTTGTCGTTTCCGGATAATATTCAGGGAATCATGATACGCAAAGCCCCCAGGGTGAAAACGCGCATCATTGCGGCAGTACAGGACACCAAGACCGGCGCAGAAAAGCAAATATCCGCCCTCATTTCCGACATCAGCGCCAATGGAGTATCCCTTGAGGCCAGGCAAATGCTGGGAGATAAAGGGGACGTGCTCAATCTGGCGTTTCGCGTGCAGTTGCACAATATCGACGCCTACCTGTCGCTTAAGGGCGTTATTCGTGCCGTATTCACGGTTGATCCGGCAGATCATTCAAAAACCGCGCTCATCCGTCACGGCATCGAGTTTAAGGATATGCAGGTGAACGATAGTGTCATTCTGCAAAGCCTGATCTATCAGCAGATGATTGAAAATCCGCATAAGCTGGTCTAGAGGCTCCGATGCAATCGCCTGTACCTTCATTCCAGTCTCCGAAATCCAAACGTTGAGTCAAAGCGCCGCTTCGGTTACAATGCGCGCCCTGTTTATCCGGCAACAACTGGACAAACGGTAATTCACACACTCGTTCATGTTGGGGTGTCCCTTAAGAGGGATCAGGCTGACGGGTGGAAGACTTAACCCTTAACGATTGGAGTATCAAATGCAAGTAACCATGCGTCAAATGCTGGAGGCGGGTGTCCATTTCGGTCACCAGACCCGTTTCTGGAATCCCAAGATGGCCCCTTATATCTTCGGCCATCGCAACAAGATTCACATCGTCAACCTGGAAAAGACCGTCGTGATGTTCAACGACGCGCTGAAGGAAGTGCGCAAGATTTCCGCAAAGAAGGGCACTGTCCTGTTTGTGGCAACCAAGCGCCAGGCGCGCGAGATCATCCGCGAAGAAGCCCAGCGTTGCGGCTCTCCCTTCGTCGATCACCGCTGGTTGGGCGGTATGCTGACCAACTTCAAGACCGTACAGTTGTCCATCAAGCGCCTGCGCGAACTGGAAGGCATGATCGAAGACGGCAGCATCGACAAGGTGTCCAAGAAAGAAGGCCTGATGTTGCGCCGCGAACTGGAAAAGCTGGATCGCAGCCTGGGCGGTATCAAGGACCTGCAAGGTTTGCCATCCGCCATCTTTGTGATCGACGTCGGCTATCAAAAGGGTACCGTCACCGAAGCGCAGAAGCTGGGTATCCCGGTCATCGGCGTGGTGGATACCAACCACAGCCCGCTGGGCGTGGACTTCATCATCCCCGGCAACGACGACTCCAGCCAGGCGATCCGCCTGTATGCGCGCGGCGTGGCCGATGCGATCCTGGAAGGTCGCGAACAAGCGCTGAACGAGTTGACTGCTCAAGTCGCGGAAAGCGCCGCGTAAGCAGCCTTCCCGCAACGAGGGGGGCGCAAGCCCCCTTTTTTGTAACCAGATTTCAAGTTGAGATTACTTTTAGGAGTGTGACATGGCAGAAATCACCGCAGGTATGGTGAAAGAGCTGCGCGAGGCGACTGGCCTCGGCATGATGGAATGCAAGAAGGCGTTGATCGAGACCAATGGAGATGCCAAGGCGGCTGAAGAGTTGCTGCGCATCAAGAGCGGAGCGAAGGCCAGCAAGGCGGCTTCCCGCGTGACGGCAGAGGGGGTGATCGGTTCTTTCCTCGCGACTGACGGCAAGACCGGCGCCGTGGCAGAAGTAAACTGCGAAACCGACTTCGTGGCCAAGAACGACGATTTCATGGCTTTTGCCAGGAATGTGGCACAGACCGTGGCGCAAAAAGACCCGGCAGACATCGACGCATTGTTGGCAATGCCCATCGCCAACGGTTCGGGCACAGTTGAAGAGACACGCAAGGCCCTGGTGATGAAGCTGGGAGAGAACCTGACAGTGCGTCGGATCGAACGCTATTCGACCACCACCGGCAAGCTGGCGACCTATCTGCACGGCAACAAGATCGGTGTGATGGTCAATTACACCGGCGGCGACGAGGCCCTGGGCAAGGATCTGGCGATGCATATCGCAGCGAGCAAGCCGAAGTCTGTCGATGCATCCGGCGTGAATCCGGAAGACATCGCCACCGAACGCCGTATCGCCATCGAGAAGGCCAAAGAATCCGGCAAGCCGGAAGCGATGCTGGAGAAGATCGCCGAAGGTACCGTGCAGAAATTCCTCAAGGAAGTCACGCTGCTGGGCCAGGTGTTCGTCAAAGCCGAAGACGGCAAGCAAACCATCGAGCAATTGCTGAAAAGCAAAGGCGCTTCGGTGAGCGCTTTCCAGATGTTCATCGTTGGCGAAGGTATCGAAAAGAAGGTCGAAGACTACGCTGCTGAAGTCGCCGCCGCCGCTGCCGCTGCCGTCAAGAAAGGCTAAAAGGAAACCACATCGATGACTGCTCCCGCCTACAAACGTATCCTGCTCAAACTTTCCGGCGAAGCCTTGATGGGCGATGACAGCTACGGTATCAACCGCACTGTCATCGAACGCATCGTGGCCGAGATCAAGGAAGTGACCGAACTGGGGGTCGAGGTGGCGATGGTGGTCGGCGGGGGCAATATCTTTCGCGGTGTCGCGCCGGCTGCGGTCGGAATGGACCGGGCTACTGCCGATTACATGGGTATGTTGGCTACGGTGATGAACGCGATGGCCTTGCAGGATGCGATGACGCGCGGTGGCGTGCCGTGCCGCGTGCAGTCTGCACTGAATCTGGAGCAAGTGGCCGAGCCGTTCATACGCGGCAAGGCCCTGCGTTATCTGGAAGAGGGCAAGGTCGTCATTTTCGGTGCGGGAACGGGTAACCCGTTCTTCACCACCGATACGGCAGCCGCACTGCGCGGCGTGGAAATGGATGCCGAAGTTGTTATCAAGGCGACCAAGGTGGACGGCGTGTATACCGCCGATCCGAAAAAGGATCCCAAGGCAGTGCGTTACCAGAAGGTGAGCTTCGACGAAGCCATCGGCAAGGATTTGAAAGTGATGGACGCCACGGCGTTGACGCTGTGCCGCGACCAGAAGCTGCCCATCATCGTTTTCAGCATATTCAAGGCGGGTGCATTGAAGCGTGTGGTGATGGGGCAGGATGAAGGAACGCTTGTACACTGTGATTGAAGGATGCCTTTAAAAACCCAACTTTCGTCGCTATGCTGCGTTGCTCGCAAAAAATAACTCCTTACATATTAGGCTATATGCTGCGTCGTGATTTTTTGCTCGCGCCTTGCCTAGCTTAGAAATTTGAATTTTTAAAGGCATCCTTGACGGAGAACGAAGATGATTGCTGACATCAAAAAGAACGTTGAACAAAAAATGAACAAGTCGCTGGACGCGCTCAAGACGGATTTGAGCAAAATCCGCACAGGACGTGCGCATACCGGCATTCTGGATCATGTGATGGTGGACTACTACGGCAGTCCGACGGCGGTGAACCAGGTGGCAAACATCACCTTGACCGACGCGCGCACCATCGGCGTGCAGCCGTATGAAAAAAACATGATCGGCCCGATCGAAAAGGCGATCCGGGATTCCGACCTGGGCTTAAACCCGGCCACCAATGGCGATCTGATACGTGTGCCGATGCCGATGCTGACCGAAGAACGCCGCCGCGACTTGATCAAGGTGGTCAAGAATGAAGGCGAAGACGCTAAGATCGCCGTGCGCAACATCCGCCGCGATGCGAACGAGCAATTGAAAAAGCTGTTGAAAGACAAGGAAGTCGGCGAAGACGAGGAGCGTCGCGCGCAGGACGATGTGCAAAAACTGACCGACCGCTTCGTTGCCGAAATCGACAAGGCCCTGCAGGTTAAAGAAGCCGATTTAATGGCCGTGTAAGACGGGCCATCGATAATGGCGCTGCCCTTTTTCAGTTCCACCCGCACGATTCCCGACATCACCACTGTCCCGCGTCACATCGCCATCATCATGGATGGCAATGGGCGCTGGGCGAAGCAGCGCTTCATGCCGCGCGTCATGGGACACCAGCGCGGCGTGGAAACGGTGCGCGAGATGGTCAAGGCGTGTCGCCAGCTGGGGGTGGAGTATCTGACGCTGTTCGCTTTCAGCAGCGAGAACTGGCGCCGTCCTGCCGATGAAGTATCCTTCCTGATGCAGCTGTTCCTGAAGATGCTGGAACGCGAAGTCGGCAAGCTGCATGAAAACAATATCCGCTTGAAAGTCATCGGCGACCGCAGCCGGTTCGAGTCGCAGCTTGTGCGATATATCGAAGAAGCCGAGCAACTCACCGCCAATAACACGAGCCTGACGCTGACCATCGCCGCCAATTACGGCGGGCGCTGGGACGTCATGCAGGCGATGCATGCATTGAGCCAGGCGCATCCCGAACGTGCCACTGCTTTCGACGAAGAAGAACTCACCCCTTATCTTTCCATGCACTATGCACCGGAGCCGGACTTGTTCATCCGCACCGGCGGCGAGCAACGCATCAGCAATTTCCTGCTGTGGCAATTGGCTTATACCGAGCTGTATTTCACCGACACCTTGTGGCCGGCGTTCGACCGCGCCGCGTTGGAGACAGCCATCCATTCCTATCAAAAACGCGAGCGTCGTTTCGGGCGCACCAGCGAACAATTGAGCGAGGGCAAGACCAATGCTTAAGCAGCGCGTCATCACGGCGATCATCTTGTTCGTATTGTTCCTGGCAGCCTTGTTCGGCCTGCCTGCCGCGGGCTGGCAAGCATTGATATTGGTCGTGATGTGGCAAGGTGCGGTGGAATGGGCAAGGTTGTCCGGATTGAACGGGCGTCCTGCCATGGCCTATTGGCTTACCACTCTGGCTCTCATGGCCGGAATATTGTGGTTCGATAGCAGTGTTGCGCCGGAACGGCAGAATTTGTTGCACCTGGCGTGGTATGCCATGGCCGTGTTGCTGTGGGTGTTGGTCGTTCCAGCCTGGTTGATGCTGGGTTGGCGCCCGCAGAGTCGGTGGTTGATGGGATTGGTCGGCTGGATCGTGCTGTTGCCGACCGGTTTGGCAATGATCGACCTGCGCGCTTTCAGTCCATGGATATTGTTGTTCGCGATGACGGTGGTGATGATGGCCGATATTTCAGCTTATTTCACCGGCAAGCGTTTCGGCAAGAACAAACTGGCACCCTCGATCAGTCCCGGCAAGACCTGGGAAGGCGTCCTCGGGGCCATGGTCGGCGTGACCCTATATGTGATCGTCGTTGCCTGGGCGAGCGGACTTTACAAGCATTACGCTCTGTTCCCGGGCATCGTCGTCGCGGGATGGTGGTGGGTGGCGCTGGCCGTGATCGGAGACTTGTTCGAGTCTGCTGTCAAACGCCAGGCAGGAGTCAAAGACAGCGGGGCGTTGCTACCCGGACACGGCGGCCTGCTGGATCGCATCGATGCCCTGACATCCACCTTGCCGTTCGCTGGTCTCGCGCTCATTCTGCAAAGACTGGAATGAGCAAGCTCACCCGACTCACCGTACTCGGTTCAACCGGCAGCATCGGCAAAAGCACGCTGGACGTGGTCTCGCGTCATCCCGACAAATACCGGATCATTGCGCTTACCGCGCAGCAACAAGACGAACTCCTGTTCGAACAATGCCAGCGTTTCCAGCCGCGCTTCGCCGTGCTGCTGGACGAGGCTGCCAGCGAGCGGTTGAGCAAGCGCATCGCTGCTGCAGGGCTGGATATCGAGGTGCTGTGCGGAGTTGAGGCGCTGGAGCGCGTTGCGACGTTGCCTGAAGTGGATGCGGTGATGGCAGCCATCGTCGGTGCGGCTGGCATGCAATCCACGCTGGCGGCAGCGCGTGCAGGCAAAAAGATATTGCTGGCGAACAAAGAGACGCTGGTGCTCGCCGGGCACCTGTTCATGGAAGCCGTGCATCGCAGCGGTTCCGTGTTGTTGCCCATCGACAGCGAACACAATGCCATTTTCCAGGCACTGCCGCGTGGCTATGCCGGAGACATGAAGCGGAGCGGAGTAAGCAAGATACTGCTTACCGCGTCCGGCGGACCTTTTCGCAACACGCCGATATCCGAATTGCAGCATGTCACTCCGGAGCAGGCCTGTGCGCATCCGAACTGGAGCATGGGGCGCAAGATATCCGTTGATTCGGCCAGCATGATGAACAAAGGGCTGGAGGTGATCGAGGCGCACTGGCTATTCAATGCGGGAGCGGACGATATCCAGGTGGTGGTGCATCCGCAAAGCGTGATCCATTCAATGGTGCAATATGTCGACGGTTCGGTGCTGGCGCAACTGGGCAATCCGGATATGCGTACACCGATCGCGTTTGCGCTGGCTTATCCGGAGCGTATCGAGGCGGGTGTCGCGCCGCTAGACCTGTTCCAGGTGGCCAGACTGGATTTTACCGCCCCCGATTTTTCCCGATTCCCCTGTCTGGCGCTGGCGTACCAAGCGCTGCGCGCAGGCGGCACCGCACCGGCGCTGTTGAATGCGGCAAACGAAGTGGCGGTTGCCGCTTTTCTTGAGCGGCGCATTTCATTCCTCGATATCCCGCGTCTGATTGAAACTGTGCTGGGTAAAATTGCCAGTGCCAAAGTGGAAATGTTACAGGACTTGCTGGATGCGGATGCTTCGGCGCGTGCGGCGGCACAGGACTGGATCGCACGATGACAACCTTGATCGCATTCGTTGTTGCCATTGCCATACTGGTGGTATTCCATGAATTGGGGCATTACGCCGTTGCACGACTGTGCGACGTGAAAGTGCTTAAATTCTCAATCGGGTTCGGCAAGGCACTTTACACAAAACGCTTTGGCAAAGGCGAAACGGAATGGGTGATCTCCACGATCCCGTTGGGTGGTTACGTCAAGATGCTGGATGAGCGCGAGGGCGAAGTGCCCGAAGGCGATCTGCCGCGCGCATTCAACCGTAAGCCGGTGCTGCAGCGCATGGCTATCGTCGTGGCCGGGCCAATAGCGAACCTGCTGTTGGCCGTTGCCCTGTATTTCGTCCTGTTCATCCACGGCGTGCCGGGCGTCAAGCCGGTGTTGGGGGAGATTACGCCGAACACGCCGGCGGCGGCAGCGGGGCTGCAAAGCAAACAGACGATCATCAGTATCGACGGACAGGTGACCCCGAGCTGGCAAGAGATACGCTGGATATTGCTGGATTTGGTGCTGCAACACAAAACGGCAAAATTTGAGTTGCAGAATGCCCAGGGTGAGAAGTCGTACGGAACGCTGGACATAAGCAGTCTGACCGCGGCTGATCTGGACGGAGATTTCATGCAGAAGCTCGGGTTGCAACCCTATCAACCTCCCATCTATCCGATCATCGGCAAGCTGGTCGACGGAGGTGTTGCGCAACGTGCCGGACTGCAAGTAAACGACCGTATCCTTCGGGCAAACGGCCAGGAGATTTCGCTTTGGGAAGACTGGGTGAGCATGGTGCGCAGCCACCCCGGCACAAAGCTGGATATTGAGATCGAACGTGCGGGTGCGGTATTGAAACTTGCGTTGACTCCCGAAGTCCTCAACGATGGCGGGAAGACAATTGGCCGCATCGGCGCCGCAGCCTATATCGACAAGACCGCATTTGAGGCGATGTTGAACGAAGTGCGATACCCGCCTCTGGCAGCTTTGTCGGAGGCACTGCGCAAGACCTGGGATACGGCAGTCGTGAGCCTGAAGATGATGGGCAAGATGATCCAGGGCGAGGTTTCGCTAAAAAACCTCTCGGGCCCGATTACCATTGCGGATTATGCCGGGCAATCGGCGCAGATGGGGTTGGGGGCGTATATCGGTTTCCTTGCGCTGATCAGCATCAGTCTGGGGGTATTGAACTTGATGCCTATCCCTTTATTGGATGGCGGGCATTTGCTGTATTATTCGGTCGAATTGATCAAGGGCAGTCCGGTCTCGGAAGGCCTGTGGGAAGCGGGGCAGAAAGTGGGTATCGCGCTATTGGTTACCATGATGGCTTTTGCGTTGTATAACGACATCAGTCGCCTGATTTTGGGTTGAACACAATAATGAAATTAAAAAAATGGGTGGGTTTGCTCCCGCTTTTGCATGCCACATCTGCTTGGTCGTTTGATCCGTTCATCATCAAGGATATTCGTGTTGAAGGTATCCAGCGTACAGAACCGGGTACGGTGTTCAGCTATTTGCCCGTGAAAGTCGGCGATACGCTGAATGATGATCGTGCGACTGCCTCGCTGCACGCATTGTTCGCTACGGGTTTTTTCAAAGACGTGGCGTTGAAAGTGGACCAAAACGTACTGGTCGTGGTAGTTAAAGAACGCCCGACGGTCGCCAGCGTCGAAATCAACGGCGTAAAGGAATTCCCGAAGTCTCAATTGAACGACAATCTGAAAATCTTGGGATTGGCGGAAGGTCGCATCCTGGATAAATCGGTGCTGGACAAATCCGTGCAGGAACTGAAACGGCAATATGTGGCTCGAGGGAAATATTCTGTGGACGTGAAGGCTACGGTCAAGGACCTCGAGCGCAACCGAGTGGCGGTCAGTTTCGATGTGAATGAAGGTTCGGTTTCCAAGATCAGGGAAATCAATATCGTGGGCAACCATGTCTACTCGGAAAAGGAACTGCTCGGCGTAATTCAACTTACCACGCCGGGGTGGTTCACCTGGTTCAGCAAAAACGACCAATATTCCAAGCAGAAATTGTCGGCCGACATGGAGAGCCTTCGTACCTACTACATGAACTCCGGCTATATGGATTTCAATATCGAATCGACACAGGTTTCGATCTCGCCGGACAAAAAAGATATTTTCATCACGCTGAATATTTCCGAGGGGGAGAAATACACCATTTCAGGCATCAAGGTGGTCGGCACGGAGGCTGTCCTTACGCACGATGAAATGCGCAAAATGATCAACATCCAGCCCGGCGATGTGCTGTCGAGGGATGCGATCACCGATTCCACACGCAAGATCAGCGAGCGTCTTGGGGAGGAGGGCTACGCGTTTGCCAATGTGAATGCGGCGCCGGAAGTGGATAAGGATAAACACCAGGTGGCTTTCACCTTTGTGGTCGACCCGTTGCAGCGAGCCTATATCCGCCGTATCAACATCACCGGCAACGACAAGACACGCGATGAGGTCATACGCCGCGAGTTCCGTCAGATGGAGAGTAGCTGGTTTGCCACTTCCAAGGTCAAAAACTCAAAAAAGAGACTAGACAGAACGGGTTTCTTCTCTGAAGTCAACGTCGATACGTCCCAGGTCCAGGGGACAAGCGACCAGATGGATGTCAACCTTAAGGTGACAGAGATGTCGACAGGCAGTTTCCAGATCGGTGCCGGATACAGCAGCCTGGAAAAGGTGACGCTGATGGCCGGTGTTACACAGACGAACGTGTTCGGCACAGGAAGTACCCTGTCCACGCAAATGAACACCAGCAAATTCAATCAGGTCTATTCGGTCTCCTACACCAACCCCTACTATACGGATGACGGAATCAGTCGGGGTTTCGACGTTTACAAGCGTAGAACGAATGCGCTTATGATCGCGATCAGTCCCTATACTTCCGATACGTATGGCGCAGGGGTGCGTTTTGGACTGCCGATCAAGGACGATGAGATGTTCCATGTAGGCACGTCAGTCGAACAGACGACGATCGGGTTGACTCCGCTCAGTCCGCAGCGATATATAGACTACATCAACTTGTTTGGCGAAACGGTCGACAACCTGCTGGGTACCGTAGGCTGGTCGCGCGACACGCGTGACAGCGCGATAACCACCACTGAGGGCACGATGCAGCGTGCCTCCCTTGAAGTCAGTGTGCCGGTATCCGATCAGCACTATTACAAATTGACCTATCAACACCAGGTGTTCTACCCTCTCAATCGCGATTACACATTGATGCTGAACGGCGACTTTGGTACGGCCGCCGGATACAGTGGTGCACCGCTGCCTTTCTTCAAGTATTTCTATGCAGGCGGTGTCGGTTCTGTGCGTGGATACGACCCCATGTCCCTGGGGCCGAGAGATGCCAATAACCTGCCATTGGGCGGCAGCAAGAAGGCCGTTGGTAATATCGAAGTATTGTTCCCCATGCCTGGAATGGAAAAGGAAAAATCAGTGCGGTTGAGCGTTTTCCTGGATGGCGGCGAGATTATCGGCACTGGCGGACAGCTTCCGGGTTCCACGGGAATGCGCTATTCTACGGGTCTGGCCATGACTTGGCTCTCACCGGCAGGGCCCCTCAAACTGAGCTGGGCAAAGCCTTTGAACCAGCAGCCGCAAGACAACATACAACACATCCAGTTTACGATGGGTTCGATGTTCTGACCTCTACCAGGAGCTTGAGATGAAGACATTACTTTGTGTGGGTCTGATGTTATTGGCAACCATCACACAAGCCTGCGCCGCCGATTTTCGTATTGGCGTGGTGGATACCGAGCGCATCCTGCGCGAATCGGATCAAGCGGTACGTGCCGAAAAGAAGATCGAGCGGGAGTTTTCCGCGCGGGACCAGGAAATCAAAAAGCTGATCCAACAAAGCAAGGATCTTCAGGCATCCCTGGAGAAGGACGGTACTGCGATGTCGGAGCCCGTGCGGCGCGTTAAAGAACGTGAATTGGCCAATATGAACCTGACATTGCAAACCTTGCAGCGTGAATTTCGCGAAGACCTGAATCTGCGCAAGAACGAGGAATTGGCAACTGTGCTGGCGCAGGCTGACAAGGCGATTCGTGCGATCGCCGAAAGCGAACAGTACGATGTTATCTTGCAGGAAGCGGTCTATCGCAATCCCAAAGTGGACATCACCGACAAAGTGTTGAAGTACCTCTCCAAAGAGGCTCCCGACAAGTCCGATAAATGAACTGAAGAGTTGTATTCGATGGAACGTAAAGCCTACCGACTGGCAGACATAGCGGCACGTTTCGGCGGGCAAGTGATTGGAGATGCTGGCACGCAAGTACAGCAGATAGGTACTCTGGAGCACGCGACCGCGGGACAGATCGCCTTTCTGGCCAATGCAAAATATCGCAATCAGCTTGATCACAGCAAGGCCTCGGCAGTCATCCTGTCCGCAATCGATGCCGATGCAACAGCGTTGCCGCGCATCGTTTGCGACAATCCCTATTCGTATTTCGCCAAACTCTCGTCGTTCCTGAATCCGTTGCCCGAGTGCATTCCAGGCATCCATCCTTCCGCCGTCATTGGCAAAGGCACCAAGATATCCCCGAAATCCCACATTGGCCCGCTGGTGACGGTGGGTGACGGCGCGATTATCGGGGCGGGTACAACGGTGATGGAGGGATGCAGTATCGGTGCGGGCGCGGTACTGGGCGAGAACACTTTGCTTTATCCGCGCGTGACGGTTTATCACGCATGCGTCATCGGCAATCATGTCATCGCACATTCCGGAGTGGTGATCGGAGCCGACGGTTTCGGTATGGCCTGGGAAGAGGGGAAGTGGCTGAAGATCCCTCAGATCGGCCGCGTAGTCATCGGCGACCATGTCGAGATCGGCGCGAACACCACCATCGATCGCGGTGCACTGGACGACACCGTGATTGAAGAAGATGTGAAACTGGATAACCAGATACAGGTCGCGCACAACGTCCATATCGGCGCGCATACCGCCATCGCGGGCTGTGTCGGTATCGCGGGCAGCGCCACCATCGGCAAATATTGCCGCATCGGCGGCAGTGCAGGGATATTGGGACATCTGCAGATCGCGGACCATGTCGAGATCGCATCGTTTACCCTGATCGGAAAATCGATCACGGAGCCGGGGAGCTATGCCGGAATATTCCCGTTCAGCAAGAACGACGAATGGCGCAACAATGCCGTGCATTTGCGGCATCTGGGCGAATTGGTTAAACGCGTCAAAGCGCTGGAAAAAGAAATCGAATCATTGAAGGGGGAGAAAATATGAGTACGACGATGGATATTCATGAAGTGTTGGAACACCTGCCGCATCGCTATCCGTTCCTGTTGATAGACCGCGTGCTGGATGTCGTGCCGAACGAAAGTATCGTTGCACTGAAGAATGTTTCCATGAACGAGCCGTTCTTTCCCGGCCATTATCCGCACCATCCGGTGATGCCGGGCGTGCTGGTGATCGAAGCAATGGCGCAGGCCGCCGCCATTCTGTCGTTCAAAACGATGGGGACTTTGCCGAGCGACGATTCCGTGTATTACTTCGTCGGCATCGACAACGCGCGCTTCAAGCGCCCGGTCGGCCCAGGCGACCAGTTAATCCTGAAGGTGTCCATTGCCATGAACAGACGCGGCATGTGGAAATTCAGCGGCAAAGCCGAAGTGGATGGCCAGGTTGCGGCGGAGGCGGATCTGATCTGCACATTGCGGACCAAGGAATGAACGGCTTGCGTCATCCAACTGCGATCATTCATCCGAATGCGAGGCTGGCAGACGATGTTTCGGTCGGCCCGTATTCCATCATTGGCGAAAACGTTGAGATCGGCGCAGGGACGATCATCGGCCCGCATGTGGTGATTGACGGTCATACCAGCATCGGCAAGGGCAACCGCATTTTCCAGTTCAGCTCGATCGGCGAGATACCCCAGGACAAAAAGTACAAAGGCGAGCCGACGCGATTGGTCATCGGCGACAACAACACGATCCGCGAGAACTGCACCTTCAACCTGGGCACAGTGCAGGACGGCGGGGTCACTTCTATCGGCAGCAACAACTGGATCATGGCCTATGTACACGTGGCGCATGATTGCCATATCGCCGACCACAATGTCATCGCCAATTCGGTGCAATTCGCGGGGCATGTGACTGTCGGCAATCACACCCTGATCGGCGGCATCAGCGGAATACACCAGTTCGTGCGCATCGGCGATTTTGCAATGATCGGTTTCCAGACACGGGTGTCGCAAGACATTCCGCCTTTTGTAACGGCGGTGGGGAACCCGGCGGAAGCCAAAGGCCCGCATCAGGAAGGGCCGCGCCGCGCAGGCTTTTCCGCACCGCGTGTCGATATGCTCAAGCAGATGTACCGTACTTTGTATCGTGCCGGCAGCAGCTTCGACACTGCAAAAAAGGAAATCGCGGGGTTGCGCGGCCAAGTTCCCGAAGCCGATGCGGACATCGATAATATGCTGACATTCTTGAACAACGCCAGCCGTGGCATCGTGCGGTAACCGGTATGACTGATTCTGTAAAAACCATTGCCATCGTGGCAGGCGAGGCGTCGGGGGATTTGCTTGGCAGCCTGCTGATGGATGCCATCAGGCAAGCTGCACCCAACGTGCGTTTCATCGGCATCGGCGGCCCCAAGATGCAAGGCGTCGGCATGGAGGCCCTGTTCCCGCTGGAAAAACTGGCCGTGAACGGCTATGTCGAGGTGTTGCGGCATTACCGCGAACTCGTCGGTATCCGACGCAACTTGCGTGAACGTTTCATTGCGACGCCGCCCGATCTTTTCATCGGTATCGATGCGCCCGACTTCAATCTCGATCTGGAGCTGTCCTTGAAGCAGCACGGCATACCCACCGTGCATTATGTCAGCCCATCCATCTGGGCATGGCGCGGCGAACGCATCCACAAGATCAAGCAGGCCGTATCCCGCATCCTCGCCCTGTTCCCGTTCGAAGAGCCGCTCTACAAGCAGGCAGGCGTGCCGGTGACCTATGTAGGGCATCCGCTGGCAGACATCCTGCCGGAAAACCCAAAACAAATGGAAATGCGCGAACAAATGCGCATCATGCCCAGGAACGCCAAGGTGTTCGCCTTGCTGCCGGGCAGCCGCCAGGGAGAAGTACGGCGCCTGGCCAAGACCTATGTCGAGACGGCCAAGCTGATCCTGAAACAGCTGCCCGAAGCGCAGTTTCTTGTTCCGCTGGCCAGCCGCGAGACGCGCACCATCTTTGAAAATGAAGTCTGGAAACAGGAAGCACAGCAGCTGCCCATCACCTTGCTGTTCGGACATGCACACGACGCGATGATCGCCGCCGATGGCGCACTGGTCGCTTCCGGTACGGCCACACTGGAGGCTGCACTGCTAAAGTGCCCGATGGTCATTACCTACAAGATGCCCGCGCTGACTTATTGGATCGCCAAGCGCAAGCAATACCTGCCTTATGTCGGCCTGCCCAATATCCTTGCCGGCAAATTTGTCGTGCCGGAAATCCTGCAGGACGATGCGACTGCTGAGAACCTTGCACAAGCCTTACTCAATCTGGTCAACAACAAACAGGCTGTGGCGGAGCTGGAACAGACCTTCAGTGCAATACACCAGACCCTGCGCCAGGATACCGCGCACAAGGCAGCTGCGGCCATCCTGCCTTATCTGGCATGAACGGCATCCTGCTCATCTGCGGCGTGGATGAAGCAGGGCGCGGTCCACTGGCCGGTCCAGTAAGTGCGGCCGCCGTTATCCTCGACGAGGCACGTCCCATCGAAGGGTTGGCCGATTCCAAAAAACTTTCCGAGAAACAACGCGACCGGCTGGCTCCCATCATCCGTGAACGCGCGCTGGCCTGGGCCGTGGCCTATGCCGAAGTCGGCGAGATCGACCAGCTCAACATCCTGCAAGCCACGCTGTTGGCCATGCGCCGAGCCGTGCTCGAACTGCACACCCGGCCGCATCAGGTACTGGTGGATGGCCTGTATTGCCCGCAGACAGGCATTCCCAGCCAGGCCATCGTCAAGGGCGACAGCAAAATAGCCGCCATTTCCGCCGCGTCCATCCTGGCCAAGACTGCGCGCGATGAACTCATGATGCGCCTGCATGAGCAATATCCGCAGTACGGTTTTGACGGTCACAAAGGCTATCCCACTGCGGTGCACCTGGCCGCATTGCGCGAACACGGTGTTTCGGAAGTGCATCGGCGCAGTTTCAGACCGGTGCGCGAAGCATTGCAGTACACTCATCAAAACAACTCTTGAGGTGACTATCATGACCTTTTTCAGACTCTTACACCTGCTCGCCGTGCTCATCTGGGTTGGCGGCATGTTCTTCGCCTATGTCGTGTTGCGCCCGGCAGCCGTGGATGTGCTGCAGCCGCCGGAACGCCTGCGCCTGTGGGACAACGTGTTCCACCGTTTCTTCAACTGGGTCTGGGGCGCAATCGGCGCGATCCTTGCGTCCGGTTTGTACATGATCTACCTGTACGGCGGCATGGCTCATGTGCCGCGCTATATTCACGTCATGCTGTTGCTGGGGCTGGTGATGATGGGTATCTACGTCTACGTATTCTTCGCCTGTTACGTGCAATTCAAACTGCAGGTCGCCAAGGAACACTGGAAAGAAGCCGGCGCGATCCTGGGCAAGATACGCAAGCTTATTGGCGTGAACGTGACCTTAGGCCTGATTACGGTGTGTGTTGCGGTGGTTGGAAAGTTGTGGGGATAACAAACAGGACATACTGATCCGGCTGGACGCCGGGCCGGCAAACCGAAATCTGCCTGCTATCCTGCAGCGCGATGTCCGTCCCCGCCGCGCAATTCCCATATAACAAAAAAATCAGCCCGACATTCTAGTAATGTCGGGCTGATGGATTTCGGACTCAAACGCCAACAACTTTCCTGCTACCGGCCACTGTGCAACCCTGCAATTCTGTTTCGAATTGTCGGGGTTGCACTGGTGGGTTCGTCAATGGTCCTGAATCAGAGTACCAGTTGGCGTACCTGAGGTGCCCAGCAAGAACAGGCTGTACACACCCTGGGAATTTAAAACTACGGGCGTTATTAGGGTAGGTACAGTTGGTGTTGCCACCAGGCTGGCAGAGATGCTGCTGTTTACAATGCCCTGATTATTCAGCGTTGGAATAGAAGCGGTTCCAAAAGTTATATTTGAAGCCACCTGAACACCGTTGAAAGCAAGGGAAAAGGCGCCGCCGCCGTTGACGCCATTCACCAAGCGCAATTTCGCGTAGCCACTGGTCGGGCGCGTATTGTCGTCAACAAGTGGATTACATGCATTTGTCCCTGTTAGCAGCAGCGTCAGGTCTTCACCGGCGGTGGTGACGGGAGTGCAGGAAGCAGGACTACCATTTATTGTTATTGCCGTACTTCCGGCCGGAACAAGGACGTAGGAACCGACTGCGTAATCGAATGACGTCGAGTTGCCGATAAGATTGACGGCAGTCGCGCCCGCGGTTGCGGTAGCAATCGGGCTCGTTGTATTTGCCGCGATGCGTATGCGTGCATTGGTATTCTTCTGAGCCAAGACTGCGCCTTGTTGCGTCACGAGCAATCCGTCGACCAATCCTCCACCTGTCGTGCTGGTCAGTACCAGAGTCAATATTTGCTGGTTGGCGATGGTGATCGAAGGGATATCCAGCCTCAGGTCTGTAATGTTATTCGCACCGGTAACCCAGACGTGATAGGTATTTGCCAGCACTTCGTTGTAGAGGGTGGTGCCCGACACGTTCTGCGCCAGAAGCGTGGCGGCCTGCAACGCGGGTGAAGCGGCCGTTGGCGAGTAAGTATCGCTGAGCGCACTCACCGGAGCCATGTAAACGTCCAGGTTCCCGGCATCTGCCGAAAGGTCAGCCACGCGTATCTGGCCGTCGCCGGCCAAGGGCGCGGGTTCGTTATCGGCGAACTGGACCAGATGCAGACTTTGATCGGACGTGTAAGCGACCAGCGTGTAGGGGACCGTTGCTGCAAACGAGAAATTGGTTTCTGCGGACGGGACTCCACTGGCGACCAGCGCGATGGGATAAGTGCCCGAGGTAATGGTGGCATTGGCGCTGGCAGTGCCGGGTGCAACTGAAGTCGCAAGCTGGGTGCCGCCGGTGACCAGGCTTAATGTGCTGCTCGTGCCATTCACCAAGCGCACTGTGTTCGTTGTGCTGACGGCGGCGCTGCCACCACCGCCTCCAAAGCAGCCCTGCAGCAGGGTCAGGATCATCAGGAGCGGCAAGAATATCGATATTTGTTTCACTTTTTCTCCATTTCATTGTTTGAATATGACGGCATGGGCGCGCCTGATTTGATCGTTACCGGCATCCGGGAATGGCAGGATTTTATCATCTGAGCTAGTCCCACGTATTTTTCCATCCACCATGTTTTTGAAACAAACCGGATACAGACTTGATACAAAAAGGCTTTATAGCTAATCAGCGTACAGGTTCAACCCGCCCGCCCCTACCGCGGAATAGTCATATAGACCGCCAGTTGTGATTGCATTGATAGAACGGGTCGTAACTTGCGGCAAGACTTGAGTCCAGACTGCTGCTCCGTTGCCCACCGTCGTACTGCCATTCGCGTAAAATTCGCTGTAGTAGATATTACCGTCAGAGCCAACTGCCATGAACCGGCGATAAGCGGTATAAGCGACCGAATTCAAATTGCTGGTAGATGGGATATTTGTCGATGTTTGCTGGGTCCAGACAATTCCGTCCTCGCTCGTCAATACCGTTCCGTTATTTCCGACTGCAACGAATACGCCGACATTATTTGCATCAAGACCGCCGTAGGTTACGCCCTTGAGGTCGATGGTGGGCAAAGGAGAGGAGGTCCTGTTCCAAGTGATCCCGTCCGTACTGTAGAGCAATGTACCCGCAGCACCGACTGCGACATAGGTGCCAACACCTTTTGCCACTCCATAAGCCAATCCATACAAGGAGGATCCCGTGGGGGAGGACTGAGTCATCCAATTTGCTCCGCCATTGCTCGTGGTTATGATGGTGCCGCTTGCACCGGCCGCGACAACAAGACCATTGCCACTGGTAATGGCGTAGAGGGTGTTTAACGTGCCACTGTTTTGTGCCACCCATGACGACGTGCCTGGCGCAAGTCCTATCACATTTCCCCCAGCACCCACGCTCAGATATACGGCACCGTTAAAAGTCACCGCGTAAAAATCTGTCGGATATGGATTACTCAACGCGGTCCAGACATTCCCGTCCGCACTTGAAAACGAAGCGCCGCCCAGTCCAGTGGCTACAAACGCCCCTCCATAAGCAACACCGCGCAGGTCGGTTGTACCCGCATTAAGCCCGGTGTTCCACGTTGCTCCTGCCAGCCTGGGTATAGCTTCAATCGCGGGAGAGCCCGGGCCGCCGGGCCCGCCATTGATTCTTCCGTTGACGGTAAAGGAATATTGCACTCCGTTGGTCAACGGCACGGTTCCATAGGTCCCATATACGCCGGGTAATGAAGAGACTACCTGGGGTGAAGTTGCATAGAGCGTCGTACCGCAAGCAGGCATGGAGGAACAGTTTGTCGGCGTAACGCCGGCTCCGGCCGCTGTAAATACCCAATACGTGACACCGGGGATCGAGTCCCACGTCACCACTACCCTGCTGTCCTTGGCTGCGACGGCGACATTGGTAGGCTGGGGGGCGGAAGAGGCGCCTGAACCGAAGCAACCGGCAAGAGACATGGCAACCATTGCCACCATGATGAATGCAAAGAATCTTTTCATTTCGCGATAACTCACAATAAGGCCTGAATAAAAACAAAGGCGCATTTTAGACTAACGTTGTATGACCTGCCCATTACTTTAATGTCATCTGTCCCGCCTTGGAGCACAGGCTTCGGGTTGGGGGCTCGATTGGGAAGGTTGCCTCAAAATCAGGTTGGCCCAACGGGCCGGAGAAATGGATTCAATCTATTCGCCGAGCTTCATGCTGCGCATATAGTGACAGGTATACCCTTGCGGATGCTTGACCAGGTATTTCTGGTGATAGTCCTCCGCGCGGTAAAACGCTATGAAGGGCACGACTTCGGTGATCACTTTTGCTTTCCAGTCGCCCGACGCATCCACGGTCGAGATGACTTCCACCGCGGTGTTTTTTTGCGTTTCGTCGAGATAGAAGATCGCCGAGCGGTATTGCGTGCCGACGTCGTTGCCCTGCCGGTTGCGTGTGGTGGGGTTGTGCATGCGGAAGAACTCGAACAGCAGGTGGCGGTAGGTGAGCAACTCGGGATCGAACACGATCTTCAGCGATTCGGCATGGCCGCTGTTTCCGGTCTTCACGATGTCATAGTTGGCATTCAGTGTATCGCCGCCGGTGTAGCCGACTTCCGTCTCCAGCACGCCGGGGATCAGGCGCACCAGTTCTTCCATGCCCCAGAAGCAGCCGCCGGAGAGGTAGGCGGTTTGAGTAGTGTCGTTCATTGGTTCTCCTTGTGCATGCGATGTTGCCGATCGATCTGCTGCAGGCGCAATATCCAAGCGATATAGTGTCGGATGAGAGTCACCGCAACTAGCGTCGTTCCTTTTTCATGGCCATTGCGGCTTCGCGCTTGCTATCTTTTTCGCGTTCAGTTGCCCGTTTGTGGCTACGGCCGCTCGCATTGCGAGCTTAACATTCGCTGCGCTCATATTAGCCTGCGCCGCAAACGGTCAATCTTTCAACGCCGTTCTTTTTTCATGGCCATTGCGGCTTCGCGCTTGCTGTCTTTTTCGCGTTCAGTTGCCCGTTTGTCATGCTCCTTCTTGCCCTTGGCCAGGCCAATCTCGAGTTTGACGCGACTGCCCTTGTAGTGCATATCCAGCGGCATGATGGTGTAGCCGGCGCGCTGCACTTTGCCGATGAGCTTGTCTATCTCGTGCTTGTGCATCAGCAGCTTGCGGGTACGGACGGGATCTGGGTGGATATGGGTGGAAGCGTTCAGCAAAGGGCTGATATGCGAACCAAACAGGTACAGTGCGCCGTCCATGATGGTGACATAGGCTTCCTTGAGCTGTGCCCGTCCGGCGCGGATCGCTTTTACTTCCCAGCCTTCCAGCATGATGCCGGCTTCATGTTTTTCTTCGATGAAGTACTCGTGAAAGGCTTTTTTGTTCTGGATGATGCTCATTGAAAGATGTGTTTTGCTTGGCGTTGCGATATTCTACCAGTCTTTGATTTAACGGCTTCGTAAAGCAATGGCATTGGTTGAGAAAACGGTGTTGGTTCCGCATACGGCGGAGCAGATGTTCAAGCTGGTGGACGAAGTGGAAGATTACCCGCAGTTCATGCCATGGTGCGGCGGGGCGACCATCAACGAAATGCAGGGCACGACGATGCATGCCACGTTGCATATCGACTACCACCACATCAGGCAGCATTTCAGCACCAAAAACCGGCGTACTCCGCCCCACCAGATCGACATCGCCCTGATGGACGGCCCGTTCAAACATCTGGAAGGCAGTTGGCGATTCATCCCCTTGAGCGACGAAGCCTGTAAAATAGAGTTTCGTTTGCAGTATGAGTTCTCCAACAAATTGCTCGAAAAGCTGGTGGGGCCGGTGTTTCATCATATCGCCAACAGTTTCGTGGATGCCTTTATCCATCGTGCAGACAAGGTTTATGTAAAAAATGAGTGACGAAAAGATATACGTGGAACTGGTCTATGCCTTGCCTGCCGAGCAGGTACTGCTCAAGTCGGAAGTGCCAAAAGGAACGACCATCGCGGAAGCCGTCAAGCTATCCGGCATTCTGGCCAAGTTTCCCGAGATCGACCTTGAAAAGAACAAGTTCGGCATCTTCGGCAAATTGAGCAAGGTTGACACCGTGTTGCGTGAGAAAGATCGCGTCGAGATCTACCGCCCGCTGATTGCAGATCCGAAAGAGATACGCCGTAAACGCGCCGAAGAGGGCAAAGCCATGAAGAAGGGCGGCGGTGACCTCTGATGCTGGACTACGACCTTCATTGTCATTCCAACGTCTCGGACGGTACGCTGACCCCGACTGAACTGGTGACGCGTGCTGCCGGACGCGAAGTCAGGGTGCTGGCGCTGACCGATCACGATGACGTGGCAGGACTTCCGGAAGCCGCCGGAGTTGCCGCACAACATGACATCGAATTCGTCAACGGCGTCGAGATATCGGTTACCTGGCGCAAATACACCCTCCATATCGTTGGCCTGCACATCGATCCCCAAAATGCCGCATTGGCTGAAGGCTTGCGCGGCATACGTAGCGGACGCAGGCATCGTGCCGAGCTGATGGCGGAATCGCTGGCACGTTGCGGTATCGGCGGTGTGCTGGAAGGTGCATTACGCTATGCCTCCAATCCGGAGATGATCGGGCGTACCCATTTCGCACGTTATCTGGTCGAGGCCGGGCACTGCAAGGACGTGCGCAGCGTCTTCAATCGCTATCTGGTCAAGGGCAAGCCGGGTTACGTTCCGCATACCTGGGCGGATTTGCAGGATGCGATCTCGTGGATCAATGGCAGCGGAGGCGTCGCCGTGCTGGCACATCCGGGTCGTTATACCGCCGGACGCAACGCGATGGGCAAGACGACCTTGCTCGAACTGCTGAAAGAATTCGTCGAACTGGGCGGGCAGGGCATCGAAGTGGTGAGCGGCAGTCATACGCCGCCTCAATATGCCGAGTTCGCGCGTTACGCCAAGGAGTTCGATCTGTTGTGTTCCTGCGGCTCGGATTTTCACGGTCCGGAAGAAAGCTACCGCGACCTTGGACGATTGCCGGATTTTCCGCTGGAGTGTCGCCCCGTGTGGACGCTTTGGGAAGGGACTGCAGCCTGATTTATGGCGCAATTCTTTTCCATACACCCGGACAACCCCCAGCCTCGCCTGATCAAGCAGGCAGCGGAGATGTTGCGCAACGGTGCGGTGATCGTCTATCCCACCGATTCCGGCTACGCCATCGGCTGCCACCTGGACGATAAAGAGGCTGTCGCGCGCATACGCCAGATACGCGGACTGGACGAAAAGCACCTGATGACATTGATGTGTCGCGACCTGTCGGAACTGGCGCACTATGCAAGAGTGGATAACGCGCAGTTCAGGCTGCTGAAGAACAATACGCCGGGCAGTTACACATTCATTCTGGAAGCGACCAAGGAAGTTCCGCGGCGCTTGCAGCATCCCAAACGCAGCACGATAGGTTTGCGCATACCCGATCACCCGGTTGCGCTGGCCCTGCTGGAGGAATTGGGGGAACCGCTGCTTAGTTCCACGCTGATCCTGCCGCAGGAAGATCAGCCGTTGACCGATGTGGCGGAGATACGCGAACATCTGGAGAAGCTCGTCGAACTGGTTATTGAAGGCGGAATAGTAGGGGGGGAATCGACCACCGTGATCGACCTGACGGATGATAGGCCGGTATTGGTGCGGCGCGGCAAGGGGCCGATCGCACATTTGGGAATAGAGGAATAAATGAATTTCGATGCTTTGATCCAGACCATAGCGCTTGCAGCCATACCCGTGCTGTTCGCCATTACCTTGCATGAGGCGGCACACGGCTATGCGGCTCGCCATTTCGGCGATATGACGGCATACGCGCAGGGACGCATTTCGCTCAATCCCCTGCGTCATATCGATCCCGTCGGCACGATTCTGCTGCCACTGTTGACCCTTTTTGTGGGCGGTATCCTGTTCGGTTGGGCCAAGCCGGTGCCGGTCAATTTCTCGGCATTACGCCATCCGAAAAAGGACATGCTGTGGGTTGCGCTGGCCGGCCCCGCTGCCAATCTGGTCATGGCGCTGTTCTGGGGAGCCATGTTCAAGGTGGCTTTGTCGTTTCCGGGCAGTTATTTCGCCGAGCCGCTGTTAGGCATGGCGCAGTTCGGAGTTACAATCAACGCCATTTTGCTGGTGCTGAACCTGTTGCCGTTGCCGCCGTTGGACGGCGGGCGCGTTGCAATAAGCCTGTTGCCGCACCGCCAGGCTTTCCAGTTGGCGAAAGTCGAACCGTACGGGATGGTCATCCTGATCGTACTGGCAGTGGTACCGGTTGGGGGCCAACCGATTCTGAGCTGGATACTCTCGCCGCTGGTGAGCTCGTTCATCCAGTTGATTGAAACGATTTTTTAATGTGAAGCAGGAATATGTTCGCTGATCGAGTTTTATCCGGAATGCGCCCCACGGGCAGTCTGCACCTGGGGCATTACCATGGTGTCTTAAAGAATTGGGTGCAGATGCAGCACCAGTACGAGTGCCTGTTCTTCGTGGCTGACTGGCATGCACTGACCACGCACTACGACACACCGCAAATCATCGAGCAGAACGTGTGGGACATGGTCATCGATTGGCTCGGTGCTGGCGTCGATCCGGCACAGGCCACATTGTTCATCCAGTCACGTGTCCCGGAACATGCGGAGCTGCATCTGCTGCTGTCCATGATCACCCCGCTGGGCTGGCTGGAACGCATGCCGACGTACAAGGACCAGCAGGAAAAGCTGAGCAGCAAGGATCTCTCGACTTACGGTTTTCTGGGCTATCCGCTGTTGATGAGTTCGGATGTCCTGATCTACCGCGCCACCCAGGTACCGGTGGGGGAAGACCAGGTGCCGCACATCGAATTCACCCGCGAACTGGCGCGCCGTTTCAACCATATCTACGGGCGTGAAACGGGTTTCGAGGAAAAAGCGGAAGCCGCGATCAAAAAGCTGGGCGGCAAAAAAGCCAAACTGTATAAAGAACTGCGCACACGCTTCCAGGAACAGGGTGACAGCGAAGCCCTGGAGTCCGCCAAGTCCTTGCTGGACGAGCAGCAGAGCCTGAGCCTGGGCGACCGCGAGCGTTTGTTCGGCTTCCTGGAGGGGGGAGGAAAAATGATCCTGTCCGAGCCGCAGGCCATGCTGACCGCCGCATCGAAAATGCCCGGGCTGGACGGCCAGAAGATGTCCAAGTCCTACGGCAACACCATCAGCCTGCGCGAAGACGAGGCCGATGTGAGCAGGAAGATCCGCACCATGCCCACCGACCCTGCGCGCATCCGGCGCACCGATGCGGGCGATCCCGACAGATGCCCGGTATGGCAATTGCATCTGGTTTATTCCACCGATGCCATCAAACAGTGGGCACAGCAGGGGTGCCGCAGTGCGGGCATCGGTTGTATCGAATGCAAACAACCTGTCATCGATGCGGTGCTGGAAGAACAGAAACCCATGCGTGAACGCGCGCAGCTATACCTGGACGACCCGAGCCTGGTGCGCAACATCATCGCCGACGGCTGCGAGAAAGCGCGCAAGCTTGCCACCGAAACCATGCGCGACGTGCGCGAGGCGATGGGGCTGGGATATAACTGAACATGAGCGAGGCAGAACCACAACTTCAGCAGGCAGCGGCAAATCCCGTGGCGCATGTCCACGGCGAACCGATGATGGAGATGCCGCTGGATTTGTACATACCTCCTGATGCGCTGGAGGTGGTGCTGGAATCTTTTCAGGGGCCGCTCGATCTCCTGTTGTACCTGATCCGCAAGCACAACCTTGATGTGCTCGATATCCCGATGGCGTCGCTCACCAAGCAGTACATGGTCTACATTGAGGCGATGCAGCAGCATCGGCTGGAACTGGCGGCCGAATATCTGCTGATGGCGGCAGTGCTGATCGAGATCAAGTCGCGCATGCTGTTGCCGCGTCTGCCCAAGGCCAGCGAGGAAGAAAGCGCCGAAGATCCGCGCGCCGAACTGATGCGCCGCCTGCTCGAGTACGAGCAAATGAAACTGGCCGCGCAGAAACTGAACGAAATGCCCCAAGCCAGCCGCGATTTCGAACTGGTGCAGGTGTTGATCGAACGCACAGTCATCGAGCGCCTGCCTTACGTTACGGTGGAAGACCTGCGCCATGCCTGGCTGGCGCTGCTCACGCGCGCCAAGGTCAACGCACACCACAGGGTGCGCCGCGAAGAACTGTCGGTGCGCGAACAGATGACCAGAGTGCTGCGCCAGTTGCGCAATACCGATTTTGTTTCGTTCGAAAGCCTGTTCGAAGTGGATGCCACCATCCCGATGCTGGTTGTCACCTTTATCGCCATCCTCGAACTCGCCAAGGAGAACCTGGTCGAGATCACGCAAACTGAAACCTTGGGGAATATCTATGTCCGAACCAGTCGAGCAATCACTGCCGAGTGAACATAATGTGACCGTTTGCCCCGAGCCCTTCGTCGGAGCTCAGGACAGGCCTGCCGAAGGGGGGGATGTTCATGCTTTGACAGACCCGGCACGAACGGATGTTGTTGAAGCCGAGCACGCGGTGGATACCGTGCAACTTCTGCGCATATTCGAAGCGGCTTTGCTGACCTCGCAAGAACCGCTTTCCAACACCGAGCTGAAACGCCTGAGTGAAGTCCCGGTCGAGACGAAGCTCGTGGAAGAATTGCTGCAAAAATTGGCAGACAAGTACGCTACCAGCGGCGTCGAACTGAACCGCGTTGCCAGCGGATGGCGTTTCCGTGCACGTCCCGAGATGCAGGTACATCTGGACAAGCTCGACCCGCAAAAGCCGCCGCGCTATTCGCGTGCCGTGCTTGAGACATTGGCCATCATCGCTTACCGGCAGCCGGTGACGCGCGGCGATATCGAGGAGATACGCGGCGTGGCAGTATCTTCGCAAGTGCTGAAGACGCTGGAGTCCCGCGGCTGGATCGAAAGCATAGGCACCCGGGACACCCCCGGTAAACCGGCCTTGTATGCCACCACCCCGCAATTCATGGATGACCTCAACCTGCGCTCTCTGCAGGAACTGCCTGCGCTGGAAGAGATGGGCACCCTGCTGGAAGAGGGTATCGCGGATGAACCGGCACAGTCTGAACCTGAAGCGATTGATGCCGGAACGGTCGAATTCAAACCGGAAGCAAACGCCGCCTAACGGACAGGCAGATGATAAAGCTCGCCACGTCCGTTCCCCCTATCCAACTTTCCCCCGCACGCGGGAGAAAGAGCAAACGAAACGCTTCGCGTATTTCCCGCCAATGACTGCGATCAAGCGCATCTCCTCGCGCGACAATCCGTTCTACAAATCGCTGCACAAACTTGCCTCGTCCTCCCGCGAGCGGCGTGCCGCACGGCAGACGCTGCTTGACGGCGCGCATTTGCTGCGCGCTTTCCTGGATGCCGGAAGCAAGCCGGACCATCTGCTGGTCAATGAAACCGGATTGCAGAATGGCGAGATCGCTGCCTTGCTCGAGGCATGCGGCGATGTGCCGCAAACGCAACTCGACGATGCCTTGTTTGCGCAACTGTCTGAACTCAAGACGCCGAACGGTTTGCTGGCGCTGGTCGATATTCCTCCTGCTCATGTTGAAATCGAACACAGCCAGTTTGCCTTGCTGCTGGAAGATATCCAGGATCCGGGCAATCTTGGCTCCATCCTGCGTTCGGCATCCGCGGCAGGATGCGACGCAGTGTTCCTGTCACCAGGCTGCGCCGATGCGTGGTCGCCCAAGGTACTGCGCGCCGGGATGGGCGGGCATTTCGCACTGAGCATTACAGAATCGGCCGACTTGATCGAGGTCGCAGCCGAATTCACCGGCAAGATCATGGCTGCTTCTCTGCAGGCAGACAGATCCCTTTACGACAGCGACCTGCGCGGCAAACTTGCCTTTGCCATCGGCAACGAGGGAGCAGGGCTATCCCCGGCCTTGCTGGATGCGGTGCAGCAGCATTTCATCATCCCCATGCCGGGCAAGATCGAGTCGCTTAACGCAGCTGCCGCGACGGCGGTGTGTTTGTTCGAGGCGGTGAGGCAGCGGTCTTAAGCGGTAATCAACTCGTGCAGGGGCTGTGCATCTGCGGTCTGCGTGCCAGCCAGCTGCAAACCTCCGCAGTCGCAAGTTCCAGATTAACCGACGCTTCATCGCTCATGCTTTCTCCAAGTTCGAAGCCGTAACCGCGTATGCGCAACAGAAAACTGGTTGGAGCGTCTGCGCCATACACTTGTTTGAAGGTGTGCAACAGCGCGAACGGCGTCATGGCATGGCTGGTGTAACTATGGTCCTGTGCGGCAGCGATTTCGGAGAGATGAAACGGGGCATCGCAGGACATATCGGCATCGACGAACAGCACCGCACTGCGCCCGAGCAGATCGGTGACATGTTCGACCTGCAATTGGAAATCTTCGATGAATTCGATTTTAGCGCCGGTATCTTCGGATTGAAGCTGGCGCACCAACAGAGGTGCCAGCGCGTCGTCGCCGCGCGATTCATTGCCGATGGCAAAGACAAGCAGGGGAGCGACCATCAGGAAGCAGAACAGAATGAACCGTCAGATGAGCGCGTCAGCACATCGACCCGAGCACCTCCCGCATCCAGCAATTCCACTTCCAGCGGCATCTTGCCCAGTGCATGGGTCGCGCAGGAAAGGCAGGGGTCGAAGGCTCGGATGGCGACCTCGATGTGATTGAGCAAGCCTTCGGTGAGTTTTCGCCCGTCGATGTACTGCCGTGCCACTTGGCGTATGGCCTCGTTCATCGCCTGATTGTTGTGTGTGGTGGAGACGATCAGGTTGCAGCGCACGATCTGGTCGTTCTCATCCACCTTGTAGTGATGGATCAGCGTGCCGCGCGGGGCCTCGATCACTCCAACGCCGCGTTCCTGCCGCTCGCCCTTGCTGACCAGGTCGTTGCCTTGCAGGTCTGTATCGTGCAACAGGTCCTGTATCACCTCGGCGGCATGCAGCATCTCTATCATGCGTGCCCAGTGAAATCCAAGTGTTGCGCCAGCCGCGGAACCGCCGTTGAATGCAAGAAATTCCTTGCGTTGTACTTCAGCCAGGGGCGAAGGAATGAAATCGCACTGCGCCACACGCGTTAGCGGTCCGACGCGATACCAGCCGGTCTCCGGACCGAGGCTGCGCAGGAACGGGAACTTCATGTACGACCAGGGCTTCACATCCTCGAAAATGACGTCCCAGTAATGGCTGTAGTCGTAGTGGTCGAACAGTGTGCCGCCGTTCATGTCGCGTGCGCGCAGTCCGCCGTGGTACAGATCCAGCGCCCCATCGGCACGTACCAGGTTGAGTGTGTGCGCATCGAAACGCCCGAAGTCGTTGTAGAGATCGAGGTTCTGTTCGAACAGCTGCTTTGCGATTCCTACCGACTCACGGCTCCACGCTACGATCTGCTCGACGTCGTTCAGCAGGTAATCGCGCTCTTCGATACTGACGTTTTTGTTTACCCCGCCGGGGATGGAGCCGGTACCGTGGATGCGCTTGCCCGCCGTGATGCGGATTACTTCCTGTCCAAACTTGCGCAGCAGCACACCTTGTTTGGCGATCTCCGGATAGGCGGCAGCGATGCCGACGATATTGCGTTTGGACATTTCCGAATCGAAACCGAACAGCAGGTCAGGCGAGCACAGGTGGAAGAAATGCAGCGCATGCGATTGCAGGATCTGGCCGTAATGCATCAGGCGACGAATTTTCTCGGCAGTCGGCGTGAGTGTGGCACCCACGATCATATCCATCGCTTTGGATGCTGCAAGATGGTGGCTGACCGGGCAGATGCCGCACAGCCGTTGCACCATGACCGGCGCTTCCCAATAGGGGCGACCCTGAATGAATTTCTCGAAGCCGCGAAACTCGACGATGTGCAGACGTACTTGATGTACGCGGTCATCCTCATCCAGCAGCAGCGTCACCTTGCCATGCCCTTCGACGCGCGACACCGGATCGATGGCGACGCGGCGCAGCTTTTCGGGGTGCGCGGCAGTTTCCAGTTTGTCGTTGATGTCAGTCATATTTGATCAAGCCATGTCCCAACTCGGGCGTCTTGCCGGCAATGAGGTCGGTGAGGAATTTCCAGATGGCGTCGGCGGAAGGAGGGCAGCCGGGGATGAAATAATCGATCTTCACCACTTCGTGCAGTGGATGCACCTTGTCCAGCGGCAGCGGCAGTTCGGGATCGTTCGGGATATGTCCATGCAACAGGCCCGGTTCGGTGAGATACACCTCGGTCAGGCAACTGCCCAGGTCGAGATGGTTGCGCTGCGCCGGCAATCCGCCGTTGATCGCACAGGCGCCGATGGCGATCAGTATCTTGCAGTTCTTGCGGAACTCATGCAGCACATGCACGTTCTCTGCATTGCAGACGCCACCCTCGACGAGACCGATATCGCACGGTCCGCAATGTTTGATGTCGGTCAGCGGTGAGCGGTCGAATTCGATGAGATCGAACAAAGGGAACAGGCGTTCGTCGATGTCGAGTATGGACATGTGGCAACCGAAGCAGCCGGCAAGCGAAGTGGTGGCAACCCGCAGTTTTTTGCTCATGGCGTACCCTCGCAAGCTGCACAGTTCCCGCTGGCATCGGTCTGGCGCGGCGCATCGTCCAATGCCTGTGCGCTGATCGGACGCTGGTCGTAACGCCGCTCGCCGATGGATACGCTGAAGCCGACACGCTTGGGCAGGATCACGCCGACCGGGCAGACCTGCATGGCCTTGTCGGTGAGCGCGATATTGGTGTCGGAGAGCTTGCCGGACTCGGCATTGACGATCAGATGCTTGGTGATGCCGCGTCCGGACAGTGCGAACACGTTCTTGCCGTCCACCTCGCTTGAGGCGCGCACGCACAGTTCGCACAGGATGCAACGGTTGAAGTCGAGCAGGATGTCCGGATGCGAGGCATCCAGCGGGCGATCTGGATACAAGTGGCGGAAGCCCGTCGCGTGGACTTCGAGGTCATAGCCCAGCGCCTGCAACACGCAGTTGCCGCTCTTCTCGCATGACGGGCAGAAGTGGTTGCCTTCGGCGAACAGCATCTGCACCAGCGAGCGGCGCAGAGCGTTCAATTCCTCGATCTCGCTTTCAACATCGAGTCCGCCCTCGGCGGGCATGGTGCAGGAGGCCACAGTACGCCCGTTGACCTTGACCGTGCATAGTTTGCAACTGCCGTGCGGCTTGAATTCAGGGTGATAGCAGAGGTGCGGGATGTAACGACCGGCAGCCAGTGCGGCCTGCATCACCGTCTGCCCCGGTTCGAAGGGAACGGCTGAGCCATCGAGCTGAAAGGTTTCGTTCATTCGATCTCCCTCAGATGCGCACCCGCATCGTCGCGACCGGTCATCTGCCGGGCGCGCGCCAGCGATCCGTCGAGGTCGAAGGCGGGAGAGAACATCAGCGATTTCAGCTTGTTTTCGTAGGAGGGACGGAAATGCTTGAGGGTGTGCAGCACCGGATTGCAGGCAGTACGCCCCAAGCCGCAGTGCGAAGTGGTCTGCAATACGCGATCAAGATTCTCGATCTCGGAAAGGTCATAACGCGTGCCATGTCCGGCGGCGATCTTGTCCATGGTCTGTTTCAGGATCGAGGTGCCGACACGGCAGGGGGTGCAGAAGCCACAGCTTTCATGCGCGAAGAAATGCACGAAATTGCGCGCCACTTCGAACAGATCGCGGCTGTCGTCAAAGATCATGAATGCGCCCGCGGTAGGCAAATCCTCAAAGCCCAATCTGCGGTCGAACTCGCTTTCTGCAACACAGATGCCGGAAGGCCCGCTGACCTGCACCGCAAGCGTGTTTACCGCACCGCAGTCCTGCAATATCTCGCGCACCGAAACGCCAAAGGGATATTCGTAGATGCCGGGACGCTGGCAATCGCCGGACACAGAGACCAGTTTGCTGCCGGCGGATTTTGCCGTGCCGATGGTGCGATATTGCTCGGCGCCCATATGCAATGCCAGCACAGCTTGGCAAAAGGTCTCGACGTTGTCCACGGCGGTGGGTTGTTGCAGATAGCCGTGCGTCACAGGGAACGGCGGGCGATTGCGCGGTACACCGCGCTTGCCTTCCAGGGATTCGATCAGGGCCGATTCCTCGCCGCAGATGTAGGCTCCGGCGCCAAGATGTATCTCGATATCGAAATCGAAACCGGCTTGCGCGAGGATGCTTGTGCCCAACAGTTTGTTGGCACGACGGCGCTGCAATACCGCTTGCAAGGGTTCGAGCAAATATCGGTATTCCCCGCGCAGATAGAGAAAGCCTTTTCTCGCGCCTACCGCCAGGGCGCACAGCGTCATGCCTTCAAACACCAGATCGGCCTGTTGATTTAGTAGCACACGGTCTTTGAACGTGCCCGGCTCACCCTCGTCGGCGTTGCAGACCACATAATGTTCAGAGCCTTGGGCATTGCGGCAGGCCTCCCATTTCAAACCGGTAGAAAAGCCTGCACCGCCACGTCCCCGCAGGCCCGAAGCCTTGATGGACTCGACTATATTTGTTCCACCCAATGACAGCGCATTACGCAGTAACTCTCCAGGCGCCAGCGCATTGCCGAGCAAGAGGCCGCTGCGGCGGATATTGTCTTCGACGCGGAAAAAATCGGCAGGCCAGTCTCCCAGCGGCGTACGGTTGCGTATCAGATGGACGATCTCCTGTACCCGCTGGTGATTCAGGTTCGTGATGGCGAGCTCATTGACCAGCAGCGCCGGGCCCTGGTCGCACATGCCGGTACAGGAAGTGGTTCCGATGCTGACCAGGCTGTCTTCCGAGACCTTGCCCGGCTGCAGCCACAATTGCTGGCACATCAGCTCCATCAACGGCTGGCTGCCCAGCATGCGGTCGGTGATGTTGTCGGAGAACAGGATGCGATATTCGCCGTGAGGCTTCAGGTGCAGGAAAGAGTAGAACGAAGCCACGCTTTCGATGCGTGCGCGTGGAATGCATAATCTTTGGGCCAGTTCGGTGACGATCTGGTGCGGGATATGGCCGTAATGCTCCTGAATCTCGCGCAGCATCTGCAATAGTTGGGATGCCCTGTTTTGATGGCGCTGTACCAGTTGATCCAGCCATGCCTGTCCGGAAGCGTCAAAACGTATTTCGTTGTCTGGTAGCATAGCGTTGTCGTTGGCCCGTGACCGAAACGTACGATGACAGTTTACCCCCATTCAATATAAACAGTACAAGAAGGAAGTGATTGACCATGCACATGCACGACCCCCATCCTTTTTCATTCGAAGTGGAAGAAGCCAATTTTGACGAGCGTGTCGTCGCCCGTTCACAGGATGCGCCCATCCTGCTCGATATCGGCGCCGAATGGTGCGCGCCATGCAAGGTCCTGGGGCCGCATCTGGAGAGGCTTGCCAAGGAATACGGCGGAAAGTTCCTGCTGGCCAAGGTGGATGCCGACGAGAACATGCGTATCGCGGGAAAGCATAAAGTCCGTGGGTTTCCGACGGTCATTGCCTACAGTCGGGGTGTGGAGACCGACCGCTTTCACAGTTCCCAACCCGATCATTTTTTGCGCCAGTTCATCGACAAGCTGATCGCGCATCATCAGGCCAACGTGTGATTTGACTTAACGCGGAAGTTTTTTGTTGGCTGGCTGCAAAGCAGCCAACAATTAGTTTTGTTGAGAATCCTGAGACTGCCTGATCAATGACGGGTTGAGCTGGTGTTTTTGCAGTAGCTTGTAAAATTCCGTGCGGTTCCGCTTGGATAGCTTTGCCGCCTGGGTGACATTTCCTTCGGTGATCTTCAGAATGCGAATCAGATAGTCCCGTTCGAAGCGGCTCTTGGCTTCTTCAAGGGACATCAGTATTTCTTCTTCTTTGTGTATCGTCTGCTGGACGAGTACAGACGAAATAAGCGGGGTGGTGGACAACACGACACTGCGTTCGACCACATTCAGGAGTTGCCTGATATTGCCGGGCCAAGGGGCGCTGATCAGCGTTTCCATCGCTTCTGAGGAGAAGCCGTTGGTTTTTCTGTTGTATTTTTCGGCGAGGATGGACAGGAAATATTTGGCCAGCAGCGGGATGTCCTCACGCCGTTTGGCGAGTGGAGGGATCCCCAGTTCCACCACATTCAGGCGGTAATAGATATCCTCGCGGAAGTTGCCGGCGGCGATCTCGGCATTCAGGTCGCGATGGGTCGCGGAGATGATGCGCACATCGAGCGGAATGGTCTGGGTGGCGCCGACGGGAGTCACCTGCTTCTCCTGCAGCACCCGCAACAACTTGCCTTGCAGCACAAGCGGCATGTCGCCGATCTCGTCGAGAAAGACCGTACCGCCCATTGCCGACTGGAATAATCCCTTGTGGTCGCGGACAGCTCCGGTGAATGCGCCTTTGACATGGCCAAACAACTCCGACTCGAGCAGTTGTTCGGGAATGGCCGCGCAATTGATTGCCACGAATGGCCGTTGCGCCCGCGGGCTGGCATTGTGTATCGCATGAGCAAGAAGCTCCTTGCCGGTCCCGCTCTCGCCGCAGATCAGGACGCTCGCATCCCCTTTGGCCACCAGCTTGGCCTTGGTCAGGATGTCTTCCATCACCGGGCTCTGGGTGATGATGGCGGCGCGCCACTCGTCCACCTTTCCGGGTTGCGCAGCCGTTGCGAATGAAATCTGGAGCGCCTTCGCGACCTGGTCCAGCAGCACCTTGCTGTCGAAAGGCTTGGTCAGATAGCCGAACAGTCCGCGCTGTGTCGCTTCGACCGCATCGGGAATGGTGCCGTGTGCCGTCAGCATGATGACCGGCAGGGTCGGGATGCTCCTGTGAATATGCTCAAACAGGGCCATGCCATCCATGCCCTGCATGCGCATATCGGTGATCACAAGGTGTGGCCTGGAAATGTCCAGACTGTTGATGGCGGCCTCGGCGCTATTCGCCGTATCCACCTCGAATCCGGCCGATGTCAGCCGCATGGATAATAGTTGCAGCAGGTCCGAATCGTCGTCAACGATCAATACTCTGCGCGCAGGCGCCATCGTTTGATGAACTGCACTCATGGTTGATCCCGGTGTATCAGGTTGATTTCAAGATCCTTAACGGCGTCGATCTTTTTCTGAAGGAAATCCGAATGTACTTTTTCGTCGGAAAGCGCTTTTGTGAGTTCGGAAATGCTGGCATCCGCGTGCTGCTGACCTGCAAGCAACATGCTCAAGAGAAGGGCAAGGTCGGGCAGGGCGGAAGGAGCAGGCTCCGGTCCTGCAGGTATGTTCTTTACAAGATCGAGTGCTGCTGCGGTACTGTGAAATTCGGTATCGGGCAAGGATAAGAGTATTGCCAGCTTGAGACGATCGGAATTACTGCCGGTCTCGGAAAAGCTCAGGCTGGCAGCATGGTATTCGCTGGCCACATCAGGGGCAGGCAGTGTACCCAGACAAGAGTAGTAGCGCAAAACCTGATCGGCAGACAGTGCCAGAGCCTGCGGCGGCGGGCAGGGAACGAGATTCGTCGCGGGGCGGGGCGTCGATAGAATCGAGCATGCGGGAAGCAATGCCGCGATTGCAATCACATTCAGGATCGTGAAGAACGGAGCCTTGTAGTTCATAGCGTAGCAGTGGAGCGATTCAGGGGGAGCGTGACACGAAAGCCTGTACCTTTCCGAGTATCGAGCAGCTCGATCGAGCCGCCATGCGCCAGCACATATTCGCGGGTGATGGACAAACCGAGCCCGGTGCCCCTGATATGCCCTTGCGGCGCCTTGCGCCCCTGGTAGAACGCATCGAATATCTTGTCCTTGTCCATGGGGTCTATACCGGGGCCGGAATCATGGACATCCAGCCTGACTCTGCTATCGATAACGCTTGCATGAATTTTGACCTGCCCTCCTTGAGGGGAATATTTGATTGCATTGGATAAAAGATTATCCACAATCGTCCTGACTTTCTGTTCGTCGCATTCGAGCATCAAATCAGGGCACAGGAGTTCGATTTGCAGCGATGTGTTCGTTATTGCCAGATATTGGTCGTGCAGTACCGATTCCAGAATCATTCTAAAAGCCACTTTCCGTATGTGGAGAGCCGCTTTCCCAGCTCGCAACGCGCTAAAGTTTAACAGGTCTTCAATCCGTTTCTGCAATTGGATGCTGTTGGCAAAAAGTATTCTTGCTATTTCACTTTGTTTGGCCGTCAACTCGCCGGCTATGCCTTCCGAGAGCAGATTCGCTCCTTCCCGGATCGAAGTGAGCGGGGTCTTGAGTTCATGGGAGATATGCTGAAGAAACGTGGACTTCTGCTCCTCGATCTCAAGCAGACGCAGGCGCATCCAGTTCAGCCTTTCTCCCAGTTGCTGCAAATCCTGGGGGCCGTCGATTTTGATGGTATTCGATAGCTCGCCATTCCCCATTGCCCTGATCGCATCGTCAATTTGCCGGATAGGTCTGGTAATCAGTATCGAAAATCCAAAAGCCAGCAGGAAGGCCAATGGCACCAGGCTAATCAGCAACCAGTATGTGATTTTGTTTGCCTGTCCTGCCATTTTCTGCATTGCCTCAACTTCATGCTCAACGGGAACATCCCCATTGATCAGGAACTCCTGAGCCGAATCCATCAGCGTGGTGAAATCGATATTTCGTATCTCTGTTTTTCTTTGCGCAAGAGAAATCTTTTGCACCCTGGAAAAAATCGCCGACTCGGATGAGTTCATGATATTGACAAGCTCGTGTTGCTTGTCGGTCAGAGGCAGTGTCGACAAGTGCTGCAGAGTTTCCCTGAATTTTCCATGACCTTGGTAATACCCTTCCAGCAGAGACTTGTCCGCCAGAATCAGCGACAACCTGACACTGCGTTCCATTGCCGCCGTCTGGTCGACCAATATGCGGCTGAAATGCGCGATTTGCTCGGCCTGATAGACCGCTTGCCGGCTTTGTTTTGAAAGCTGGCTGATCGATGCCGTGCTGTATATGAGCGGCAGTAACAAGGGCAGGGCAACAAGGAACAGACCGACAAGAATTAAACCGGTGAACGATTTCGGGTGCATTCCCGGCAATTTTTTCTGGAGTGCCGCTACAAAGTTATTGCTCATCTTGCATCGCGTTGTGACCGGGATAACCGCTGAGAATACAAGTCATATGCCAACTTGCTAGAGAAATTTGAAAAGCAGGATCGCCGACGACTATATAATCGGCCGGGTTAAGCGGCAAGTGAATTTATATGACCATACCAAAATCATCTGGCGCAAAATATTCAACTTCCCTGTTCCATATTATTTGATTCCCTGATAATATGCGCGCCCTTACGGATTGGGGCGTTCTGAGTTAGCCCGTAGGATTGGCTCGGAACAGTGCTTCCCGTTTAGGATTGCCAGAACTATGTTGTAGATAGAGTTAATGCTAGGGCAGGTTCAGCAGACCCTACTTAGCGTCACACGCAGCAACAAATATGCGCCGGTAGCTCAGCTGGATAGAGTACTTGGCTACGAACCAAGGGGTCAGGAGTTCGAATCTCTTCCGGCGCACCAATTAGGGTTAAAAGTGGGCACTTGATTCAAGTTGCCCATTTTTATTTTCTGCATCGTCTCCGCTAAAGCCACATAACTTCCCCGGACGGTGGCGGTTTTGTCCTGTACTACGATCTCATCCACCAAGATGTTCTGATATTCAACTAATACTTCCCGTTTCTACGAACATCTTGCGCAGAGCGGGGTCAGCGAGCTCTTCAAAGTCGATTTCGGTCAAGATGACGCAATGGGCTGCTGCCCCTTGAATCGATAAACGGATTCCACCAAGATGTCGCCTGCGGAGAAAATCGGGTTGCGACTATTTAATTTATACGGAACGTTGTCTTATTTCTCCGGTCTTAATTATGTTGCGCATGTATCGGTTATTTGTGGAGGTAGTGCTATGAAAAGAATATGTATTGTTGCGATTCTCGCGATCCTCTCAACCACTGCGGCTTATGCAGAAGAAGGACATGGCGGTGGATGGGGCGGCAGAGGTGGTGGTTGGGGCCGGGATGGCGGAGGTGAAAGAGGCGGTAATTGGGGTCGTGAAGACGGCGATAGGTGGGGCCGGGGTGGCGGCTATGGCTGGGAAGGTGGCTGGATTGTTCCTTTAGTCATTGGTGGCGCTATTGCTTATGATCTTGCATCACCGAACCCGAACTACGCACAACCCGCTCCGGTTTACGTCCAGCCTGCCCCTGTGTCTGGTGGAGCAGTCCCACCTGGGCAGTTTTGGTATTTCTGTCCTGCTTCCAATGCATATTACCCAAACGTACCTTCGTGTCCCAGCGGATGGAGGCTTGTACCGGCAACTCCACCGCAATAAATGAAGCGGAGCACCGGTTATTTGCGGCTTTATTAACGTGGCAAAAAGATCGCACCAATAACCACGATGACAGGCCGCATATATCACCCATGGCGTCTCTGATTAAGTCGTGAACGATTTCATTCTATTGTCAGAAGCGAAGAATCGACTATCCACTGTTTGACGCTTTTCGATATGCCACTCCATCCCGCTGCACAAAAATTATCCAAATAAGCGCTACATTATTCCATTAATGGAATGTTCTATGTCGTTTTATATGGTTTATCTACGAATTTGAAACACATAACATGGCGCCATCTGAACTAAGAGAGATGGTGATTTCCATGAATGTCTTGCCAGTAAGCTTTCCAATTCGCTCTTCTCAACTGCAGTCAACGCAACTATCTTCAAGCAAGTACACGAAGATCGCTATTGCCTTGCATTGGCTCATGGCCGTAGCAATCATTAGCCTTTTTGTCCTTGGCTTATATATGCATGACCTGCCCTTATCGCCGTGGAAACTGCGTGTCTATTCGTGGCACAAGTGGGCTGGTGTCACAATTTTCACTCTTGCTATTGTCAGGCTGCTGTGGCGTTTAGCCAATCGTCCTCCGAAGTTGCCGCAACATATGGGGCGTGCGGAGCAATTCGTGGCGCACGGCGGTCACGGATTGCTCTACTTCTTGATGTTTACCATTCCACTTTCGGGATGGCTCATGAGTTCCGCCAAGGGTTTTCAGACAGTGCTATTCGGAGTGTTTCCAATTCCCGATCTGCTTTCAAAAAACAAAGAACTTGGTGATTTATTGCAGACCCTGCATTGGGGTTTGAATCTGCTGCTCGTTGCAATAGTTGCTGGACACATTGCGGCCGCACTCAAGCATCACTTCATCGACCGGGACGACGTTCTGACCCGGATGCTACCCAATCGCCGCAAGTCATAGCTTGGTTGAACCAAATAAGGAGAGAAATATGTCTATCAAATTGCTTGGCATTTCCGGCAGTCTGCGTCGCCAATCCAGCAACAGCGGTTTGCTCAGGGCCGCGCAGAAACAGCTTCCGGCTGGCGTCACTCTTGAAATTGCGGATCTTACTGAGGTCCCTTTTTATAACGCCGATATTCTGACCAAACCGATTGCGGTATCTCGCGTACTAGGTCAGATGGCCGATGCTGACGCATTTGTTCTCGCCTGTCCTGAGTACAACTATTCAATCGCTCCCGCACTCAAGAATATTCTCGACTGGGCATCACGCGAGCCAGGCAATACCCTGCTATCTGACAAAGCTGTTGCGATCATGGGGGCTGGCGGAGGAATGGGAACATCCCGATCGCAGTACCACTTGCGCCAGGTGTGTGTGTTTCTCAACCTTCATCCGTTGAACAAACCTGAAGTGTTCTCGAATGCTTTTGCTGGTGGATTCGATGCCGATGGAAACCTAACCGATCCCAAGATCACCCAATTGGTTGCAGAACAAATGCAGGCTTTGGCGGTGTGGGCGCAACGCATAAAAGCCTGACAGGAATTCCCCAAGGTCGGATAAATGTAGTTGATATGCAGACCATATCGATGAGGTAGAACAGAAATGAAGATGTTACCCAGCCTTTTTGTATCACACGGTTCGCCGATGATGGCGATGGAAAACAGCCCAGCCAGGCAATTCCTGACTGAATGGAGCATCCATAATGAAACACCTAGTGCCATCCTGGTGGTGTCAGCGCACTGGGAGAGCATAGGTGGCCCGGCTGTGAGTCTTGCAGAGCGACCAGACACCATCCACGACTTCGGTGAGTTTCCACGTGACTTGTATGAAATTAAATATCCAGCACCTGGTCTATTCACACCCTTCTGAAAAGATGAATGTGGGCACTTTTAGTGGTTAGTTAGAGGGACAGTCTGAGAAGCCGGAGAACACTAGGATGCCGCCGGATTGATACGGGGATGGGTTTCTGCTCCGAACAGCCAGAGAATCCCCCCAGACAGAAACATGGAAACTGCCACGAACCAGAACGCTGCGTCTACCGAGCCGCTGAAATGCGCAGCGATACCCAACCCCAGCGCACCGATGCCGTAGCCCAGGTCGCGCCAAAAACGATAGATGCCGATGGCGGAACCGCGCCAGTTCGGATGGGAGATGTCGGCCACGGCAGCCGATAGATTCGGATACAGCAATGCCATACCGAGTCCAGTGAGAGCAGCAGACAGCGACCACCATGCCATGCCCTCGCCGAGCAGCATCAGCGCTACACCTGCGCCGCAGATCCACATGCCAAGAACATTCGGAATATGGCGTCCGACGTGGTCGGACAGTTTGCCGGTAAAGAACTGCGAACCGCCCCACACAAATCCATAGACGCCGACGATCCAGCCGATGTTGGGCAGGGTCAGTCCGTGCTGATAGAGGAACACTGGATAAAACACCCACACCAACGCATCGACGAACTTTTCCACAAGGCCAGCCTGGCTGATGGCGGCCAGACGTTTGTCGCGCCACGACACCAGCGTAAATACTTCCCACGTTGTCGGCTGCGCACTGATATTGGTCGGATAGCGCGGCAGCGGTCCTGTGCTGATGCCGGCCTTGTGTTTTGCCGCCTCGCTTTTCGCCCAAGGCAGTGTGTCCTTTACCCACAGCAATGTAAGTAGAATGGCAAGCAACACTGTCGTCATGCCGAACACCAGCAATCCAGTGCGTGCGCCTAACATTGTCGCCAGATAGGCGGTGATGATGCCGGCCAGCGCCAGTCCGACATAACCGGAAAATTCGTTCAGACCGATGGTCAGTCCGCGTTGGTCGGCGCGGGTGATGTCCAGTTTGGATGTCTGGGTCATCGACCAGGTCAACCCTTGATTGATACCGAGCAGTACGGTCGCCGCGACGATCCAGCTCCAAGACGGCGCAAAGTAAACCAGCAAGGGGATAGGCAGTGCCGCAGTCCAGCCCAGCAGCAGAACCTTTTTTCGCCCGATGCGTTCGGACAGGCGTCCCGCGACAAAATTGAGCGTTCCTTTCACCAAGCCGAATGCCACCACAAAAGCGGTAAGCAACATGAACGAGTTCTTTGGCACACCAAATTCGGACTCGGACAGTGCCGGTACCACGGTGCGCATCATGCCGATGGTGAAGCCCACCAGCATGACTTGCAGCAACTGATGCAGGAACTGGTCGAGATTGGCGCGAATGCCGTGAGTCAGATTGTCGTGCGTCATCATCAGCCTGCGATGTTCGCCGCAACCATCTTGTCCATCTCGGCGGGGCGGGGCGGAATTTCCTTTACTAGATATTCGATGAAAGTTTCCTTGCTCATCGATAGCCCCGGATTCCAACGCTTCTCGAAACCAATGGTCGAGCTCGGTTTGCCGGATAAGCCGGCACCACAGACGCTGCCAGCTTGATGGCCGGGGAATAGCTCGACTTCAGGAGATAGATGCAGCAACTTGGAATGAATACTGTCGTAGAGTTGGGCAGCCATCTCGCGCTCGCGTCCCAGCAAGTCTGGTCGTCCGGTGGAACCAACGAATAGTGTGTCACCGGTGACGACAAACCAGGGTAGTTCTCCGCGACGCATGTCCGTCACCAACAGGCAGACGCTGTCCGGCGTATGGCCGGGCGTATGCAGCACTTCGACATTGACGTTGCCAAGATTAAGCGATTGACCGTCAGTCAATGGCTCAAATTCAAATTTCACAATACCCTTATCCGATTCGTGCAAGCAGTAGGGGGCACCAATCATCTGAGCAAGCTTCCTGCCACCGGAGTAATGGTCGGCATGAACATGGGTGTCGATGACGTAATTGATGGTGACATTGGCCTTCTTTGCTTCCTCGATGAACCATTCCTCATCGCCCGCGACGACATCCACCGCCATGGATTTACCCTTGGTGCCGCAGCCGAAAAAATAGGACAAAGAAGACTCTTTTGTTGCCAGTTGTTTGAAAAACATAACTCTCTCCCCGAAATTAAAACACCAGAACCTTGTCCGCCCACACCGTCCATTCGGCCAATTCCGCCAAGGTGCTGCGGTGCGTCTTGTCGGCAATATCGCCATCGGTCATCCCTCGCGCATCCATGCAAGTACCGCAAATACCGACTTCTCCACCATGACGAGTTACGTTGCCGAGCATCGTCTCTACGTTGTAAAAGCCAGCGGGTACTTTCTGGTTGCGGTGAGCGGACGACGCCCCGTCGCCGATCAGAAAGACACGTACTGCATTGCCTTCCAGCTTGGAAACGGCACCCGCCAGACGCAGGGCGTTGTAGGTACGTTCGCTGCCGTAAGGCGCGTCGTTGAGGATATATAGGTGATTCACGACAACCTCCCTTGGTTGATTAACATTCCAGCAGTTACTAGAATGATTGGAGCATGTATTGCACTAGTATGTCAATATGAACTAGAGTAGTGAGGGAATATTCCAATAACATATCGATTGATTGATGAGATGAAGAACGCACGTAAGGTCAAGGACCTTCTCTACGAGCAGGTAGCACGGATCGGCAAGGCTTTCTCCAGCCCCAAGCGCCTGGAGCTGATTGATTTGTTATGCCAGGGTGAAAAGACCGTGCAGACCTTGGCACATGAAGCTTCCATCAGTGTGAAGCTCGCAAGTTCGCATTTGCGCGAGTTGCGCATGGCGCAACTGGTTGAAACGGAGCGCCAGGGGAAGAACATCTTTTATCACCTTGCAAACAAATCGGTGGCCGATCTGTGGGTGCAAGTTCATACCCTGGCAGAGGAACGTCTGGTCGATTTGCAGTTGGCTTTACAGAAGATTGCAACGCAGCCGGATGATCTGGTACCCAGTGACCGTGAAAGCCTGTTGAAGGCGGCGCGTAAAGGTGAAGTCGTGGTGTTGGATGTAAGGCCGACAGAGGAATATCTGAATGCGCATCTGCCGTTCGCTCGTTCAATACCATTGGAAGAGCTGCGCCAACGATTGGCAGAACTACCCAAAGATCGTTCTATCGTGGCCTACTGCCGTGGTCCCTATTGCCTGATGGCTGTTGATGCTGTTGAACTCCTCAGGAAGGAGGGATATTCAGCGATTCACCTGCGGGAAGGGGTCGCCGAGTGGGCGGCAGTCAAGTAGCTGGTATACGAAATTAATCTTTTTAACTGCTCCATTGAAACGCTTGCCTTCTTGAGTGTTACCGAGAACCAGAAGCAGTTACTGATCAGTGATAGGCCCCCCTGCTAACATCCTTGATTGGAAGGGGCGGGATGGTCACTCGAGGAGATAGCAATGGGATTGCATGATCTGGAGGTAAAAGAGTTGATTGATCCCGTATGCGGTATGCCAGTCAATGCGGCGTCCCCGCATAGCCGTGTACACGGCGGTGCAATGTTCTCCTTTTGCAGCGAGTCATGTCGCGCGCGCTTCATGACTGACCCACCGCACTTTGTCGTCATCACTGTGCCATCACGTGATGCCCCTGAGCTCACTCCGGAATTGGTAGTGAAAGGAATCCACGACGAGCCGGAGCGCTCTGAAAATATCACCATAGAATCAGGTGGGCAGGTGGAGCAACGGCTGCTTCACGGCGGCTTGCGTGGCCTGATTGCGTCATGGTTCCTTGCATGGCGCGAGGGTCGGCATGCGGCGCGTACGAGTCGGGAATTGCTTGCGCTATATCGCACTGTCTCCGCTGATCATCCAGGACTTGCCAACCGCGAGATTTATAAGCTGGTAGTAATGGCACGCAACAGCTGCGACGCTACGACCGCCAACGAGGTTCTCGAATGTGCGGAGGAAAGTTTTGCGGCGTGGCCTTCGAGGCGAGATCTCACGTTGTGTGATGTGGTGCACTACTTGGCGGTGAACGAGTTTCTCGCCTTGCATGACGGTAAGCATTGGATACATTCCGATACCAGCCACATGGTCGCCTCGCGTATCCCTCACAGTCTTTGCGTCATCAGGAGGAAATGAACTTCGGACAAGCCGGATTCACCTGGGCACATTAGTCTATGAATTGATAGAACCTGGGAAGCAGAGAATTCGGTAGGCAAGGAAAAAAATATGCCCCTGAACCTCACGGAACAGGGGCAAGTGTCTTAACAAAGGGGGAGAGTTAAGACGACACGCTCAGGGATTGGACGTGCCATGTACATAAGAATATTATTAAACGCTTAAATAGTCAACTGCACATTCTACGGTAACGGTCGGTGAGTTACTCAAGGAGGCGGAAAAACCGCTTTGCAGCGCTTTGATATTTTTAGATTTACCAATAAATCAATTTGTTAGATAGAAATTGCATAGTTCATTTTGATGGGGATTTTGCCTCCAAATTTATTCCCGTCTAATCATCGCGAGGCGGCTGATTACATCAGGATAAGTGCATTAATTTTTATATCGCAAAAATTGAATGCAATATTTCAAGCGGCAGGGATGCATTGGACGGCAGGGCGTGGGTTTTGATGTTTGTAGAGATCGGATAACTTGGTCAAAATTAGCTCTCCGGGCGGTCTAGCATAGTGCAGATATATTTTGGTTAATCCACCGAAACCCATTTGTCGATAACGTGTCTCGAATTCGTCGTCGCTCGGCCCGTGCGGCAACCCAAGATGAAGTGCCAGTTTATGGTCCTCAACAGCGAATAGTGGTGTATCCCAGAGAAACTGAGCTGCACCCACTTTAGGTAGCCGAATATGGAAATAGCCATAGCTACTGAGACCGTTTATATCTAGCTCCCCTCCCCAACGTCTCTTAAACTGAATCAGTCCATCATCGGGGCGTGCAAAACAGAGCGCGAAGTCGCAGTAGTCAAAGCCATTTTCATTTGCCAATTCAATCGCCAGATGGTGGTTGATTGAATTGCTTTTTCCCAGCTGTTTCGAATCGGAAAATACTGTCTCAGGATATCCGCAACGGTTTGCGACCCAATAACGTTTGCCTTTCCGAATATGCTGATTTCCAAGCATGCAAGCCACCACCTGTTCCCCCAACAGCACGAGGTCGAGTCGTCCGAATTCCAGCGCGAACCGTCGAACCATCTGCGAAGACATTAGATTTGCGGAACTGCCGTGCCTTGCTCTTGCGAAAGGCTGGAGCATTTCACGGTCTATGCGGTCGATCTCTGCTGTGTCCAATTCCTGTTGCACGCGATAGTACGGCCGTAGTTTGAGAAGACTTCGGCGCAATCTATCATCGTATTTAGCCATTATCTCTTCGATAGGCTTATTCAGCGGTACGATGGTGCGCAGATATTTAGGCACACGTAATGCGCCCGGGATTGGTATCGCACTGACGAATACCATCTGACTCATTTGGTTTCTGCCCATCTGGGTTTCATCTTCAACCTTCTCTACCCCCAAGATTATCTTGGCCAGCTCCCGGTGTGCTTTGCAACCCACATAGAGGATGTTATATGGACTGTCTTCTAGTTGGTGGAGTCTAGTTATTTCCCAGCGCCATATACATGCTCGGTCTAGCTTTTCTCGAAGCCAGGCGGCAACCTCTTTACACTCAAAGCGCATGGAGGGCGATATGAGTTTATGAATCAGTACCGCCGCGTATTTTCTATATTTACTCATGCTCCCGAATTTGAATTAGAGAATAATCATTCAAATGGAAGAAAGAGCAGGCATGAACTACATGCGAGTGTCTTGCGCTGACTTAACACCCCATTTTCGAGTCAGCATACACTAATTGCTGTTTCCGAAAATAGTGCGGATGGCTTAAACCATTGTTGCGAGTAATGGTTTAAGCCCTGTGGCCTTGCAAAATCGTCCGACGAATACAAATGTCTCAAATTACAGAAGGAGGCAGCAAGTAAGAATCCTATGATGTGATTACGTCGACTCAGAGTTGATGCGCTCTTAATTCAGGTACATTATTGCCTTGACTGAGAAAGCTAATTTAAGTAGTATAAAAAATAGGGTTATAGTTTAGCGTCTGGAAGCAAGGAAGCTAAATGAATCTAGTAGCGAACAATAAGGGGATTGCTATGCGCCTTTTTAAAATATTCAATTCAGTAGCCTTTGCAGGCATTCTTGCTGTTAGCAACGCAAGCTATGCAACAGACCATGATGTGAATGGGTCAACTAGTCGTTTTAACTCCTCGTACTCTTTTACCCAGTTGGCGTCAAAAATTGACGAGTCAGATATGGATATATTACTGTTCAAACAGAACAGCAAGATCAGTCCATTTCGTCATAGCGACGAGAGTAAGGCATTGGGCGCGATACACTCAGATTTCACCTTCAACCTTGGCGATAGAAAACATATGGCGTTGCTGGTTGGTGAAAATGAACATTTATCATTTCTTGAGGATCATGGTGGTGAACATGATTTTGACGGGAGACATTCTGAACATTCTGATAAGTACAGACCTGTAGAAGCCGTTCCTGAACCTAGGGGTTTTATTATGATGTTGGCAGGGTTCGGTTTGTTTTTTTTAATATCCCGTCATCGCAAGAATAGTAGTCTTTAAAAAGCTTTAACAACCTACCTGACTTAAATAACCCTGCTATCTTGGCGGGGTTTGACTTTATTTACGCGTAACCGATGAACGGCGTCAAGCTACAATAGCGTTAAATATTTGCTGCACAGGCGAGCGAAATGACATTCGGATGCGGAAGGATCTCGTTTAGATGGGACAAATGGCGTTGCCAACTATGTCCAACATTCAGCTTGAGTTAATCAGTCTGGCTACATCTGATTCCGCTCAGCCTCCGCGAATTCATGGAAGGCCGGAACGACAGTTCTTCCCTCATTACTTCCCGCACGATTCCCAAAGCTCACAACTAATGCAATTCAGGTTCTACAACGAAGGTGGAATCTCTTTATTGTTGAATGCGAATCTCCATTTTCTCGTGTCGAAAACGAGAAAAATCTCAGCGCTAGCGTCGCTATAGGCTTAATGGCAATGAGCTTATGGCTGTATATTTCGGCTGGCGAAGAAGAATGACGAGTTGAGCGGGCGCAATTGATTCGAGAATCACTGATTGGCGATTTTTCATACCGCCCTTTACAGGGCGAATCTTCGAAAATCATCAATGTACTGCAATGGCGTATCGTTCACGGCCGGTACTCCCTGAAAAACTGGCAATTAAGGCCGGATATGTCGGTCATCATGCCCAAGGTAAAGTTAGGTTTGCCAAGATAAATAAGTCGCCACGAATGGAGGAGTAAATCAGCACTTCTTTTGTTAATTTACGAAACTTGATAGGGAGTATATTTTGATTGGTATTGATATTGTGCCGCTCATAAAGACCCAGTTGCTTAAGTTATTAAAGCGCATTTTTCTCATGGCATTGATACTGGGAACGGTTTTCTGTCTGTCCGCTTGTGGCAGCAAAGATAAAAAAGCAAGGCAGGCGCTAGTCAGAGTGAACGGCGAGGAAATCACACTACTCCAGCTCAACGATGAGCTAAAACGTTCTGGAGTCAATGCAGAACAGCAAGAAGCAGCGACCAAGCAATTGTTGGAGGCTTTGATTGATCGCCAGTTGATTGTGGATGAAGCGAGGCGCAATAAAATTGATCGAACTCCTGAAGTCATGCAGGGGATCGAGCGCGCGAAGGCGCAGATTATTGTTCAGGCATTCCTAAAAAGCATCGATGACAATATCGCGAAGCCTTCCATGGTCGAAATTGATGACTACTTTCAGAAGCATCCGGAGTTCTTCACTCAGCGCAAACAATATGACATGCAGCAGCTTGTTATCGCCACCAAAGACATTAGTAATGAACTCATGTTAGCCATAGAGTCTGCGAAGTCTCTGGACGAGGTTACGGCATGGCTGGATAAGCATAACGTACGCTATGAAAGCGGCCAGTTATCACGCAATTCCACTGACTTGCCAGAGGATATGCTGGCGAAGTTTAAGGATATACATAAGGGGCAGCTATTCACCGTCAATGCGGGTGAAAACAGCCTGATAAATTTCGTCACTAGTATCAAGGATATTCCCGTCACGGCAAAAATTGCAGCACCACAGATTGAGCAATATTTAATCAACATAAAAATCAAAGAGGCCGCAGAGGCCGAAGTTACACACTTGCGGGCATTGGCGAAAATCGAATATCTCAATGCTACTGCGCCGGTTGCTCCCTAGATCAACCTCATGGAATAGTAATGATGCTCTGGATATTCAAGTTACGCAGCTTTCCGGTCGTGGTGAGCCTGTCGAATCCGGAATAGGGGGCGGTTAACATTCAATATGTTAGCTTGCCAGCCCTCGACAAGCGGACTTGATTGGCGTTTTCTTATTCATATCAAGCTCAATGCGAGCGGTTTAGTTAAGCAGAATTTTCTATTGTCAGGGAGTGGCTATAATTGCCGCGAACGAAATAGAAGCTTGGGACACAACAAATAATTCAGTCATGGCCAATTTAAAATGCAGGTTGTATACCCTGAAACTAGCCATGACAGAGTGGTGGCCTATTTTGTTGGGAATGCTAATCTTGTATCTTCCCACTCTCTTCGATTTATTCAACGGATTGTGGGTTACCGAAGAACAAGCTCATGGGCCGATTATCCTGGCACTTTCAATTTGGCTTATCCATCGTCAATGGCAGTCTATGATGGAAAGGAATTCGGGAAATCCTGCCCCAATCTTGGGGTGGACAGTTTTTGTAATAGCGTTAGTGCTTTACATTATTGGCCGTTCGCAGCAGATCATGTTATTTGAACTTGGCTCATTTATTTGGATGCTCGTTGCCATTCTGTTGATCAGGCGAGGCTTTGGGGGATTCAAGGTCATGTGGTTCCCGTTGTTCTTTATGCTGTTCATGATTCCATTACCGGGTACAGTTGTCACTACCCTTACCATGCCGATGAAAGTGGCGGTTTCTTACGCAACAGACAATATTTTATACTGGGCGGGTTACCCTATTGCGCGTAATGGAGTCGTTTTGCAGATTGGGCAGTATCAACTTCTGGTTGCCGATGCTTGCGCCGGTCTTCAGACATTGCTGACACTGGAAGCACTAGGCCTGTTTTACCTGAATGTTGTTCGCCACTCATCAGTTTTCAGAAATGTGGCGCTAGCCATTTTAATTGTACCCATCTCATTTTCTGCCAATGTGATACGCGTCATCACACTCACACTGATCACATACCATTTTGGAGACGAAGCCGGACAGGGATTCCTGCATGTGTTTGCAGGTATAGCTTTGTTCCTGAGTGCATTGATATTGATAATGGGCATGGATGCATTGTTGCAATTATTTGTCAAAACACGGGCGGCAAGAACTGTTCGGTTGACGAGAAAATTCGAATGAAAAAGCCTTTGATCGTCAACATTGCCTTGGGTGTTTTCATGACATTGTCCAGCGCTTTGGCTTGGTTCATGACGCCATCCACTCAAGAACAGGAAAAAATTAACCTTGAAACCCTGATTCCAGGGAAATTTGGCAATTGGAAGATTGAGCCAGCCACTTTAGCTCTTATAGTCGATCCCTATACCCAAAAAACTATTGAAAAAATTTACAGCCAAACTCTGTCCCGGACATATATTAATAACAAAGGCGAGCGTGTCATGCTTTCAATCGCGTATGGTAGAAACCAAATCACGGATTTACATGTTCATAGACCTGAGCAGTGTTATCTAGCAAGTGGTTTTGACATAAGCGAAGTAACGAAGACATTTATTGATACATCAATCGGGCGGATACCGGTGATGCGTCTTGTGGCGAAGCAGGGAATTCGAAATGAACCAATAACCTATTGGATTAGAATAGGCAACTCAATTACCCGAGGCTGGATTGAGCAAAAGATAGCGGCTATAGCTTATGGTATGACCAGAGAGGTACCGGATGGGCTACTGTTTCGAATTTCTACAATATCCAACGATGAACAAGATTCCTATAGGATACAGAACGCGTTCTTATTGGACCTGTTGCAGGCAGTGCGTGGCGACGACAGATTCTGGTTGGTAGGCAAGCTGACTCCATGAAAGCCAAGTCAATGCGAATATTGATAAGCGTGATGTATTGCAAATTTCAATATAATGAATTTCGTATAGATTGGCTGAGAGCAAATATACTCAGCTACAAGCCCTACGCAAGATGTGTAGTTAATTAGCTTACTTATGGGATAATTTGGACGGGAGATATGAACTATGAGCAAGGTATTTTTTATTGTGTTTTCGTCGCTTTTCATATATTCGAATTTTGAATTGGTCTATGCGGCGGACAAGCCCGACGTATATCATTTACATCAGGGAGACAAAATACTGATTTCTGTCTGGCGTGAAGAGACATTGCAGAAGGAAGTAATCGTGCTGCCTGATGGAAGTGTCACGTTTCCTCTGATTGGACGCGTTGAAGTGGCGGGATTAAGTACGCCAGAAGTAGAGCAAAGTATTACAAAAAAACTAAAGACATATTTACCAGAACCTATTGTCACGGTATTAATTGTCGGAATCGACGGAAATCGTGCATATGTTATGGGGAAAGTTGTGCATCCCGGATCACTGATCATCAGTGGACCCACTACCGTGTTGCAGGCCATCAGCATTGCAGGAGGCTTTGAAAAATTTGCTGATGAAAGCAGCATCAAAGTGATCCGCGTCAAACCGGAGGGACAGGAAATACTACCTGTGGATTATAAGGATATTATTTCGGGCAAGAACATATCGACCAATATTCAGCTTAAAGCGGGTGATACTCTTGTAGTGCCCTGAGTTGTTAATATTTTTCCATTCTCTTCATCAGATTTTCAGTTAGAGATTCGAGTTGAATTTAAAAAATAAAATTAAGAAACGGGGAAATTTGGTGAACGCAAGACGACTTGCCGGGATTTTCATTTTGCTGACTGGAAATATAGTTTATACACAGCAAGGGTGGGCGGACTCTTGGCAACAGTCCATATCATCTACAATTTCGGCAGGGTACGATACAAATCCAGCCATGTTTGCATCTTCTCCTGGAGGAGCGTGGGTGGATTTATTCGAGCCACGCTATACGCTTATGGGAAACATCGGCGAGAATGAAATTAAAACTGGGCTAAATTTACAGCTGGCAAGTTCATCCAATAAAACGTTAAGCCCAACCCGTGAAAATCCCTCAGGATTCCTGAATTGGTTACGCAAGAGCGACGCTGGTGAATTTGGAATTTCCACCGGCTATTCTCAAATGGCAACTCGCGATGCCGGAATTGACGCAACAGGACAAGTTCCCGCTACCAGCATCCGTACTTCTCGAACCCTGTCTGGAAAATGGGACAAAGAATTAAGTGAATATAATACACTTTCAGCGGATAGTACTTATGAAAGTGTTAGCTATCAGGGAGGGGGGCCATTCCTTGATTATTCCTCGCAATCCGCTGGTCTGAAATTCAGCCGTGCTTTAAACGAAAAATTAAAGGCCTTTTTTGATGTTTCAGATACTGAATTCGTGTTAACGGGCGTTAGTCAATCCAGTCACAGTGTTGATGCAATATTAGGCATGAACTGGAAGGGTGAGTACGTCGATTCAACTTTGCAAGGGGGGCAATCCAGAACAGGAGGGGGGGTATCTTACCCGACTGGTTTGGCAACAATCCATTACACTGGCTCGCGGAGCCAACTAAACTTGAACGTAAGTCGCTTGGTTTTACCTAGCGGGTTTGGCGGTTTTGTCAGAACTGATCAGTTGGGGAGTAATTGGAACTATGCGTTGAGCGAGTACAGCAATGTCGGTATTGATCTCACCCGTATAAATAATACTCTTCTAAATAATACTCTTGTTTTTGAAAATATCACTAGTTCTGCTACCAACACCGGCGTCTGGATAGATAGAAATCTGACACCGTCATGGAAAATACGTACGTACTTTCTGCGCAGAGTTTTGCAGGGAAGCAGTGTCGGAAGCGCTTTTTCCAACATGATTGGGCTTTCCTTAACTTACGACAATTCCAATTTATAAATCCCAACAACTAGATATTTATGCCTGCCGACTACGAACTGACTCTCTCTGATTACTTATCGATCATGCGCCGTCGTGCGCCCTATCTGATCGGAATTTTTGTGGTGGCTTTAGTCATTGCAATTGTAGTTGCTTTCATCATTCCGCCAACTTATCGTGCTGCCGGAACCATTATGGTGGAGTCTCAACAAGTGCCTGACGGGGTGGTGCCAACTTCAATAAGAAGCAGTCTTGACCAGAGAATCAATGTCATCAAGCAGAGGGTAATGACGCGAGATGGTTTGTTGCAGATTATCAATAAATATAACTTGTTTAGGGATAGCGCCAGTACTCAGTCTACCACCGAACTTATTGAAAAAATGCGAAATCGGGTTGTTGTTGAGACTTTGAGCTCCGACGACGCGCACACTAACCAGCAGGGGCTGCCTACAATTGCATTTACTATTTCATTTGAAGACCAACACCCGGATGTTGCTCTCCACGTCACCAGCGATCTTGTTAATTTATTTCTTGACTGGAACATCAAATTGCGAACAGAGGGTGCTGCTGAGACTACTCAATTTCTTAGTGATGAGTCAAACAAACTCAAAGCAGAGGTGGATAGGTTGGAAGAGAAAATCAGTGCATACAAAAAGCATAACAGCGATAATTTGCCAGAGCAGTTGAATCTGCGCGAAACCATGCTGGCACGTGCTGAGAATGATCTGTATGCGGTAGATAGAGATATCAGGAGCGGCAATGAAGAACTTCGTTCTCTGGAAGCTGAACTTTCTGCAGCAAAACATGGAATGAGTGATAATCCATCGCAAACATTGCCTGCACTCAAAGCCGAATACACCAAACTTTCGGCGATCTACACTGAATCTCATCCAGATATCAGGGCTCTAAAACGTAAAATCGATGCATTGGAACAGGGCTCTGAGACATCGGAGTCAAAAAATATTTCAGACAATGTTACTAGCTTGGCAGAATTCAAATTGCAGGCAAAAATCGATGCAGTAAATGCCAGACTAGAATCACTTGCACAGCAGAAAAAAATGCTGAAAGAAAAAATTGGCGAAAATGAACATGCAATGGAGTTGACTCCCCGTGTTGCGCAAGGTCTGGATGTACTTATCCGTGACCGAGACAGCGCCCAAAGAAAGTTTGACGAACTCCTTAATAAGAAAATGAATGCTCAGATAGCGCAGAATTTGGAAAGCGAGAATAAGTCGGAGCGCTTTACCCTGCTTGAACCTCCAGTATTGCCGGAAAAGCCCTATAAACCCAATCGAATGAAAATCCTTGCAATTGGTATTTTTCTGGCCCTGGCTTCTTCGGCTGGAGCAGTTATGCTTCTGGAATCAATCGACAAGAGGATACGCGGTGTCGAAGCATTCACTCATGTGTTAGGTTATCGGCCATTGGCGGTAATCCCTTTTTTGTATACCGATGAAGAAGTAACACATAAAGAGCGAACGCGCATACGTGCGATCTTCTCATCAATATGGCCGCGCTTGAAGTTAAAGTAGCAGCACAATATTCGCAATACAGGCTGAGCATAATGGTGAAATTTTTAGCGAGAATGGCGTAGGAGGACGTAATGGAACGAATCAAGCAAGCCATATTAAGGGCCAAGAACCACCAATCAAGCGAAGCCAACCTTGCACAATTACGTCCAGACGGACAGGGTAAATCATTTAAATCAAATATTTCAAAATCTCAAGATGAATTAGTGGATTTTCGTTACGAAAACACTCGTGTAGTTAAGCTCGAGAAAGAGCATTTAGAAAAAAACCGCATTGTGGCGTTCGACAAAAGCAATCCAATGAGCATGAATTTTGATCTTCTGCGCACACATGTACTGCAGAAGATGGAAGAAAATGGATGGCGCACCTTGGCCATCACCTCACCTACCCCCGAGGCAGGGAAGACGGTGATCGCTATCAATTTGGCAATGAGTATTGCCCAGCAGACCAATAGAACTGCCATGTTGGTGGACTTCGACCTGCGCCGGCCGAAGGTCGGCGCTTATCTTGGAATGCATATGGAAAAATCACTGAATGATGTTCTGAACGGTACAGATCAATTGCCGGACGTGCTAGTCAATCCGGATGTACCGAGATTGGTGGTACTGCCGACCAGGAATGCTGTGAAAAATTCATCAGAGATTCTTTCTTCCAAAAAAATTGGAGATTTGATTACGGATCTTCGCGAGCGTTATAAGTCACGTATTGTCATCTTCGATCTGCCACCATTGCTTGTTACCGATGATGCGATTGCCTTGTTACCCAAGATCGATTGCGTCCTCCTGGTGGTGGCAAACGGGATGTCTACCAAACGTGAAATCGAGGACAGTTTGCGCCTCCTGCCGGCGGAAAACCTTATTGGCACAATACTGAACAAGGCCGATGTTGAACCAAAGGCGTATTACTACGATTAATGCTCAGCTTGATTATATGTTTGATCTTAAGATGAAGTTCAACTTTGAGTAGGGTTTCGGATTTTAGTATTTTGACTAGCAAGTCGAGATTCTGGAATGGATAGTTCGGATGTAATCCGTCAATCAGGAGTATTAGGAACCGTATTCATCTAAAGATGGAGAGATAGGTATCGCGTTGCTGCTACAGAGCATGCCCGATACCCCGTACAGGGTAGGGCGTCATATCAGTGAAGACTCTGGAAAAACTTCCAAACATGCTCCGGCGCAAAGTCAGCACGAATGTTGTGACCGATTCCGTTGGATTGGCACCAAACAACTGGATTTTTCTCACAACCTTGATATCGCACACAGCCGTCACTCTCGTCAATTATATTATTTGAACAACCGTTCAGTTGAATTGCACGTGCAAGTGCGGCTTTTCCCTTCATAATCGAAACAACGTTGTCATCTTGATCGTGAAGGAACCACGAGGCTACTTTCCCCTTGCAGCTAGCACCTCGCAGTCCCCCAGCAACAGCGGCGCTCGCGCGTAATTCCTCACCGCGTTCGCATGTGAGCAAGTTATTAAAGAATGCCCCAACACTGAAGCCATAACTGAAAATACGTTCGCGATCGATACAATAACGACTTTCTATAGTCTCGAGCATCTGATCGAAGAAAAGTAAATCAATTGAATCAGTATTGGTTTGCCAACGTCCATTTATTCCGTCTGCGCCGACCACAATGGCATCATTCCCAGAAGCGAATTCTATGTCTAAGCCGCCACTCATTCCGTTGCCACCTGAACCGTGCCAGCGAAAAATTATAGGGTATGCTCGATGTGAATCGTAATTGGCTGGCACAAGCAAATGGTAGGTACGATCTTGATTGAGTACTTGTATTCTCATAGGCATGAAGCTACCCGTGCCAACTTGAGATATTCCACAGCCAGCACTACGACCGCCCACTGGAGCAGTGTTTATTACGCTTACGGTCGATGCGCTGGATGATATTACGCTGCACATTAAAGTTAACATCAACATAAATTGTGCTGTAAATTTGAACATTGTGTTTCCCCACCGTTCCAAAAAAACTTTATTGCATTAACCATTTAAAATAAGGCAAATCTGTGTCGAACATTGAAATCAAAACAGATTTATCTCAATTTAAGAAATAGCCATGAGGTATCCAGCGAATTTTCAAGATTGATGAGATATTTTTCATCAATATATTCAAATGGGATATATTTTTCCTTGTGGTCTATGGTTCTTATGAATAGCTTCAGACCTTTGCGTGCGCGAATGGTCAATAGACCCTTAACAGGTTCTGATCGAAAAGGTAGAGCATTGTCAGCTGGAACTGATTGGGCGCCCAAAGAAATCATCAGGCTGAATGATCGGCTGATAGGTAATCCATCCAGGCTTTGCACAGCCACGCTGGCATTGCGTGTTTTTATGTCGAACTTTACATCTGGCAGAACCAGCAGTTCATTGCCAATCCAACCCATTGCTGCCTGCGTGCAGGGCGTATTGATGGTGTAGATTCCCTTAGTCCAGTTGCGTCGAATTTCTCCAGTGTCAGAGAGTGACTCAGTGGCATTGGTTTTTATCATGCTCTGATTCAGATTATGAATGACTTTTGCGCCTAGCTGAATTGTTCCCTTCTTTAGCCAGGGCAGTTCGGGAATCTCAGGCATGACAATCACCAGCTTCCCTATTTCGGAAGCGGTGCGTGCTGCAGTACTGTTTTCCGGTGAGTTAGATTGAAAAAACAATTGTTCCCTGTTTGGCGCAATGGCATAAGTAGTTTTGGCTTCTTTAACATGACCTTGGCGATAGAGCAGGGCGGCGGCTGGCAGGGTGGCGATAAGAGCAGGATCGTTGAATGCATGCCAGTTTGACGCTGTACCGGCATCATTCAGCGGAATCTGGGCATAGGCGTAAAGCATGACGGCATCCCATCCTTGTAATCTGGCGGCACTGGCAATGTATAAGGGGCTCGAATGCCGGTCTGGAACTGGAAAGGGTGACACATTCCACTCGGTCACACTCATGGGCTTGCCAACTATTTGGCCCATGCTTAACCAGTTAACCATACTGGGCTCTATAAGAGGATTTTTCTCAAGTTCAAGTTCGCCGCCGTAGGCGTGAACATCAATGATGTCGCCGGTAGTGAGCGCCGGTAGAGAAAATATCGGTTCGTCACCCCAAGTGCTAGTCGTAGCAATGGGTACTTTTACTCCCAAGCCATGCAGGTGGGAAATCATGTCTACATTGAAGTCATGTTCAAGATCGTTCAAGAAAAGTTTTGAAGGACCCGGCTCCCATGAGCGCCATAACTTGTCAATTGGCAAGTTGTACTTTACAGAAAACCCATTCGCCAAATTCATGTACAACTTGTTATGCAGCGGAACATTATTGTTGGGCAAGAGCGTATTCCCAAAATGATTTGTTACATCGTTCTCATTGGTGATGAGTAGCGCCATGATGGCTGGTTCGTTCTTGTAAGCCACATTTGTGTAGGTATTTATATGGTTCAGATAACTCTCGTTGAAACGTTTCATTGCTTGCCGTATGGTTGGATTGACATAGTTGAAACCTTTAAGGTCGGCCACTTTTCCGTTCTTCCGGATTTCATTAAATCCATATATATGGTCGCCTTCTGTAAGTGCCCTTTGAACATGCAGATCCAGCCAGACGTAAATGCCTTCATCCTTGAGGCATTTGATCCACCAATCTAGCTTGTCCAGCGAAGCGGGATCCAGTGACTGGGTATCGGTGGCATTTTTACCGAAAATATTGGGGTTGACCCATGGTGAATCAAAGTGGTGGATGCGGACCAGGTTGAAGCCCAACGCAGAAATCCGCTTGGCTTGCTGCTTTACGTTATTCTTGGAGGTACCGAACAAAGTTCGTGCCGTAATATTCGTGCCCCAGAAGCGTGCGGGTGAGCCATCTTCGAATACTAACGACTCACCTGAAGCCTTAACGAAACCACGGCGTCCAGCTGGTTTTTCATTCTTATTGAGGAAAGACAAGTCTACGGGGGAGGTTTGCCAGTCCAATTGGCTCGGCCGCCAAAAGGCTGTGTTCAGGGAGTCGAATCGTTCATTTTGCGCAGGATGACTTACTGGGCTGACTGAGTTCAGTGTTGGTACATGGGACAGATTCAACCAAGCAAAAGTGCTGAGCAAAATCAGGCTAATTATGATCAAAGCAAAGCGAGTAAGTTTGCTTATCGTCGTCATGGAGGCTTAACCGCCATTACTCATACGGCTCTGCTTTTTTATCATCTGAGCATAGGCCACCCCCAGACTTGCAAATGACCAATACACAATCGGAACAACCGTAATACTACTCACTGTGTATATGATGACCAAGATGGCGAGCAGCGTGGCCAGTAATACCCGACCAAGCAGATATTCTTCGCTATCTCTATCCGGAATTGAACGCATGGCCTGAAATATACCAAAGAGCGTCAGGGCAAAGAAATTTACAAATAACCCAAGGCCGACGAGTCCTTTATCAAGCGCTACCCAAATGTAGGTATTAACAAGGTCAATAATTCCCTCGCCTTGGCGCATAGATTGCATCTCCGGTGCATCAAGATAATCTATAGAGCCGAACCATGGGTCATGCTGAATTACGATCATTGAGTTAGTTAGCAGTCTCTCGCGGTAATTAATAGAGTCAATATTCGTGGATCCGATAAAGGGTAACAAATTGATCACTCTCTCACCACCAGGAAATATTGAAATCAAGGACACGGAAATTATTGCCATCATTGCCAAGATCATCAGTCGCTGCAGAGAATTGCGGCCAGTTAAAATGAAAACAACTAACAGAACTATTGAGCCTATCCAAGGGCCCCGTGCCACAGGAACAATTAAGCCAGCAACTAACAGGGCCATACCGAATCGGCGTATGAATTTCTGCTGAATTGAGCTTTGCAGGAATAGATATAAACCTATACCGACGACCATCAGATAACCCAGAGCAATGGAGTGTCCGGCTGTAACGAGCGCCCTCAATACTCCATCTCGCGCTTGGTATCCTCCCATGCCCCCCCCAAGTTCAAACACTCTGCTCAAGGATGAATATAACAACCAACCTTTTAAAGACTCAAAAAGCGCGAGCGGCGCAAGCACCATGATTGCAAAAGCAAGACTTAGAATGGCATCTCGAATGCTTTGAAAATTTTTGAGCGAGCGGCTAATAACGAAATAAGGGAGGAAGATATCAATAAACAGGTAAAAAATTTCTCGCAAGCTGTTCGTGAGGGTCTGGTTATTCACAATACCGGTCCCACTCGTAATATTTCCTTCGCGAAAGCAGAGTATGGCTGTGAGCAGGAGATATGCGATTAAAGCTTTGTCGGGGAGTGTGCGGCCAAAAGAGGTAGTATCATTCTTTTTGCGCAGAGAAAAGAATGCCGGTATAAAAATCAGTAGTGAAAGTACTCTGGCATAAGTAAGATTGAAAAAATAGCTCATTAACCCCATACCTGGGATCTGGATAGCTGCTACTGGTAAAACAAATAAGATGAAAAAATACAAGGCAGGTAAATTAGACTCATGCCGTTTCGCGTAAATCAGCATTAGTATTGCTAAGACAAGAAATATCCAAAAACTGAAAGCCAGAAAGGCGGCAAGTGTTAATCCAAACCAAAGATTCCGCCTCCGAGTAAACGCCTCATCTGTAGTGAAATAGCAGGCGGTTTGGCGCGCAAAATAAAAAAAGACAGCTGCAAGAACTAGGATAACTATTAGTGCTCGTAAATGTTCAGGCATGTCAATTTATTTAAGGTTTAGTTGAACTTTGAAGTAACCAAATAGATGGCTGGCTGTTGAAAACCCGTAGAACATCAGTATCCATCGCAATTACAAAAAAATAATTAATCGCAGTTGCCTGCAAGACCCATTTTCAAAAAGCGGAAATAATATTTCAAATTGTGTTATCGAATACACTTGTTACCTTTATGTTGCAACTGTTCGGGTTTCCATAGTTATTATACTTTGATGCCTTCACTCCTGTTCATGGTCATTCTAACTGTTAAACATTCTTGCGCGAAGCATACCGAACATGCTGAATCGCTCCGTTTTTCGTGGAGGCAATTGGGTTTGAGTTAGGCTGAGCAGCCTGTTTGGCGAGTTGCCGCTAGTAGTTTGCCTCGGCTTCTGGCGAAGGTACATACTCAATTGATTCCAGCAAGTAGTGATGATTGAACTAGGGCAACTCGTCCGAGCGTTCTGGCTGTCGCATGCAACGCCTGTTTCAGCGCGCTAACATGAAGCCAGTGCGCATGCTGCTACTGACCGGCCAATTCACGATGCGTCTGGCAAACACGTCAATGACGAAGGCTAGGCAGAGCCAGCCTTGCCAAGTCGAGATAAAGATGAAATCCGACACCCATAGCTGGTAGGGACGATATGTCATGAATTGCCGGCGCAACCAGGTGCTGTGTAATCCGGGACCGTGGTACATACCACCTTGCTACGCCGGATACTCTCCAGTCCCAAACGCTTTATGAGCCGATCCTGCAGGGTGCCACTGACCTCGATTAAGTTGGCGTTGACCTTGTCTAAGCCATGTTGGCTTGCCAGATGGATCGGATTTCTGGCATCAATCCGGCATCAAGCCGGGTTTCGCAGCTGTGCCAATGGGGGTGGTACCCAGACGGGGCGACCTGTAGTACGTTGCGGATCGGTTCGACTCCATAGGTGTAACGATGCCGACCAATAAAATCTCTCAGGACTTGAGTCCGTGGTCGAGCTACGCATGAGCGAAATAAGTGCCAGCAAACTTCAGTATCTCGTTGGCATTGCGCAACCCCTTCACCTCGAGTTCAAATGCCTTGTGCGCTGCTGATGACGCCATCACGATGACTTGTGTTGATATCGTGCTTGCGCAAATCGTCCGTGGCACACGTCCTATTTTAGCGCTGGCTGCCCATTGCGACTTATAGTCGTTACGACGCAGTGGCACCATGCGGGCTGCTCGTTCGCGTTCCTCAGGGGAAAAAGCAATTTGAATTGTTCATGGCCCCATTCTTTCAAGGCTAAGAGCCTCCTCAAAATCAGGGGTGGTTTAGGGTGTTGTTGATCAATTTGAGCTACCGTAGCCTGAGTACACCCTCTTCGTGTCGATTCTTGCATGAACCGCGCGTCACCGTTGCGCGATTCCATTCCGTTGCGTAGTATTCATATCAGGAGTATTAAAACCTATAATCGCAATGGCCGTTTATCTCCCCCTATTATTCCGTATTAAATTTGGTTAATAATTTTCTAAGGCGAAGTATTTTACATGCAGACGCGAGAGCAAATAGATCCCGCAATTAACTTGGTATTTTGCAATGAATCCAAAAGTACTAATTGTCTGTGAGCACGCCTCAAGTACATTTGGGGGAGAAGCAATATTGCCGCTTAATTATTTTTTGCTTTTGTCGGAGAAGCTACCATATGTATTTCTATTGACTCATGAGCGTACAAAGAGAGAAATAACAGCAATTCCTGGAATAAATATTGATAGAGTCTTCTTTATACCAGACACATGGGTGCATAAATTGCTTCACGCCATCAGCTGCAAGCTCCCTGCTCGAATTGCATCGATAACGTCGGGAGCATTAATGCATCTTGTCACTCAATTTTATCAATGGAAAATGGCAAGAAAGATTGTACGTGATCATCAAATTGATATCGTTCACGAGCCAGCGCCAGTTTCACCAAAACAACCTTCCATGATGTTTGCCTTGGGCGTCCCAGTAGTGATCGGCCCGATGAATGGCGGAATGTCGTTTCCTCCAGCTTTTTACTATATGGCAAGCCGTTTTGAGCGTGGGATGTACGGTGTGTTGCGGATGTTTTCCAGCATATATAATATTCTGATCCCGGGAAAACTTTTTGCATCAGTCCTGTTGGTGGCTAATCGCCGGACTAATAACGCACTACCTTTCTTCAAGTCGGGTAAAGTAATCGAGTTGGTGGAGAACGGTATTTTTTTATCAAAAGTTCGGTTTGATGTTTCGGTTGCAGGCGAGGCTGATTCGATTAATGTGCTGTATGTTGGGCGATTGATCGATTTAAAAGCTATTGATATTGTGATTGATGCTCTCAGCAGATGTAGAAATCAGAAGGTCAGGCTTACAATTGTCGGTGATGGATTAGAGCGTACCCGGTTGGAGAAATATGCACAATCTGTTGCGCCGGGTAAGGTAAGATTTCTGGGTGCTGTGCCACATGCAGAGATTTCAGATTGCTATGACAATGCAAATATATTTGTACTTCCAAGTTTGCGGGAGTGCGGTGGAGCAGTGGTACTGGAGGCGATGGCAAGAGGTTTGCCTGTCATCGCTACTAACTGGGGGGGGCCTGCGGATTATGTCACCGGTGAAACCGGAATACTAGTCGATCCCATATCCAGGGAATACATGGTTAACGAATTTGCACGCAGCATTGATCAGTTGGCGTCAAGTGCAGAGTTACGCCTGAAGTATGGAAAGGCGGCGCTTGAGCGAGTATCAAAAGACTTTTTGTGGGAAGATAAGGCCGAGACTATTATTCGGCTATACCAGTCGACCCTCTAAATTCATCTTTGAAGAAAAATTCCCCAGCTGTACCGGTGTGGCAGTAGAAGGTTGACAGATTACAGGATTGCATCTTCGACAATTGCAATTGTCAGTCGTTAAACTCATATTGATATCGGCCCCTGTAGTATGCAATATCGCGGGTGGCAGGATAGATTGTGGAATGAATTGTTCTGTGGTCGCGAATGAATAAGAAAAGCAAGCGCAGTATCGTAGGGTAATATTTTTAGGGGGAAGTTATTTTGTATCGACGATAGCAAGGGGTGAGGAATTGATACGAAAGTGCAATAGGATTAGGGGCACATTGATTGAGTGAACCTATGGTGCTGGCTAGTTACCATTAGGTCGTCGGGGAGGGAGGGCGTGCATCCCTGCTTAGCGCATCTCAAATTAAAGCATTGGTGTATTAATCTGACCTTGCGTAATTGTTATTCGGAAAATTGAAACTGAATTGGAAATGGCAAACCCTTTGGGGTTAGAAAAATTGAAATCAGAGTCTGTAGAGCAACCCGATACTAAAGCTAATAAATCTCTCCGTCATCGGGCTTTCCACGCGGGCGGTTGGACAATTGGTGGACATATGTCGAGCCAAGTATTGCGTCTGGGCGGGAATCTGATACTTACTCGGCTACTTTTTCCCGAAGCATTTGGACTCATGGCCATTGTTCAAAGTGTGATTGCTGGAATGGCAATGCTTTCTGATCTAGGTATCGAGACCAGTATTATTCATAACAAGCGTGGGCATGAGACGGCTTTTGTGAATACTGCCTGGACAATGCAGGTCATTCAAAGCGTAATCATATGGATCATGTTATGTATAGTCGCACCGCTCATTGCTTCATACTATTCACAGCCCATGTTGGCTAGTCTTATGCCTGCTGTTGGATTTGGATCTGTGATTGGTGGATTCGCGTCCACCAAGCTGGCCTTAATTAACCGGTCACTATTGATGAAAAAGCTGGTGTTGATTGAAGTCGGATCGAATGCATTAGGACTATTTGTGATGATTTTATGGGCATGGATCGATCACTCTATCTGGGCCTTGGTTGGGGGCGGACTATTAAGTGCTTTTGCTAAAACCGCTGCCAGCCATCTTTTGCTGGAAGGCGATCACAATAAATTTGCATGGGATCGAGATTCTGCAAAGGCCATGTTTGGTTTCGGTCAATGGGTGTTAGTCAGTTCCATACTGACCTTTATTGCTGGAGAGGGAAACAAACTATTGGTCGGAGCATTTCTGGGCGTAAAGCTGCTGGCGTTTTTTACGTTGGCCAGCACCATGAGCTTGGTTTTTTGGCAGATTGCCCAGCAAGTAAATAGCAGGGTATTGTTCCCCGCCTATTCAGAGGTGGTAAGAGAACGCCCGGAACGTCTCAGGGCGGTTGCAGCACGAAGCCGATTGTTTTTGATCATTCCAGGGTGGCTGATTGCATTCTTTTTCGTGCTATGGGGTGATCATTTCATGTGGCTTCTGTATGACCAGCGCTACGCCGAGTCTGGGAACATGCTGCGTCTTCTGGCGATGGGATCTCTTATGGGCGTTGTTGGAGGATCTTATAACGGTTTGTTATGGGCAAAAGGGATGGTAAGGATCAGTACTGTGGTCTTGGCCGTGCAAATTTCCGTTCAGGTGCTGGGCATGATCCTTGGACATCATTTTCTGGGAGAGCAGGGTGTGGTCTTGAGTGTTGCGGTAGTAAGCTGGATTCTATATCCGGTGCAGGCCTATATTCATGGCAGGATCGGTCTTTGGGACCCCAGGGTTGATATGCCCTTCATTGCGATTTCCATTTTAGTTGTTGCGATGAATTTCACAGGAGTTTTTCGTCATGTCTGAAATTACTTCATCAATCAAATCACATTTTTACGAGAATAGCCTTCCAGTTGTTTCTGTACAGATGCCGGTGTTCAATGGTGGGAAGTATCTGGCTGAAGCTGTTGAAAGTATCCTTAATCAGACATTTCGGGATTTCGAGTTTTTATTGCTGGATGATGGATCCACTGATGATTCCTTAAGACTTTTACACCAGTATGCCGGAAAGGACTCCCGGCTTAGAGTATTTTCCAGGGAGAATCGGGGGGTGGGCGAGACCCAATATGAACTGGCGCAACTTGCTCGTGGTGAGTTCATTGCACAATTGGATCAAGATGACATTGCATTACCGAACAGACTCGAACTACAGGTTGATTTTCTCAGAAAAAATCCCAAGGTGGTGTGTGTAGGTGGCGCGTTTCAAATGATAGATGGTGCTGGCCGATATCTAACGACATTGAAGATGCCACAAACGAACATTGAAATACAGGCACTTATTCTGGGAGGGCACGGCGCAATTACACATTCTTGCGCGATGATGCGTAGCACGCAGCTTAAGGTAATTGGCGGTTATGATAAGAACTATAACTTGGCACAAGACCTTGATTTGTGGCTACGTCTCGGTGAGATTGGTGAACTGGCGAACCTGAAAGATGTGATATTGAAATACCGTCTGCATGACAAGTCCCTGAGTGAGACTTCAGGTAAAAAGCAGCGAGAGGAAGCACGCCTGGTCTGTGAAAATGCTTGGCAAAGACGAAGTGTCGCAGGTGTGTTTAGCGCGGAAAATTTATGGCGACCAGGATCTGATCGAACCTCACGACACTCGTTTATGCTTAAATATGGATGGTGGGCGTGGAACAGTCGCCAGCGAAAGACAGCATTTTATTATGGTTGTAAGGCTATTAAGTCGAAGCCATTTTCAATGGCAGGATGGAAGTTGTTGGCAGTTTCATTACTGAAGCCTTTGATGAATACGAATCGTGGCTGAGTTGTTGGATGTGGAGGTATCACCACGTGTAAGTGTGCTAATTCCAATGCACAACGCAGAGCCATTTATTGTTGCAACGCTTAATTCCGTTCTACTGGAAAAGGATGTGCCGATAGAGGTGGTGGTTATCAACGACAAGTCAACTGACCAATCGTTAGCGCAAGTATTGACTATATGCGATAAAAGGATGCGTGTGATTGAAGGTCCTGGTGTCGGAATATCTGCATGCATGAATGCCGGACTTGTTGCAGCGAAAGGGGACATCATAATGCGTTGCGATGCGGATGATCAGTATCCTGTAGCGCGCATCAAAGAACAGGTTGCATGGCTCGACGCAAATCCAGAATATGCTGCAGTCTGTGGCGGATTCTCTACAATGGATACAGTGGGGCGGTTGGTGACTCAGTTGTCGACGGGGGATATGGTTGAAGAAATTACCGGGGAATTGAACTCGGGCAAAACGAGAACGCATTTATGTTCGTTTGCGATTCGTAGGAATGCTATTTATAGCTTGGGTGGATTCCGACCTTATTTTGTGACTGCGGAAGATATTGACTTTCAACTGCGCCTTGGAGATATCGCCAAGGTAATGTATTTACCGCATTCTTACTATTTTTATCGATTACATGATGCTTCCGTAACCCATACCCAGGGAAGTAACAAGCGGGAGTTTTTTGAAACAACAGCACGTCAGTTTCAGCAGCAGCGCAAGACAACCGGGCAAGATGACTTAGAGCGAGGGTGTCCACCTGCACCTCCTGATGTTCAATCGGACAAGCCGGGAACTGCCGCCCAGCAAATCCAAGGAATACTGACAGGAGCTGCTTGGCGCGAGCATGCCGCAGGCAACAAGTTAAAGGCTGTTGGTCTGAGTTGTCGCGCATTAATGCAATCGCCCTACAACATTGGATTGTGGAGGAATTTACTAATATTACTCGTGAAGCCGGTGAGAAAGAACATGTGAACAGGATTTATGAGTTAGCTAAGGAGTGTTAAGTATGACTCCAAAAGTTGCTTGTAAACCAATTTTGACATCGCTATACGATCAACAAATCGTCAAGAAATTGTTTGGACGAGATATTGAATTTTGCGAAACATCACCTCTTATAATAATTTTAAGAACACAGCTGATGGTTGTTTAACTGACGTATTTTATTGGAAGCTTATATTGGATATTTCAGTAATTCTTGTTAGTTACAATACAGTAGAGATGACGAAAGTGGCACTCAGTCATCTATATTCATCATTACATGATTTAGAGATGGAAGTTATTATTGTCGATAATGCTTCTAGAGACCAATCTGCAAAAGTTCTCCGCAACGAATACCCACAAATCACGCTCCTTGAGAATAACAAAAATGTCGGTTTTGGGAGAGCCAATAATCAAGCTTTACCATATATCAAAAGTCGCTACGTACTTTTATTGAATACCGATGCCTTTGTTGAGTCTGACACCATTTCCAAAACAGTTCAGTACATGGATGTCAACCAAAGGTGTGGAATCCTTGGTGTCAAGCTATTGGGGCGTGACGGGATACTTCAACCCTCATGTCGTTTTTTTCCCACGCCTTGGAATATTTTCCTTAATCGCACTGGCATGGATCGTATTTTTAAGCATACGAAAATGGTGGATGACATGTCCTGGGATCACGCATCTATCAGAGATTGTGATTGGGTGCCGGGTTGCTATTACTTGATCCGCAAAGAAGTTATTGATCAGGTGGGTCTGTTTGATCCCAGATACTTCTTGTATTTCGAAGAGCTAGATCACTGTTTTAATGCAAAAAAAGCTGGCTGGCATGTTACTTACTATCCATATACCTCTGTGGTACATATTGGAGGTGAGAGCGCAAAATCTGACGGTAATATTACGTCAAAGGGGCGGCAGATTTCATCGTTACAAATTGAAAGTGAATTGCTGTACTTCCGAAAGAACTATGGACTAAACACCGTAATATTGAATGTTTTCCTCGTTTCGCTTGCGGATAGTTTGCAGATTCTAATTGACATTGTTAAGTTACGGCGACCACAACGTTGCATAGCAAATTTCACTCATTCGCTCTTGGTTTGGAAATTATTTTTTATTACCCGTATGGGTAAGCAACCCCAACATTAGACTTATGAATCAGTTGAATTTGAGGCATTGACATAACTAAGTGCGATGCCAAAGAAAGATAATATTCAGAGGTAAATTCTAAATGGCCGATACATTTTATGAGGATATTCGTAGATGGCTGGGGCAAACCTCAGTCATAACGAATTATCGAAAAATTCAATCAACAAGAGAACTTCCTAAATACTCGGCTATCAATACAGAGCTGAGTAATCGAAAGCAGAAGTCGATTGTATATTTATGCCCCTCAATCAACGTTCCTCAAGGTGGCGTCAAGGTAATTTACAACCAGGCAGCCATTATCAATGAAATGAAAGGGCAATTGGCCGCAAGTATTCTGCACCCATATAACCCTAAGTTTACTTGCACATGGTTTGCTAGTGGCGCGCCAATAAAAAAAGATAATAAATTTGATAAAGCGCTTGATTTTGTAATGATTCCAGAATTCTGGGCAGTACCTCATGCGCGTCTGTTACATAAACTTGGGATCCGATATGGGATTTATGTTCAAGGTGGATACATAATCAGCCGTAATAGCGGTGAAGAGCTTGACGATGCTTACCATAATGCATCTTTGATTCTTGCCATATCGGATGATACGGTGGAATGTATTAATATGGCTTTTCCTGAATGCGTAAACAAGGTTTATCGGGTACATTGTTCGGTTAACCCTGAAAAATTCTCAGCAAGTTCAAAAAAAGAAAACATTATTAGTTACATGCCTCGTAGGCTAAAAGCTCATTCTCAACTTGTGACTTTTTTTCTTCGTAAAATGATCCCGCAGCATTGGAGAATAGAAAGCATCGATGGATTAAACGAGGATGAAGTTGCCGCAATTCTTGGTAAGTCAAAGATATTTCTTTCTTTTAGTGAACTTGAGGGGTTTTCTTTGCCCCCTGTGGAAGCGGCTTTATCCGGCTGTAGTGTAATTGGCTATACCGGCGAAGGAGCAAAAGAATATTGGGATAAAGAAATATTTACTGAGATTTATTCTGGAGATATTAAGGCGTTTGTGAATGCAGTCCTAAATAAAATTGGTGAGTTAGATAGTTCCACTTACGTAGAAAATTCAACTGCCATACAAAATCTTGCCAATAAGTACTCTACTAAAGTTGAAAAATTGGATATGCAGTTTGTATCAAATAAAATTCTTGAAATCCTTAATTAAGTGTACTGGGATGAGATAAGGATAATTTGTCAGGTAGTTGCATGGCTCTATCGTGGTTCATACGAATTATTTGGATTAGAAAAGTTATTCAAATATTACTCTGGAAGTAAAGATGTGATATTGAAAGTCGCAATATTTTATTGCACTGCAAGTGAGCGGTATATGTATAGGTCAGGTGCTGAAGTGCTAAGTAGTACTGATGCGATTATTTAAACAATGTGCGAGTTTATTCCACTAGCGTCGGCATTACGGCGGTTATTTACAAAGAAAATAATGTGAGCTCTTTATGATGGATATATCACGCGTGGGGGTTGTCATTATTGGCCGCAATGAGGGAGAACGTCTTGTACGTTGTCTCAAGTTTTTCGTAGCGCAACCCGCGCGGCTCGTTTATGTAGATTCAGGATCAACAGATGGTTCTATAAATGTGGCAAGCAATATGGGCGCAGACGTTATAGCTCTGGATTTGACAGTCCCTTTTACCGCTGCTCGTGCTAGAAATGTGGGTTTTGAGAGGATGAAAATAAATTATCCTCAAGTTGAGTATATTCAGTTTCTGGATGGGGATTGTGAGCTAATAGTGGGTTGGCTGGAAACTGCAGTGGCGTTTCTGGACGAGCATAAAGACGTGGCAATGGTGTGTGGCCGCCTAAGGGAAAGGTATCCGGATCGTTCGATCTACAATTTGCTTTGCGATATTGAATGGGATACTGAGGTAGGATTGGCAAAAGCGTGTGGCGGGATTGCTTTGGTAAGGTTAGAAGCGTTTGAGGCAGAACGGGGTTATCGCGCTGATCTGATAGCAGGCGAGGAATCTGAATTGTGTGTTCGTCTGCGAGCATCTGGGAGACGAATCTGGCGGCTTGATGCTGAAATGGCGCTACACGATGCGGCTATGACACATTTCTGGCAGTGGTGGAAACGTTCACGGCGGGCCGGGTACGCCTATGCGGAAGGGATGCATCTGCACGGATTTTCTCCAGAAATGCATCGGGTGAGGGAGTCTCAGCGCATCTGGATATGGGGATTGGGTATTCCCGTGCTTGTTGTCAGCTTGACCAACTGGCTAGGAATATTTGGTCTAGCGATGTTGCTGATCTACCCGGCGCAGATTGTCCGCATTGCTTTGCGCGGAACACGAACCGTGAAAAAAAACTGGTTGCATGCACTGTTTTTGGTACTTGGTAAATTTCCCGAGGTGATAGGACAGCTGAATTATTTTTATAACAGGTTGACCGGAAAAGCAGCACACTTGATCGAATACAAATGAACAAGGAAATCAAGATATCGGTGAATTGCCCTAATTTTCAAACAGGAGGCAACATAAAAGGAATTGGAAACATAGAGACGTTGGTTCGTGTCTATCGATTGGGCAGGGCTATGCATCCTGACCTGACCTTGGGTAGTCTCAAACACCAGGTCATTCTTATGGGACGAGCGTTAGTATCGCTTCCTATTATACGAAACTGGTATGGAATTTCGGATAATCCCTTGCTGACAAAAGCGTTGAAACGTTTCCCAATGATGAGCGGAGCCATCTACTGGCCTTATATCAATCATGCCTGGACAATGCAGCAAAAGCTGGCTGCAATCGACCAACATTTTCGCATGCTTGATGGCTCCGCCGGAATTATTGCGGAAGCAACGTTCGCAGAAGTCGAATTGGCCCGATTAGAAGAAGAATATGCCGGACTGCGTCTGGTCCTAGATAAGGCCATTTGGTTTTTACGTGAGGGGGAGATCGTCCTCAATCTATTTGTTTACGATCAGCGCTTTTATTCTGTTGCGTTCACCCTCGGTATGGACGGTGGTCAGCCATTAGTTCTGGTAGGGGCACTACAAGGGTCAAACTCCGACACCGCTCAAACCGTTTACCGGGATATCACGCATGCATTGAATGGAATGAGGCCGCGTGACTTTCTAATGATCGCACTCAAAATGTTGTGCATTGAGCTCGGTATCCATAGGATTTGGGCGGTTTCTAGCGACATGCGTCAACACAATAGCCCGTATTTCGGTAATTCGCATAAGGAAAAGGTGCTGGTAACCTACAATGAAGTATGGTTGGAACACGGTGGAACCGAGATCGGCAACGGTTTTTTCGAAATTCCAGCTAAAGTAATTTACAAGGAGATGAGCGAAATTCCCACTCGTAAGCGCGCCGCGTATCGGAGGCGATATGAAATGCTGGATAAGCTGGCCATGGAAATAAGGAACTGCTGTGCTCAATATTCGGCGCAGTCGGTGCCAATGGCGAACAATGGGATGGACTCCATCTTACCTAAACGGCATTAGTGTAGTCTGATTTGTTATTGCTGGATCTGCGCCTGCAAGAACTGGGTCTGGAGATTTCGGTACTTGCGGCAGATTGTGCATAGCGACTGCAACAGCTACCAGGTGTAGGCCCCATGATTGCGTCTGCCTTGCTCTCCACAGTGGGTTACGCATCGCAGTTTAACAATGGAAGGGAGATGGGCGCGTCACATGGATTAATGCCGAAGCGGAACAGTTCAGGAGGTAAAGAGAAGTTACCCGGCATCAGCAAGTGGCGATTCATACGTTCGATGTCTCGTGGTGCATGGTGCGCGATCGATGATCAAAGGATCCAAAAGCAAAGATGATCGATTAAGCCAATGAATGACGCGGATCGCCTGGGCGATGATCAGGAATGGTAAGCTGCTTGTTGGTCAATAGGTCGAACTGGCACTGACAAAATCCAATTAAGTCCAAGGGCTTAAAGTACGAGCGAACGATAGGGAGCCAGTGCGCGAATAGCCCATCAGGGTCAAGCACCTCAAAAGAGGGAGCGGCAATTAGAGACCTGATATACGTGAGGAGTCGAACCCAAGACTGGAAAGCGGAATACTTGCAAGCGAGGGGGTATATGTATGGACTTCAAATATCATCTAGCAAGATTAATATCCAATAGATTGGATTAGTATCAGACTTAATCTATATCTATATACTTAGTAGATGAGTTAACTACCATTTTAGTATCATGTAGAATGAATATGTAGCAGTTGGATTTTCGACAGTGATCGTTAGAAGTTAAATATGCCCTCGCGGCAAAATATATTCTGGATAACTACATAGCATGTATCAAGCGTTCTACGGTTTGAAGGAAAACCCATTTTCAATACAACCTGACCCAGATTTCCTGTATTTCGGTCGGCGGCATTCTTACGCTTACGCGATGATGGAATTTGGCATCAGGAACCGGGTTGGATTCATGGTCATCAGCGGTGAGATCGGTTGTGGAAAGACCACATTGGTCCGGCATCTGCTAAATAATCTTGCTCCTGAACTTACCGTTGGTCTGGTTTACAACACACACCGCGAGATAGCCAATTTGCTGCAGTGGATCATGCTTTCATTTGGCTTGACCTATGAAGGTCAGTCCAATGTGGCTCTTTTCGACGAGTTCCAACGTTTCTTGATTAAGCAATATGGATTTGGCAAGAGTGTGTTGTTGATCATAGATGAAGCACATAATCTCAACCCGGATGCATTGGAATCATTGCGCATGCTATCAAACATAAATGCGGACAAGCATCAGTTGCTTCAGATAATGCTGGTAGGCCAACCGCAATTGAAAGAACTGCTTTTGAGACCGGATCTTTTGCAGTTCTCACAACGAGTTGAGGTTGATTTTCATATCAAGCCCTTTGATTCAGATGATGTCCAGGGTTACATCCAGCACCGCCTGAAAATTGCAGGTCGAGAAACGCCTCTTTTTACTGCCGATGCCTGCGCCAAAATTGCACAAGCGAGCCAAGGAGTACCAAGGCGCATTAATATCCTGTGCAATACAGCTCTGGTTTATGGATTCGCAGCTGAATCGAAACTGATTACCTTGGGTTTGGTTGAAGAAATGTTGAGTGACAAGGCTGAGTTTGGGGCTTTGTCAAATCCGGAATGAGGAACGCGCTACTAGGTGCCAACAGAAAACGAGCGAAGCCCAACGTTTTTGTAGTTCTTTAGGGCGATACGATACTTTCCACAATGGGGGGGGATTTCTGATGCGCATAGTGACTGCTTAGTGCTCCGATCAGTTTCTCACTTGGCAACTTTGTACAGTGCAGGTAAATTTTGAACAATCCGCCAATACCCATTCCGCGATTCATCTCCCGATAACGGAGCGAAAAATCCTCATCTGTTTTCCCGTCCGGCAACCCAAGATGAAGTGTCAAATCCTTACCCTCAGAGGAGAAGAGTGGGACATCCCAGAGAAACTGAGCTGCCCCAGTTCTAGGTAGGCGGACATAATAAAAACTATGGTTGCCCATCGTATCGGCCAATCCACCCCAGCGTTTTTTCCACTGGAACAATCCATCTTCTGGTCGCCCCAAGCAAGTTCCCATGTCGTAGTAGTCGAATCCGTTGTTGATAGCCCATTCTAATGCGAGGAAAAAGTTAATCGCATTGGCCTCACGCAATCGGCTAGAGTCGGAAAAAACAGCCTCAGAATAACCGCAGCGCATCAAGCTCCAATAGCGCTTTTTTGCTTTAGTCACTGCGCACCCAAGAATGCAACCTAGGATCTCATCCTCCTTTAAAACGAGGTCGAGCCGGCCAATATTTTGTGCTATCTCATGAATTACCGCGGGTGCAATTTGTGCTGCGCTCGCGCCGTGTCTTGCGCTTGCATAGGGTTCTAGTAATTCCTGAATTGCTCGGTCAAGAGTAGCTCTGTCTAGCACCTGTTGAATATGATAGCCCCCACGTCGATTGCGAATTATCCGGCGCAATTTATCTTCGATGTCCCCCATGATGACTTCTATTGTTTTCTGCTCAATGGGTATGATTAGACGCAGAAAACTCGGCACTTTCAACGCACCTGGTATTGGCGCTTCACTAACCAACACCGTCTGTCTTGATATATCGTTCACTACTTGGGTGGCGTCACCATTACCATTACCATCAATTCCTAAGAGCACCTTTGCAAACTCTTGATGTGATTTTCTTCCTGCGTAAACAATTTCGTATTTTCTGTCGCTCCGCTTGGGGAGTCTAGTAATCTCCCAGCGCCAAAGACAAGCTCGGTTAAGTATTTCTTTTACCCAAACAACTATCTCTCTCAACTCGAAACGAACGGAGGGTGAGATGAGCTTGCGAATTTGCGTTAAGGTTAGCTCACTGTTTTTATTTATGAGAGTACGCACGTGATCTTTCCCTGATTGACACTTTTTATAGTATAAGATATTTTGAAACAACTACCTATATCCTTCATTAGGATATAGGCAGCAGTTAGTTGAGATTTCTTTAGTTTGATATTAGAACTACATGATGTTGCATAATAGATTATTTAAAATAATACGAAGTAATGTGGCGCGGCGTGTGGTTTCTTCTATGCAAGTCAAAAATCAGGTTGCAAAAAATTAAACAAGAAGCTACATCCAAGCAAAATAGCTCCAGAAACCAAGTTGACACTTTATGAACTTGATATCACAGCCAAGCATCATTGCTTATCTTGCCCCCGAAATTCCGGCCCTGTCGGCGACATTTGTATACGAGGAAATGTTTGGTCTTCAGGATTTGGGCTATTCAATATTGCCAATTACTGTTCATAACCCAACAAATCCAGCGTACGGGCAGGATCAGCTGATTTCGAGAACATTCTGCCTCTATGATCAAGCACCTTTTATTATTGTATTTACAGGAGTGTTTAGGCTGCCGATTTTTGGCGTCGGTGCCTTCAAGGCACTTAGGTTATTACTGTCCGATTTATCAAGATGCGGGTTGCATCGCCTTGTCACTTGGAAACTCGCATATCAGTTTATAGCAGCTGTAAAATTAGCATCGTTACTAAAATCCAAGAATTGCTCACATCTCCATGTGCATTTTGCTCATGTACCTTCGCAAATTGCCATGTATGCATCCGCCATGTCTGGTGTACCGTTCACTATTATGGCGCATGCAAATGATATCTTTGAGCGGGGGCTGCTTTTGCGGAAGAAAGCCGAAAGAGCAGTGAAGTTGGTCACAATCTCTGAATTCAATCGTGCTTATCTGGAAAGAATCGGTGTCCCCAAAGATAAGCTTGCTGTAGTACGCTGTGGAGTTAGTTTTCCTATTGTGCCGCCCGATAGGCCTTTTGAAAAGAAAGCACACTATCGCTTGGGTACGCTTGGCCGACTGGTTGAAAAGAAGGGAATTGATGTCTTGATTCGCTCAATAGCAGAATTACAGAATAGGCCTTATGAGATTGAGCTTAGCATCGCGGGAGACGGTCCTTTGCGTGAAGAATTAGAGGCGCTTGCTCGAGTATTAAACGTTGCTCAATGTATTAAATTTGAAGGCAGTATGACGCATGGGGCTGTGGCCAAGTGGATGCGGGGGCTTGATGCTGTTGTTTTAGCGTGTAAAAAAGATAAAAATGGCGACATGGACGGAATTCCAGTAGTGTTAATGGAAGCGATGTCGCAATCTGTTCCGGTGATTTCTACAAGAATATCAGGTATTCCAGAATTGATTATTCACGAGCTCACTGGTCTGTTGGCAAAGCCGGATGATTGTCAAGATTTGGCCTTTCAAATTGACAGGTTGCTGGATTCAGCGGAACTGCGCGAACGTTTGGTTATCGAAGCTGCAGAGCATGTGAAGAGTGAATTTGGGCGGAATGTGAACTTGAAAAGGTTGTTGACTTACTTTCCGAAAGTTATGCTGTTGCCTAGGTGAATTATGAATCGAAGCTACGTACTAATTTCACCTTGTCGTAATGAAGCAGATTTCATGCGGAAAACTTTGGATACGGTAATTGCTCAATCGATCCGCCCGGCGAAGTGGGTAATTGTCGACGATGGTTCTACTGATGAGACTCCGAAGATATTGGCGGAATATGCAAAACAGTATGACTGGATCGAGATTGTCACTCGTGCAGATCGTGGCCGCCGTGCAGTAGGGCCGGGGGTCATTGAAGCTTTTTATGCTGGCTACGAAACGATCACTCCAAGCGATTACAATTATCTATGCAAATTAGATCTTGATCTTTGCTTGCCGCAACGCTATTTCGAAATTCTCATACAAAGAATGGAAGAGAATTCGCGTATCGCTACATGCAGTGGCAAAGCGTACATTAAAGAAAATGGCCATCTGGTTAACGAGAGGCATGGCGACGAAACTTCCCTTGGCATGACAAAGTTTTATCGTATTTCCTGTTTCCAGGAAATTGGAGGATTTGTACGTGAAGTAATGTGGGATGGTATCGATTGCCATTGCTGCAGGATGAAGGGCTGGATTGCTTGCAGCTGGGATGACGTAGACTTGCGTTTTGTTCATTTACGACCGATGGGATCAAGCCAACAAAGTATTTTCTCCGGGCGCATGCGTCATGGCTACGGCCAATACTTTATGGGGACAGGCTTACTCTTCATACTAGCAAGTGCAATTTTCAGAATAAATGAAAAGCCTTATGTGGTGGGCAGCATTGCAATTTTATGGGGATGGATAATAAGTGCAATTCAGAGGAAACCGAGATACGATAATCAAGAATTCAGACGCTTTATTCGTGCATACCAAATGCGAGCTCTGTTAATAGGCAAGAAAAGAGCAATTGAAAGTCTTTACAGGCAGAATAAACGTGCTTCCTGATTTCAATAGGAAAGTTCATTGTTTAATGGGCCTGCCATTCGATGCGGTTAACATGGCAGGTGCGGTACAATATATTAGAAATGCCGCATCCAATCGCAATCCTTGTTTTCTCTCCACACCAAATCTGAATTTCCTGATAGCAGCTCAGTCTGATATTGCATTTCGTAACTCCGTAATCAACAGCAATCTCAGCATTGCTGACGGTATGCCTCTGGTTTGGATCTCACGTTTGCTTGGTATCCCGATTTCGGAGCGTGTTGCGGGTTCTGCCCTTTTCGATATGCTTCGCAACGATTCTGCGAAGCCACTTTCGGTTTTTTTCTTCGGTGGCCCTGACGGTGCGGCCGAAGCAGCATGCAGGAAATTGAACCAGGAAGAAGGCGGTCTAATTTGTGCGGGATTTGAATCTCCCGGTTTTTGTTCTATCGAGGAAATGAGCAATGAAGCGATAATTCAGCGAATCAACGCAAGCGATGCAGATTTTTTGGTGGTTTCGCTTGGTGCAAAAAAGGGCCAAACGTGGATTGAGTACAACAGAATGCGGATTATTTTGCCAGTAATCAGCCATCTTGGCGCAGTGGTAAATTTCGTGGCCGGCACAGTAAAAAGGGCGCCTGCATGGATGCAAAATGTAGGACTGGAATGGCTGTGGCGGATCAAAGAAGATCCCGCGTTGTGGCGACGCTATTATTGGGATGGAATGGCTTTGCTTAAGCTGATGAGAAGTCGTGTGCTTCCTTATGCTTGGTTTTTGTTTCACCACAAGCCAGATGACAGTCAACTCCTTATAGCAGGCCTAGAAACAATGGAAGATGGGGGAACCTACGTTATCCGCATTCATGGAACGTGGACGCAACGGAATATAGAACCCTTGAGAGACTGTTTCTCCAAAGCTGTGATGACTGAAAAACACATTAGATTGGAAATGTCAGAAGTTACTTATGTGGATAGTGCTTTTGTAGGACTTGTGATGTTATTGTATGGTTATCAAACACGACATCTCAGACAACTCCAGCTTGCATTTCTCCCAGAACATGTCCGCCGAATAATTAAATATTGTTGTGCAGAATTCTTGTGTCAGTGAGAAATAAATCTCTTAAGTCTTCTGGTCAAGACTCGATCTGGGAGAAACACCATATTTCCGGGCCACATAGGAATAGGGAATCGTCATCCAGGGCTGCCGCGATTCTTTGACTAGTTGGATCTTTTGTTTTACCGTATATTTTCGGTTTTTTTAACATCGGTCACTACTTTGATTTGTTCCATTTCTTTAATACATAGTTATTTGAATACATAGTCATTTGGTAATCCCCTGAGATAACCAGGGGGCCTCGCTAAATTATTCATACGCCCCAATTGCAGGAGGGTTCAAAAATGGAGTTCCGGTTATATCTGTAGTTGTGGTAGGTGCATAAAGTGGTGAGCCACTGCCAAGTAAGGGGGATCCTGTATTAGGATGAAAATCATAAGTGCTGCCTGAGCCGGGATTTGTAAATATTGGTGGTCCAATAATGGAGAGGGAGTCAAATCCCGAATAGGTTCTCCATGCTGATAAAGTAGGTCCGTTTGTCTTTTCCCATTTGAAAGTTGCGGCAGAGTAGCAATGGTTGTTATTGATGAACGAATATGCTGTAAGCGCGAGAGGGTAGTCGAAACAGTTTACACCTTGTCCAGCAGTTGAAGAACTATAGCTAATTGTATTATTAGCGAGAATATGGCCTGTACCCTCATTTGCAAGTCTAATACCCGTTGCTCCACCTGTGGAATTTGGGCCAAACCATATTGTATTATTCACAATCACATTCCCGTTATTTATATCATCAACTCCGATTCGCGCAACATCGACAGGAATACCTATACCAATTACCGACCAATTTCCTACTCCGGGACTTGAGCCGTATGCCCAATCCTGAATGATTAGATTATTTCTAATTAGACAGTTAGGACAGCTAGATACAGACAACGCAAGATTTCCGCCATTGATGATGGTGTTACCCGAGATCGCTGTATGACGCTGATAAGCAGTGGTGTAACCTCCGTTTCCGAAACTAATCCCCCAACATGCACCTGTGGCAGCGGCAGGGTCGATGACGACCGTATTATTTGAAATGGATAAGTAATCAAATGTGCCATGACCGACAAGCGGGGCACCATTACAGGATGGGCCTCGCTGACCGTGAATATAGTTACCTATAACGTTGATATTTGAAACGGGGACGTGGGCTGATAGGTATATTGTGTGGTCTCGATCAATAGTTGTTCCGTTACTCTCCCAATAGTTGTAGGATATTTCAGAATAATTTCCAGAACCCAGATAGCCGATACTTGTGCTATTGACTATGTAACTTCCAGTTAGCTTAATATTTGTATTTGGCATAGTTCCAGCAGGCTCATTGTAAAACGGGATATCAAAAGTAGACATATCTACATTGCCGACAGTCACATCGTGAGCGCCGTTGTAAAAGAAGAATGCTCGATTTCCTGATGAGCCGTCACCTTGCAGAGCGATATTCATAACTCGAACACCACCTACATTTCCATTAAACGTGAATAAATTAGTCGCTCCTGCCACGTTATTAATGATGGGTTTCGCGATTCCCGTGAAAGTGGTTGGTGTGTATTCTCTTAGGTCGTTGCAGGTAGTACCTGCCGCACACGTGCTACTCCCCACAGAAAGCGCTCCCAATGCATTAAATGCACCTCCCTTGCAGAGCGCCACTGTAAAGGGACTCCCCGCCACAGACCTCATTCTAGAAGCTGCATCTGCTATAGTTTGACGAGGTGCTGACGGGCTTACACCTGCTTTTGAATCAGAGCCTGCAACACAACCAGCAGAAGCCCCGGTCCCACAGTCACAGTAATAGTAAGTTGTCCCCACAACAGGCATCGAAGAGTACGTTGCTACCACTGAAAGGATAGTGCTAATACTAGCGTTGGGGGCCACTGAAATTATTACACGCTGGCTTGCCGAGCCTGTTGGGCCAACGCACGTTATGGTATAAGTGGTGGTAGCCGTAATCGAGGGGGTTGTGTACTGACCCGCTGTGCCAGAGATTCCCACTGGAGAAGAAGTGCACGAAGTGCTATTGGTAGATGACCACGTGATAATTGAGCTTGATCCACTTGCAACTAAAGGAGGTGTTGCGAAAGCAATTACAGTGGTAGTATTTAAAGGTGTATTGCCTACACTACCTCCGCATGAAGCAAGGCTGGAAACAGTAGCCAAGACCGCGAATATAACGCCAACTAGAACATTTGAATTGACTACAGCATTGTTTGGCATGATTGTATCCCTTTAATTAAAATCAATCCGCACTACGACTGGTTGTCAATGTACCACTTAAGTCTCTTGCAAACTGATTGAAAATCTGGTCGAAATCGTAAAATAGTTAACGTCGGAATTGAGTTCCTGTGAAATTTATCTGCTCATATTCACATATGGATTAGCATGCCCATATATAGGGTCGTGGCAATATAACTTCCGCACCACTCTTTGGCAAGCTTCAGAAGTGCTGGATTTGTATCATTCCGATCAAAGATTTACACTGAAAGTACTTGCCGAATTAATAAAAAGCGAGTTGTTAAACCAAAACTAATTGGATGGGATAGACAGCGCAATTTTGCGTCTAAAGCCAAGGTTATTTGACGATGATTCTAATTACAGGTGGCACCGGCTATATAGGATCGCATACGGTTGTGGAACTGATGCAGGCCGGATTTGAGGTTCTGATTGTCGATAACTTCTGCAACAGTAAATCTTCGGTACTTGATCGTATTGAAAGTATTGTCGGACGTCGACCAAATTTTGTCGAGGCGGATGTCCGCGACCGCGAAACAATGCGTTCGCTATTTGCGGACTATTGCCTGGACGCGGTAATACATTTTGCCGGCTTGAAAGCAGTGGGCGAATCCGTGGCTCAACCTTTGCGCTACTACGATAATAATATCAGCGGAAGTCTGGTGTTATTTGAGACGATGGCAGAGGCTGGCGTGAAGACACTGGTGTTTTCTTCCTCCGCTACCGTTTATGGCGACCCTCATGCGGTGCCAATACGCGAGGACTTTCCTCTTTCTGCGACCAATCCATATGGTCGCTCGAAGTTGGTTATCGAGGAAGTTCTCTGTGATATCGCACGTGCAGACAACTCATGGCACATTGCACTATTGCGCTATTTCAATCCTGTGGGAGCCCACGAATCCGGTTTAATTGGAGAAGATCCCAATGGAATTCCCAATAATCTGATGCCATATATTGCGAAAGTGGCAGTGGGTACCCTGACGGAACTTTCGGTTTTTGGCTGTGATTATCCAACACATGACGGCACAGGGGTTCGTGATTATATCCATGTGGTGGACTTGGCACGTGGCCATCTTGCAGCACTTGAAAAATTGACCGTTTCGTCGGGGGTGCTTACGGTTAATTTGGGAACCGGGCAGGGATATAGTGTTCTCGAGGTCATTCAGGCATTTGAAACTGCGAGTGGCCAAAAAGTACGATACAAAATAGTGGGTCGCCGACCTGGTGACATAGCAGCGTGTTACGCCGATCCATTGCTTGCAAACACTCTATTGGATTGGCAGGCACAATACGGTATTGAAGAGATGTGCCGCGATGCCTGGCGCTGGCAAAAGATGTCAGCTGCGTCCAGTTGATAATGAAATCCCGTGGTGCAATAAAGCCTATCTTTTTTAGGCTGAAATTTCGCCACATCGAAGGGAGTTTGGTAATAACGAACTTATCGCCTAGGATACCTTTCCCACGCTTGGATTTTTCATAACCAACTCAGCATCGTCCGAGTTATTACCTCCAATAATTGACGGGGGGGAAATTTGCAACTTCTGCAGAGGTTACAATCCCTGCTGGACTCCGTCCAGTTCCGCATTCTTTGTAGTATTGCAGCGAGCAAGGCTGTCTATCCGGCGGTAGACAACGCAAAGGCAATGGAGGTGCTTACGTGCAAGATAAATTGGGAGTACTGTTTGTCTGTACCGCGAATATTTGCCGTTCTCCGACAGCAGAAGCCATGTTCTGCAGCAAAGCGACAACTGCAGAAATCATGGATCAATTAATAATTGACTCGGCAGGTACGCATTACTATAGAGTTGGAGAGCCGCCAGATCCTCGTGCTCAAGATGCGGCCAGCAAGCGCGGCTATGATCTATCAGCATTGCGTGCCAGGAAAATAGCACTTAGCGACTTCGATTTATTCGATTACATCATTGCAATGGACATGAAGAATATGGCGGCGCTGGAAAGTCTCAGAGAAGGAGGTCCGATACGTAAACCCGAATTGATGATGTCCTTCAGTCGGCTTTATAAGGACAAGGATGTGCCCGATCCCTATGGGGGGGGAGACAGGGATTTCGAATTAGTGCTTGATATGTTAGAAAGTGCCACCGATGGATTGCTCGCCGTGGTTAAACAGAACCTTATGCGACGAGAAAAGATAAGATAAGTCGGTCAATTATCCCAAGTTGTGATTTAGTAGATGCTTGGATATATTGAGTTCGACGTACTATGAGAAAAAGCCAAGAAAGTATCTTTTGAATATTGCTCTTGAGATGGTTCCACAAAACTTCAGGGAGTTTAACAATTATGTCAGAATCCGCAACATCTGATACTCAAAGTATACTTTGCTCAGATTGCGATATAGATAGGGTTGTTGTTCATAGATTCAAACGTTCTGCCCAAGCTGATCTATTTGCTGCTGCCATTCTTTTTGCTGGTCTGTGGTCTGTCGTATATCGAAATCCCAAGGTAGGGGTTGCGATGATGGCCCTGTCTTTCATCTTAAGTGGATTAAACAAAGAACTCTACGCACAGCTTACTTGCCCAAAATGTGGAAGTAAGGGCAGAATTTTGTAGTAGCAACACTTTAAAACTGAATCATTAATCCGACTTCCATTGTTGGAACATCGCCTGCAAACATTCTTGTAGCTTGATTTGAATAGTCTGAATCTGTGATTTTGTGAGGTGGTTGATTCTCTGACTGCCTCTATGCTTCTATCGACGCCCCCCGGTTTTCAGTAGCACAAGGCTTTAGACCCGGCGCCATGCCTCGATCAGCGCATTGGCGTAGGCCAGGCTGACGAACCAATGTTCGCTCAGACACTCGTCCTGCAGTCGTCCGTTAAACGATTCGATATAAGCGTTCTGATTGGGCTTGCCTGGCTGAATCAGAAACAGCAGTATGCCTCGTTCATGAGCCCAGGTCAGCATCGCCCGGCCACCGATTCTTTGCCGTTGTCGGTGCGGATCGCTTGCGGCAAGCCGCGTTGTACTGCCAGCCGGTCTAGGATGCGCGTCAGCGCATGTCCACCATCGTACGTTCTGGCACAACGGCTGCAGCCTCGTGTGTGGCGTCATCAACGACCGTCAGGCGCTTGATGGCACGCCCCTCGGCTGTCCGGTCGAACACGAAATCCATCGACCAGACCAGGTTGGCGCGCTCAGGCCGTCCCAAGGGTTGACGGTCCGACACCGGCACCTTCTTGCGTTTGCGCCGCCTTACCTGAAGACCAGCTTCGGCCTAGAGCCGATCACCCCGCTTGTGATCTACCTGTCGCCCGGCTTGGCGCAGCGTCAGGTAGATCATGCCGGCACCATAATGGCGATGCCGATGCGCCAAAGCTACGATCTGCGCTCGCAGGGCTAGGGGGCTGGCTGGTAACGATAGGCACTGGCACTCATGCCGACGATGCGCAGGGCATGGCGCTCATTCAATCCGCGACCCGCCAGAGCGCAGACCACTTTGCAGCGTGCCGATGCCTTCACCACTTTTTTGGACTACCTCGCGTGTAGCTTCGTTCTCCAGCATTGCTTCGGCAAGCGGCATCTTCAGGCGGGCGTTCTCGCTCTCAAGCTCCTTCAGTCGCCTTGCATCTGGCACGCTCATGTCCTACGCCAAAGGTAGTAGCTCGCCTCAGAAAACCCGTGCCGTCGGCACAGTTCCTTGACTGGCAAGACCACTGTCCGCTTCTCGCAGGAAACCAATGATCTATTCTTCTGTGAATCGCTTCTTCATGTTCAATCTCCTTCGTGGTTGGGATTGGACTCTAATGTCACGTGCTACTCAAGTCGGGGGGACGTCGGTCCGTTGCATACCAACAAGCCGGGTGCGTGACGTATAGCCATCGCAATCTGTCTAAATTCGGTCAGAAATAACCATACGTTATCAAATTTCAGTAAGATTTTTACTTGAATGCGCGCATTGGCGTGGCTCGTCATTTTTGGCATCAATATTGCTGTCATTTTCGTGAGGGATTTAATTCAGCGCCTTCACCATAAAAATAATGAAGCAATTTTGACAACGATCTAATTGCAATATGTATTAGGAGTTTAAAGAGAGTTAATCAATGCCTTTTTGAGTAGTGCACGACCAAATTAAGAATAGGTGTCGCGATGATTAACGAAACTGAAATGACTTCCCACGCATTAACTGCCGGGAAATTGCTTGGAAACACAATCACCTCCAGTCAATTGACTTCGATATACGTACCAATTTCATTAGATCAAACTGAAAAAATGGACACTGGACTCCCAAACTATGGTTCGTTTGGTTCTATGGCTCGTCCAAAAGAGATCAGTGTACAGATGAATTGCAGAAGAAAATCAGATACACCTTCTGAGCACGGTTTACTTCGTCCATTTTCCTCCCACATCTCCTTCATTCAGCGTATGGCAGATGGATTGTTGATTGCCGGTGTTTACTTGACCATACTCAACCTGCATGAGGTTGTATTGAATGCGGATAATTTGCTGGCAGCAATATTGGCAATACTGACTTTTTTAATCTTTGCCGAGATGTTCAATCTTTACAAGTCGTGGCGAATCAGTCCAAAGTCTGATGAGATTCGTGTGCTTGGTATAGTTTGGACAGTTACAGTTGCAACGCTCCTGATGTTGGCATTCATGACTAAAACAACAGAGATTTATTCAAGGCTGGTTGTGACGATCTGGTTCATTGCAGTACCGATTGTATTGGGTGTTGTCCGTCTTGCCAGACGTGCCATATTAAGCCATGTGCGGCGCCACGGCGCGAACACACGTTCTGTGGCAATTGTCGGAAATAATTCCATCGGTCATCGGCTGGTCAAGCATTTCGATGCCTCACCATGGGCAGGATTGGTGGTTACAGGTTTTTTTGATGCACGACGGAGTGAAACCTCCTCCGTGAACATTGATGGCGAGACTTATTCCCTCAGACCGTTGGCTGATTTGATTCTTCAGGCTCGATCAGGCGAAGTTGACTCAGTCTACGTAGCCTTGCCGCTTTCCAGCGAAAGATTGATTGAGGAAGTGGTCAATCAGTTGGCTGACACGACAGCTTCGGTTTATGTGGTTCCTGATTCATTTGCCTCAGAGTTATTGCATGCGCGCTGGGTTGATTTCGGGGGTATGCCATTGCTAAGTGTGCATGAAACCCCATTTTTTGGTGTGCATGGCTGGTTAAAGCGCTTCGAAGATATTGTATTGAGTAGCTTGATCTTGCTGTTGATTTCACCTTTGATGTTGGGAATTGCCATAGCTGTGAAGATGACGTCACCAGGTCCAATATTATTCAGACAACGACGTTACGGATTGAATGGGTCCGTAGTTGAAGTATGGAAGTTCCGCTCTATGACAGTATGTGAAGATGGCGGAAACATAGTACAGGCAACTAAAGGTGATAAGAGAGTGACGCCCCTCGGCGCGTTTTTACGCAAAACCTCATTGGATGAATTGCCGCAGTTTATTAATGTATTGCAGGGCTCTATGTCAGTAATCGGTCCGCGCCCACATGCAGTGACTCATAATGAACAGTACCGTCAATTAATCAAAGGGTACATGCTTCGCCATAAAGTGAAACCTGGAATTAGTGGTTGGGCGCAGATTAATGGCTGGCGTGGTGAGACAGACACTTTGGATAAGATGAAGAAGCGGGTGGAATACGATATGGAATATATCCAGAACTGGACTCTATGGCTTGACTTGAAGATAGTGTTTTTGACAGTGTTTCGCGGCTTTGCTGGAAATAACGCTTATTAAGTAAAGCGATAACCACTATTAGATTAATGCATTTAAAAGGCGACTCATAAATCACCCGTTACAGATTTACTATCCTGATGAGAGCATGGTGGTCAGTCCACATATTGTATAGATAGCATTCACAGAAAATTGATATCCAAATGTAATATCTTAAACCCAAGTCGCTGCCAGTGCGTCTTGGTGGCCGCCCCGACTGCAGTTCGATCTGCTTCGTGCAGTATGTCAAATATTTGTCTTTTCCAAAACTTGCTCTTCTTCATGTCAATACCACTCTCAAGTTTGATCTGGTACGAGAAACCCAGAGCAGGCCTGATAGCATTTTCAAGTGGATGGAATGATTTCCACGATTGTGGGCAGTTCAGGGGGGCGATGTTTATACATCCAGCAGTAGCAGAATGTAGTCATTATTGGTGCTGTGGTGCCCGAGACCGGAATTGAACCGGTACGGCCTTTTCAAGCCGACGGATTTTAAGTCCGTTGTGTCTACCAATTTCACCACTCGGGCCGATCGTTGAGATTTGGAATGCAAGTTCAAAAATTGATGAGCGGCGCATTATACAGACGCGGACGAAAATGGAACAAAACAAAAATTCCGTGCAGTTTTTCTTGACACAAAGTTCGATATCCTTATAATGCGGACTTCGTTTTTTGCGGGAATAGCTCAGTTGGTAGAGCGATACCTTGCCAAGGTATAGGTCGAGAGTTCGAGTCTCTTTTCCCGCTCCAAATAACTTGGGAAAGCCTGCAGGCTTTCCCATAATTTTTGCTAGTATGCAAATTGCCAAACGGCGCGATAGCAAATCGGTTATGCAGTGGATTGCAAATCCATTTAGCCCAGTTCGACTCTGGGTCGCGCCTCCAGACTTTTCGCTCAGCACAAAAAAATCCCTGCGCAATGGCAGGGATTTTTGTTTTCTGATTCCTGTTGGTCTTATTTTGCGACTTGCCGTTCTCTGATTTCGTCCAGTGTCTTGCAGTCGATGCATAACGTTGCGGTGGGGCGGGCTTCCAGGCGGCTCAGGCCGATTTCAACGCCACATTTATCGCAATAGCCATAGTCACCTGCATCTATTCGTCCCAGCATCTTGTCGATATTCTTGATCAGTTTGCGTTCCCGGTCGCGGTTGCGCAATTCCAAGCTCATGTCCGATTCCTGGCTAGCGCGATCATTCGGGTCGGCGAACACGGTTGCTTCGTCCTGCATGGTGTGAACGGTGCGGTCAATATCTTGGCTCAGGCCCAGCTTGATTCCATTCAGAACACCGCGGAAGTGTTCAAGCTGGTCGGGATTCATGTACTCCTCGCCTTTTTTGGCCTTATAAGGTGTGGAGGTTTTGCTGGCTTGTACGGGCATTACGTCGATCTCCAGGGTAGTGCTAAATTTTTCAAGCGCGCTTTAATACCAGAAAGAAATTTCAGTCGCAACAAAAATATTTTCGGCCAAGGTTACAATACCTTAACCCCTTGTTTTTCAAGCATACTGACCAGCAAGATTAATGGCAGTCCAATCAATGCATTTGGATCGTCGCCCTCTATACGGCTGATCAGGGCAATACCCAATCCTTCAGATTTTGCGCTGCCTGCGCAGTGATAGGGTTGTTCCTTTTTGAGATAGCGCTCAATCTCGCCATCACTTACGTTACGAAAACCGACATTCGTGATGGCGACATCGGTCTGTATCTCACCATTGGCGGCATTCAGCAAGGTCAAGGCAGTGTAGAAAGTCACGGTCTTGCCGCGCATTGCGCTCAGTTGGCGTACTGCATTGTCGTGGTTAAGGGGCTTGCCTATCTGTTGCCCGTCCAGCAAGGCTACCTGGTCTGAGCCGATGATCAGGGCTTTAGGGAAGCGTTTGGCTACAACTTGCGCCTTGGTTTGCGAGAGGCGCCACGAAGTCTCTTTGGCGCTTTCGCCGGGAAGGGGGGTCTCATCGACATCGGGAGCGGCAGTTTGGAACGGGATTTGCAGGGTTGTGAGCAATTCACTCCTATATATAGAAGTCGAGGCTAGTACAAGCGGCTGAGAATTCAAGATGTTCCTTTACGGCTTCTTTGACAGGGAAGGTCGGAATATATATCATGCGCGCCTCATGTTTGCACGGCCTTTCATAGACAGCGTGGACTTTGCCCGAAACGGCAAGGAAATGCGCGGCGAGATAGCGGTTTCAGCGCTGTCCAGACTGGTCGACAAACTGGCGAAATCCGACGGGTCACTGACTTATATAGTACGTGGCTTTCACGAAGAAGGCCGCGACATGCTGGAGGTCTCCCTGCAAGGGAAATGCACCTTAAGTTGTCAACGTTGTCTGGGAGATCTGGATTATCCGGTGAACCTGGTTTCGCGGCTGTGGCTGCTTCCGGCAGATAAGCTGGATGAAGCCGAAGAAGAAGACGATGATGAAATGGATGCCATCGAGGCCGAACCCCGGCTGGATGTGCTGGCATTGATCGAGGAAGAGTTGTTGCTGGGACTGCCATTCTCCCCTAGGCACCCTGAAGGGGAGTGCGTTCCGGCAGCGAGTGATTTACAACAGAAAGCCAATCCGTTCGCGGTACTGGCTGGAATGAAGAAGTAATCAGTTTTTTGAGGAGTAGATAATGGCTGTTCAGCAGAATAAGAAGTCCCCGTCCAAACGTGGGATGCACCGCGCGCATGATTTCTTGACCAACCCGGCACTGGCTATCGAGCCTGCTACCGGCGAACCGCATCTGCGTCACCACATCAGCCCCAGCGGCTACTACCGCGGTAAGAAAGTCGTCAAGACCAAGGGCGAATAAGTCCTTCGGCTCTTTGTGAGGCTCTCCCTCTTGCGGGGGCCGAACTCTGTCCATTTCTCGCCTAAGAGGATCGCCCAGTGGATATCACGATAGCTATTGATGCCATGGGCGGCGACCACGGGACACGGGTAACCGTTCCTGCGGCTGTCGCTTACCTGAAGAAACACCCTGACGATACAGTGGTACTGGTCGGCCTGGCTGAAGCTATCGAGGCTGAGTTGAGCAAACTCGGCTTTGCTGATCGTGCGCGTCTGCGTATTCATGCCACGACCGAAGTCGTCGGCATGGATGAATCGCCGCAGTCTGCCTTGCGCGGCAAAAAAGACTCTTCCATGCGTGTTTCTATCAATCTCGTCAAGAATGGCGAGGCGTCGGCTTGCGTGAGCGCCGGCAACACCGGTGCATTGATGGCAACGGCGCGCTATGTGCTCAAAACGTTGCCCGGCATTGACCGTCCTGCGATCGCTTCATTCCTGCCCACTGTCAACGGCCAGGTCTGCATGCTGGACCTGGGCGCGAACGTGGATTGCACGGCCGAGCATCTGTTGCAGTTCGCGCTGATGGGTAGCACGCTGGTATCCGCGTTGGAACACAAGGACCAGCCTACGGTTGGTCTGTTGAACATCGGCAGCGAGGACATCAAGGGCAATGAGGTAGTGAAACAGGCTGGCGAATTGTTGCAGGCCAGCGACCTCAACTTCTACGGCAACGTGGAGGGAGACGACATCTTCAAGGGTATTACCGACGTGGTGGTATGCGACGGATTCGTGGGCAACGTCGCTCTGAAGACAGCCGAAGGTGTGGCCAAGATGATGGGCGGTTTCCTGAAAGAGGGTTTCAGCCAGAACTGGTTCACCAAGCTGGGGGCGCTGGTCTCCATGCCAGTACTCAAAGCCTTCAAGCACAGACTGGATCACCGCCGCTATAACGGCGCCAGTTTTCTGGGCTTGAAAGGCATCGTGGTGAAAAGCCACGGTTCCGCCGATTCCTTTGCCTTCCTGTGCGCCATTGAGCGCGCAGCCGAAGAAGCGCGAGGCGGGATGTTGAATCACATCAGCGAACACGTCGAAAAATGGCATCACGCACGCCAACAAACAGCAGGAGAGGCGCTTTGACTTTTTCCAGGATCATCGGCACCGGCAGTTATTTGCCTGCCAGGGTACTGACCAACTACGACCTTGAAAAGATGGTCGAAACTTCGCATGACTGGATATTCACCCGCAGCGGTATCGTCGAACGGCGCTTTGCGTCGGATGATGAGATGACCAGCGACCTGGCTCTGCAAGCCAGCCGCAAGGCGATCGAAGCTGCAGGTATCGGCGTCGACGAGATTGATCTGATCATCGTGGCGACCACTACGCCGGATATGCCGTTCCCCAGTACTGCCTGTATCTTGCAGGACAAACTGGGCATCAAGAACGGCGGGGCGGCCTTTGACATGCAGGCTGTGTGTGGCGGTTTCGTCTATGCACTGAACACGGCAGACCTTTATATTCGCGGCGGACAAGCCAAAACGGCGTTGGTGGTGGGTGCGGAAATATTTTCCCGCTTGCTGGACTGGAATGACCGTACCACTTGCGTGCTGTTCGGCGACGGTGCGGGCGCGGTCGTACTGCGCGCTTCCGATGAACCCGGCATCGTTGCAGCCAAGCTGCATGCCGATGGCGTCCATCGCCACATGTTGAAGTCCGACCCCTTGGTCTCGATGGACGGCAAGGCCGTATTCAAGTTTGCAGTCAAAGTGTTAAGCGAAGTAGTTGAAGAGGTGCTTGAGAATCAAAAAATGGTCGGCACCGACATCGACTGGCTGGTGCCGCACCAGGCGAACATCCGGATCATCGAAGCCACGGCCAAGAAACTTGGGCTGGAAATGGACAATGTCGTGGTGACCGTTGCCAAGCACGGCAACACGTCGGCCGCGTCGATTCCTCTGGCATTGGACACGGCCGTGCGCGACGGACGTATCAAGCCCGGGCAAAATATCCTGCTGGAAGCCGTGGGCGGTGGCTTCACCTGGGGCGCAATCCTAATCAAGTGGTAAGCTCAATCTCAATATGACAAAGTTCGCATTCGTATTTCCCGGCCAAGGTTCGCAATCGCGCGGCATGATGAACGGCTATGCCGATTTTCCTGCCGTGCGCGATACCTTCACTGAAGCTTCGGATGTATTGAAACAAGACCTGTGGCAACTGGTCGCCGAGGGCAGCGATGCCGACCTGAACGCCACAGTCAACACTCAGCCCATCATGCTGACTGCGGGCATCGCAGTCTACCGCGCCTGGCAATCACAGAATGGCGCGAAACCAGCCATCATGGCCGGGCATAGTCTGGGTGAATACACCGCGGTGGTTGCCTCGGGCGCATTGAGTTTTGCCGATGCGTTGCCGCTAGTGCGCTATCGCGCACAATGCATGCAGCAAGCCGTACCGGAAGGAGTCGGCGCGATCGCCGCAATCCTCGGTCTGGACGATGATCTGGTGCGAGCAGTATGTGTCGAAGGCGCGCAGGGCGAAGTTCTGGAAGCGGTAAACTACAATTCTCCCGGACAAGTGGTCATTGCCGGGAATCGTGCAGCGGTCGAGCGGGGCATGGAGCTGGCCAAGGCCAAGGGTGCAAAACGCGCCATCATGCTGCCGATGAGTGTGCCGTCGCATTGCATCATGATGAAAGATGCGGCTGAACAGTTGCATGCATACCTGAATAATGTCCCGGTTAGAACCCCGGACATACCTGTGATGCACAATGCCGATGTCGCTGCTTACAGCGATCCGGCCAGAATCAAGGATGCACTGGTACGCCAGCTGTATTTACCGGTTCGCTGGGTGGAAACCATACAGGCTTTCGGCAAGCAAGGCATCACGCATAACGTAGAATGCGCACCGGGCAAGGTACTGGCAGGATTGAACAAACGTATCGATACCAACCAGCAGGCAATGGCCATCAATGACGGCGAAGCATTGAAAGCAGCCTTGGCTGCGCTCGCATAAAGGGAAAGGACATTTATGATGCTACAAGGACAAATCGCGCTGATTACCGGCGCTTCACGCGGGATCGGTCAGGCCATCGCCCTGGAACTGGGAAAACAGGGCGCGACCGTGATTGGAACCGCCACCAGCGACAGCGGCGCGCAAGCCATCAGTGCCTATCTGGACGCTACGGGTATCAAGGGTAAGGGCTTTGCGTTGAACGTCAACGACGTCGCCCAGACAGAACAGGTATTGGCCGCCATCCGCGAACAATTCGGCGAAATCTCCATTTTGGTGAATAACGCCGGCATCACCAAGGATAACCTGCTGGCACGCATGACCGATGAAGAGTGGGATGACGTGCTGGCAACCAACCTCAAATCCGTATTCCGCCTGAGTCGCGCCGTCTTGCGCGCCATGATGAAGGCCAGGGGCGGGCGCATCATCAGCATTTCCTCGGTGGTCGGCAGCATGGGCAACCCCGGCCAAGCCAATTACGCGGCTTCCAAAGCCGGCATGGTCGGCTTTACAAAATCCCTGGCGCAGGAGATCGGCAGCCGCAACATCACCGTCAACTGTGTCGCGCCGGGCTTCATCGATACCGACATGACGCATGCGTTGGGCGAGGAGCAACGGGCAAAACTGGTTGAGCATGTGCCGCTGAAACGCCTCGGTCAGCCCGCAGACATCGCTGCTGCCGTCGCATTCCTGGCCGGTTCGGGCGCAGCTTATATCACCGGCGTGACCTTGCACGTGAACGGCGGGATGTACATGGAGTAACGTGGCGTTTTGGAATTTGGCGCAAGTTTGGTAGAATACATGCGCTTTTTGAACTTTAATCAGAGTAGGAGAATCAGGGATGTCTAACGAACAACGCGTAAAAAAAATCGTAGCTGAGCAACTGGGTGTGAACGAGTCCGAAGTCAAGAACGAGTCTTCTTTTGTGAACGACTTGGGTGCCGACTCTCTGGATACCGTAGAACTGGTTATGGCCTTGGAAGAAGAATTCGGCGTTGAGATTCCTGACGAAGATGCAGAGAAGATCACAACCGTTCAACAAGCGCTTGACTACGTCAACACGCATTCCAAGTAATACGTCTGAATCTAATCGTTTCTTTCCGTAGCGGAGTCCAGTTTGGCTAGGCGCAGAGTGGTAGTGACCGGATTGGGCGCAATTACGCCCGTCGGTGTCGGGGTTGCCGAAACATGGCAAAACATCGTGGCAGGCAAATCCGGTATCGGGCGTATCACCCGCTTCGATCCCAGTGCCTTCGCCTGCCAGGTTGCGGGTGAGGTCAAGGGATTCGAGGTAACCCAATACCTTCCTGCCAAGGATGCGCGACGCATGGACCGCTTCGTTCATTTAGGCCTCGCGGCCGGAATGGAGGCGTTCAGGGACTCCGGACTGACGGTAACGGAACAGAACGCCGAACGCATCGGCGTTTGCATCAGTTCCGGTATCGGCGGTCTGCCGATGATCGAAGAGACGCATAGCGATTTTCTGGCAGGTGGCCCGCGCAAGATATCGCCGTTTTTCATTCCCGGCACCATCATCAACATGATTTCCGGCAATCTCTCCATCATGTATGGATTGAAAGGGCCGAATTTCTCCGTTGTCACCGCATGTACCACCGGTACTCACAGTATCGGCGAATCGGCGCGGATCATCGAATATGGAGACGCGGATGTCATGATCGCCGGCGGTTCCGAATCGACCATCTCGCCCCTGGCGATCGGTGGGTTCTCTTCCGCCAAGGCGCTGTCCACGCGCAACGACGACCCGGAAACTTCAAGTCGTCCATGGGACAAGGACCGGGACGGTTTCGTGATGGGCGAGGGGGCGGGCGTACTGGTACTGGAAGAATACGAACACGCAAAAGCGCGTGGCGCAAAGATCTATGCCGAACTCACTGGCTATGGAATGAGTGCCGATGCCTACCACATGACTGCGCCGAGCACGGACGGACCAAAACGCAGCATGGTCAATGCCTTGCGCAATGCGGCTTTGAATCCGGATCAAGTGCAATACGTCAATGCGCACGGCACTTCGACCCCGCTGGGCGACAAGAACGAGACGGAAGCGATCAAGCTCGCCTTCGGCGACCATGCCAAGAAACTGGTGGTGAGCTCCACCAAATCGATGACCGGCCACTTGCTGGGCGGAGCGGGCGGCATCGAGTCCCTGTTCTGCGTGCTGGCGATCCATCATCAAATCGCTCCGCCCACGATCAACATCTTCGAACAAGATCCGGAGTGCGATCTGGACTATTGTGCCAATACGGCACGCCAGATGAAGATCGATGTGGCAGTGAACAACAATTTCGGCTTCGGCGGAACCAACGGCTCCTTGGTATTCCGCAAGGTCTGATCCCGCGCCGTGATGCTGATCAACGGCGCGTCAGGTAACACAATCAATGCGGAAGATCGTGGTTTGTCATACGGCGACGGGGTGTTCCGCACCCTGCGTATGCAAGCCGGTCGTCCCGTCTGCTGGGAACGCCAGTACGCCAAACTACAGCAAGACTGCAACGCACTGAAGATTTCCTGCCCTTCCGCGCTGGTGCTGTTCAGCGAGCTGCAGCAGCTGGGCAAGACCCAAGCCGAGGGTGTTGCCAAAATCGTTCTCACGCGCGGCGTTTCAAGCAGGGGCTATGCGCCATCAGCTCAATCAGAAACGACTCGCATCCTAAGTGTCATGCCCGCAGCGCCTTATCCGACGGACTATGCCAAACAGGGGGTGCGCTTGTATGTATGCAAGTTGCGCCTGGGGCACCAGCCATTGCTGGCCGGAATCAAGCACCTTAACCGCCTGGAAAACGTGCTTGCCTCGAGTGAATGGCAGGGGCAGGATGTGCAGGAGGGCCTGTTGAGCGACATCTCCGGCAATGTCGTTAGTGGTACGCGCAGCAACTTGTTCATGTTGCGCGGCAATATTCTGTACACGCCGAATATGTCACGTTGCGGTGTGGCGGGTGTACAGCGGGCACGGGTGATGGATTGGGCCAAACAACATGGCGTGTCCTGCAATGTGGCGGATATCCGCATGGAAGAGCTGATGCTTGCAGATGAGATATTTCTGGTAAATAGCGTATTCGGGCTGTGGCCGGTGCGCGAACTTGCCGCGTACCGGCGCACACAACATCCGGGTGCCTGGAAGATACAGGAATGGTTGAACGATGAGCGTCATTAAAGAATTGCTGTTGTGGCTGCTATTCATCCTGATTATCGTGGGAGGTTTGTTTACTTACTATGCCCGTACCCCGATTCCGCTGGAACACACCCCCTTTGAGTTTTCCCTGAAACAGGGAAGCAGCCTCAAAAGTACTGCACACCAGATCCAGCAAGCCGGTGGGCTGAATAACGAAATGCTATTTGTTTTTCTGGCGAGAGGTCTGCGCAAGGCAAATCAAATCAAGCCTGGAAATTACCAACTGGAACATGAAGTCACCCCGCTGCAACTGTTGAACATGATCAGCAAAGGCCAGTTCGAACATAGTTCGTTGACCGTTATAGAAGGCACTACGTTCAAGGAGTTGCGCGCAACATTGAACGCCGAGTCGACGCTGCGCCACGACAGTGCCGCCCTGTCGGAAGCTGAAATACTCAAGCGCATCGGCGCAACGGAACCGGCGGCTGAAGGACTGTTTTTCCCCGACACCTACAACTATTCCACCGGTAGCAGCGACCTGATCGTGCTGAAACGCGCGTATCAACTGATGCAGCGCAACCTCCAGGAAAATTGGAAAAAGCGCGACAGCGACCTGCCGCTCAGCACCCCTTACGAAGCCTTGATTTTGGCGTCCATCGTGGAAAAGGAGACGGGTCAACCCGGTGACCGTCCCATGATCGCTTCGGTCTTTATCAACCGCTTGAAAAAACATATGCGCTTGCAGACCGATCCGACGGTGATTTACGGCATGGGTGACATGTTCGACGGCAATCTGCGCAAACGCGACCTGACGCATGACACACCGTACAATACCTATACCCGTGACGGATTGACTCCCACGCCGATCGCCTTGCCAGGATTGGCTGCTCTGCAGGCAACGCTGCACCCCGCACCGAGCCCCGCCTTGTATTTTGTAGCGCGCGGCGACGGCAGTTCGCAGTTTTCCAGCACGCTGATCGAGCACAATAATGCTGTCAACCAATACCAGATCAAACCATTTAAGCAAAAAAAATGAGCGCAGCTAAATTCATCACTTTTGAAGGCGTTGACGGGGCAGGGAAGAGCACCCATCTGGAATGGTTCGCCAATGCACTGCGCCAGCGCGGCATCAACCTGCTGGTGACGCGCGAACCGGGCGGTACGCCGCTGGGCGAACGTCTGCGCGAGATATTGCTGAACCAGCCCATGCACGCCGAAACCGAAGCACTGCTGATGTTTGCCGCACGCCGCGAGCATGTGGAGCAAGTCATTCGACCTGCATTAAAAAGCGGAACCTGGGTCATTTCCGACCGGTTCAGCGATGCCAGCTTTGCTTATCAAGGCGGGGGCAGGGGCGTACCGCTGGCCAAACTGGAACAACTGGAACAATGGGTACACGCCGATCTTCAGCCAGACCTGACTTTGTTGTTCGATATTCCCATTGAAGTTGCGCGCCAACGGTTGTCCAATAATGTGAGTCTGGACCGTTTCGAACAGGAACGCGGCGAATTCTTCGAGCGCGTGCGCCAGGCTTATCTGGCCAGAGCTGCCAAAACACCGCAACGATTCGCCGTTATTCGTGCCGAAAATGCCATACCTGAAGTTCATCAGGACTTGGCGAAGATCGTTGCAACACTTTGAAATGAAATCACTCTACCCATGGCAAACAGAATCGTGGCAAGCCTTGCAAGGATTGCGCGCCCGGCTGCCGCATGCGCTGCTGTTTAAAGGCGCAGAAGGGATAGGCAAGCTTGATCTGGCGCTGAATTTTGCGCAGTCGCTGCTGTGTGAAAAGCCACATGCCGATGGCACAGCTTGCAAGGAATGCAGTTCATGCCACTGGTTCGAACAAGACAGTCACCCGGATTTTCGCCTGATTCAACCCGATGCGTTGACCGCAGCCGAAGACGGGGAGGAAAAGTCCGGCGCAAAAAAGCCGTCGCGCGAGATATCGGTGGACCAGATACGCGACCTGTCCAGCTTCGCCAATTTGTCCGCCCACTGCGGTGGATATCGCGTAGTTGTCATTCATCCCGCTGAAGCACTGAACAACAATGCCGCCAATTCCTTGCTGAAAACATTGGAAGAGCCAACCGATAAACTACTGTTTTTATTGGTCACTCATAAGCCTCAGCAACTCCTGCCTACCATTCTGAGCCGTTGTCTCAGTTTCTCCTTGCATACTCCGACTCCGGAAGCCGGAGCCGCTTGGCTGGCACAACAAGGTGTCGCGAACCCCGAACAAGCACTGGCTCAGACTGGATTCGCACCCTTGCAGGCACAGGGCTGGGCGGAATCAGGAGAGGGCTCCGAAGAACGCATTATCCTGCTGTCCGCAATTCGCCAACCGGCAAAACTGGATGCTCTCGCGTTGGCAGACAGCTTGCAACGCAGCGCCCCGATTCATGTCATTCATTGCCTGCAGCAATGGTGTCACGACATGATCAGCGCGAAATTTTCCGGTGCGGTACGATATTTTCCGGAACAGGCTGCGGAGATCATTGAGTTGGTCGACAGTGTCCCATCAGGCGCTTTGATGCGCTTCCAGAAGGAGCTACTGGAAGCGAGACGTAGCGCTTTCCATCCGCTCAATCCCAAATTGGTCTTGGAGTCCCTGTTATTGTCATATCGCCAACTATTCCCTGTTTGAACGCCAACCCATGTTTATCGACTCACATTGCCACCTTGATTTTCCCGATTTGATCAAAGATATTGATGTAATTTTGGACAACATGCGCGCCAACCAGGTCTCTCATGCCTTGTGCGTGTCCGTCCGGCTTGAAACATTTCCCCAGGTACTGAAGCTAGCTGAACAGCACGACAATCTTTTTGCATCGGTCGGCGTGCATCCTGATTACGAACTTGAGACCGAGCCAACACATTCCGAGCTGGTTCGCTTGGCTCAACACCCCCGGGTGGTCGCCATTGGCGAGACCGGGCTGGATTATTTTCGTTTGACCGGCGATCTGGACTGGCAGCGTGATCGATTCCGTACCCATATCCGGGCTGCCAAGGAATGTGGCAAGCCTCTGATCATACATACCCGGTCTGCTGCAGCCGATACTTTGCGCATCATGGCCGAAGAGAATGCAGGATATGCTGGTGGCGTGATGCATTGCTTCACCGAGAACCTGCAGATCGCCCAGGCGGCAATCGACCTCGGATTCTATATTTCCTTTTCCGGAATCGTGACTTTCAAGAATGCTGCCGTTATCAAAGAGGTCGCGCGAAGCATTCCGCTTGAAAAGATCCTGATCGAAACCGATTCTCCATATCTGGCACCAACTCCGCACCGGGGGAAAACCAACCAGCCAGCCTTTGTTAAACATGTTGCAGAGGAGATTGCATTATTGCGCGGTATCTCGATTGAAGAAGTGGGCGAAGCGAGCAGCCGTAATTTCATGCGATTATTCTTGAAGCAGTCGTAATAAATTGAAATACAACAAATATCATTGATTTGCCGTCTTAGGTTGAATATCTCAATTATACGCATAATGTATATTATGTAAAATCAAATGCAAGATCATCCAATGCCTTTAATCTAATCGGTCTTTGCAGATACTGGAAATAATACTCCCACCCCTGCCTTGTCATCCGACGTGCCCAGACTAAGCCACCTCAGCATCGACGCAATACGAACAACAACCAGCGTAGTAGATCATCTCGAGTGCAAACTATTGCCCAAGGATGCGGCACACCCCTAACGCTAACTAATAGGTGGCTTGAAATGTCATAAGTTGGTAAAACAGCGCGGCAACCAGTAGATGCATAATACTTGACATATGCACTCAGTAATGCCAGCATCTTTTCACGGTTTGCTGAAAATTCAGGCAGACATCACGTGACAAGCCTGGTTTGCACTTTCCGTTTTGAACTTGATTGAGTGGGCAGCATGAGTACAAAGGTCGGATAAGTGTCGAAGTGACATTGATCCTGATTAGATTTTTAATTTTCCAGGGAGAGTTAAAATGTCTTTAGTACCGTATATCCTCATTGGGTTAGTAGTTTTTGCCGGCATTGTGATTTGGTTTGATGACATAGCCATACACCGAAATACACGCGATTGACTGACACGCAGGGAAAATAACTCGTTAGACGATTGGAATTAGTTGAAAGGGTTGGCGTGACTGCCAACCCTTTTTTGCTTTTTCGTTGCAACAAAAGTTCATTGCAACAAAAGCTGAAAAAGTCTAATACTCGACGAAGATTGAATTGGTGGGCGGTACTGGGTTCGAACCAGTGACCCCTGCCGTGTGAAGGCAGTGCTCTACCGCTGAGCTAACCGCCCAATAGGGCGCGCGCATTTAATCATAGCCCATATATCCGGTCAATTTCTTTATCGGGATTCCCCATGTATCGTAAAATGCGCGCCTTCGTTTAATGCCACAGGAATGCCTCATGACCGTCCGCACCCGTTTTGCCCCCAGCCCTACCGGATACTTGCACATCGGCGGTGCGCGCACCGCTCTGTTTTCTTGGGCCTATGCACGCAAACATGGCGGCACTTTCATTCTGCGTATCGAAGATACCGATGTGGAACGTTCAACGCCGGAGGCTGTACAGGCTATTCTGGACGGAATGGCCTGGCTCAGGTTGAATTACGACGAAGGCCCGTTCTACCAGATGCAGCGCATGCCGCGCTATAAAGAAGTCATCCAGCAGATGCTGGCTGCGGGCCAGGCCTATTATTGCTATACCACTCCGGCTGAGCTGGATGCCATGCGGGAGGCCCAACGTGCCCGCGGCGAAAAGCCGCGTTACGATGGTCAGTGGCGCCCGGAACCCGGCAAGACGTTGCCGCCCGTTCCTGTGGACACAAAGCCCGTGGTGCGTTTCAAGAATCCGGCAACTGGCGCCGTGGCCTGGAAGGATATGGTCAAGGGGCACATCGAATTCAGCAATACCGAACTGGACGACCTCATCATCGCCCGCTCGGACGGCACGCCTACCTATAACTTCTGCGTGGTGGTGGACGACTGGGATATGGGCATCACCCAGGTGATACGGGGCGACGACCACGTCAACAACACCCCGCGCCAGATCAACATACTCAAGGCGCTGGGCGCGAAGGTTCCGCAATACGCACATCTTTCGATGATCCTCGGCGACGACGGCACCAAGCTGTCCAAACGCCACGGTGCGGTAAGCGTGATGCAATACGACGAAGACGGCTACCTGCCGGAAGCCGTCATCAATTACCTCGCACGCTTGGGCTGGTCCCATGGCGATAACGAGGTTTTTTCGGTGGCGCAGTTCTGCGAATGGTTCGACCTCGACCATATCACTCCTTCCGCCGCCCAATTCAACACTGAGAAACTGAACTGGCTGAACAACCATTACCTCAAGCAGACCGATAACCAGAATCTGGCTGACATGGTGCGCCCGCGTCTGGAAGCGCGTGGCATCAAGGTCACTGACAGCCCCGCTCTGGCCTCGATCGCCGGCTTATATAAAGAACGCGTCGCCACGCTGAACGAGTTGGCCGATGCGGCGGAAGTGTTCTATATCGACCTGCATCCGGAGGCCGCGCTGCTTGACGCCCAGTTGTCCGCCGAGGCCGTCCCTGCCCTGCGCGACCTGGCACAACTATTTGCGACCGTCGCATGGGAAACAGCCGCCATCAGTGCCGCCATTAAAGAAGTCATCGGCAAACACGGGCTGAAGATGCCCAAGCTCGCCATGCCCTTGCGCGTGATGCTGACAGGACAAACCCAGACGCCTTCCGTGGACGCTTTGGTGACCTTGTTCCCGCGCGAGATGGTATTGGCACGCATTGCAAAGAACCTTGAGAAAAAAACCGGCTGACTTGCTTTACAAGGCAGGATGCCATCACTATAATGCGCGCTCTTTTCGGGGCACCCCGGGGGTATAGCTCAGCTGGGAGAGCGCTTGCATGGCATGCAAGAGGTCAGCGGTTCGATCCCGCTTACCTCCACCAAAAAGAAAAGTAACAACG
>MLJW01000101.1_pt1 | contig 98852 bp, 86 predicted proteins | sample 888231 | NCBI WGS metagenome assembly MLJW01 (sample SAMN05788063, study PRJNA343431) | mine drainage metagenome | isolation source: sample collected from the inflow into an acid mine drainage treatment plant... | place: Germany: Lusatia, lignite mining district
GTCAAAGGGGTTCATGCTCATCTTCACCCCCGCGGTGTCCACCCCGCCGCCGTCGCTCCTGACACGCACCTTGACGTTGTAGTCCACCACCCGCTTGACTGCCACCAGCACCTTCATCCAGAACTCCCATGATTGAAAACTGCGACCCCGAGTATAGGCAGCGCCCCGGCCCTGGCGTGGGCCTGTCAAGGCCACCGCCCGCCGTGTGCGTCCAGACTCGCTGCTGGCGGATCTTCGGCCAGCACGGGAATCGAACGATCGTTCTATTTTGTCAGTGTATCGACAGAACGACCGTCGGATCAAGCCCCATCGCCAGGCATGTGTGCCGCTGCGCCCGGCCCCTGCTCGGCCAGAGCCGCTTGCGCCGGCGGCGGCGGCGCTGAGCCTTGCCCGGGAGCCCAGCGCAGCACGCGCTGCGGAAACGGAATGTCCACACCGCCGCCCTTGAGCGCGTGCCAGATCGCCAGGTTCACCGCGCCGCGCACGTTCAAGGTTCCGTTCTCGGGATCGGCGATCCAGTAGCCGAGGGTGATTTCCAGCCCGTCCGCGCCGAAGTTGCTCAACACGGCGCTTGGCGCCGGATCGCGCAGGATGCGCGGCACGGCGGCGGCGGCCTCGCGGATGAGCGGCAGCACCGTATCCAGGTCGCTGTCGTAGCCCACAGACACGGTGGTGGACATCCACACATTCGGATCGGTGTACGACAGGTTCTCGATGCGGTTGGAAATGAGCATTTCGTTCGGCACGATGGACTCGGTGCCGCCCGAACTGCGCACCACGGTGTAGCGGGTCTTGATGTCGAGGATCTTGCCCTGGAAGCCGGGGTCGAGGCGCACGTTGTCGCCGACGCGCAAGCTGCGCTCCAGCAGGATGACGAAGCCCGACACGTAGTTCGCCGCGATGCGCTGCAGGCCCAGGCCCAGGCCGACGCCGAGGGCGCCGCCGAACACGCCAAGCACGGTCAGATCGATGCCCACCATCTGCAGCCCCACCAGCAGTGCCGTGGTGAAAATGGCGGCGCGGATCAGGCGCGACAGCACCAGGCGCAGGTTGATGTCGAGCGGAGACAGCAGCAGACGGCTCTCCAGCAGCGATGACACCCACAAGGCCAGCACCAGGGTCACGACGATGGAGACGATGCCGCGCAGCAGGGTCCAGCCCGTGAGGCGCTGGTTGCCGATGTGCAGCGACACGGCGTCGAGCGCCTCGACGATCTCCGGCAGCGCGCCGCTCAGATAGAGCAGCAGGCCGAGCCAGGCCATCCAGCTCAAGCCGCGCACCAGGAAGCCGATGGGTTCGCTGCGCGGGAACAGCCGATGGGATACCCGCGCAGCGACGCGCACCAGCAGCCAGACCGCCAACACCGGAAGCGCCAGCTTGAGCAGCGGCGCGCGCAGCAGCAACGGCGAGCCATGGCGCACGAATTGCAGCAGCAGCAGGGCGGCGGCGGGAAGCCCGACCCCATGCCCAAGCGCCACGCGCAGCGCGTCGCGCCAATGTGCCGCCTGCATGAAACGCCGCTCCAGCCACATGCCCACCGCCAGCGCCAGCACGAGCACGCCGAGAATCACCAGCAATTGCCAGCGCAGTTGGGTCCAGGGGTGGTGAAGAAGAGCTTCGAGTAGCGGAGAGCGCATGGAAGGTCAGGCAGTGTCGGGCAGCGTCCGCGGCGGAGCTGCGCGCGGCGAAAGTGGCACGGTATCGTAGGCGATGGCAGGCCGATCGCCCCCGCCGGGGCGCCGCGCCGCCGCGCCCCGGCTCAGGCCTGGCGCCAGGCCGGCGGCCGCTTGTCGATGAAGGCCTGCACGCCTTCGAGCGCGGCCTCGTCCATGAAATTGCACGCCATGGACTGCCCGGCGAGCTGGTAGGCGGCGGCGATGCCCATCTCGACCTGCCGGTAGAACTGCGCCTTGCCGATGGCGATGGCCTCGGCCGGCTTGGCCAGGATGCTCTGCACCAGCTTGTCCACCTCGGCGTCCAGGTTCTCTGGCGCGGCGACACGGTTGACCAGGCCCCATTGCCGCGCGGTTTGCGCATCGATGAAATCGCCGGTCAGCAGCATTTCCATCGCCACCTTGCGTGGCACGTTGCGCGCCAGCGCCACGCTGGGCGTGGAGCAGAACAGGCCGACGTTGATGCCCGAAACGGCCAGGCGCGCATCCGCCGCCGCCACCGCCAGATCGCATTGCGCCACGAGCTGGCACCCGGCCGCCGTGGCGATGCCATGCACCTTGGCGATCACCGGCTGCGGCAGCGCCAGCAGCGAGAGCATGACCTTGCTGCAACGCGCGAACAAGTCGCTGCTTTTGTCGAGGCTGGGTTCGGCGCGCATTTCTTTCAGGTCGTGCCCGGCGCAGAAGGCGCGGCCGGCGCCCTGGATCACGACCACGCGCGCGGAGCGGTCGTCGCGCAAGGCGTCCAGCTCGGCCTGCAGCGCCGCGAGCAGCGCGTCAGACAGGGCGTTGAACGCCTGCGGGCGGTTGAGGGTGAGGGTGACGACGCCGCGCGCGTCGCGCGAATTCAGCACCAGGGTTGTGTCGGAGGTTTGCATCGCGGCATTCATGACGGTCTTCCTTGCATCAGACGTCGATGGCGTCGCGCGAACGAGCCCGCGCGCGCAGGGTGTACTTCTGGATCTTCCCGGTGGAGGTCTTCGGCAGCTCGCCGAACACCACCCGGCGCGGCACCTTGAAGCCGGCCAGGTGCTTCCTGCAGAAATCGATGATGTCTTCCTCGGTGGCTTGCGCGCCCGGCTTGAGTTCGACGAAGGCGCAAGGCGTCTCGCCCCACTTCGGGTCGGGCATGGCCACCACGCCGGCCACCATCACCGCGGGATGGCGATACAGCACATCCTCCACCTCGATGCTGGAGATATTCTCCCCGCCCGAGATGATGATGTCCTTGCTGCGGTCCTTGATCTTGATATAGCCGTCGGGGTCCACCACGGCGAGGTCGCCGGTGTGGAACCAGCCGCCGGCGAAGGCCGCCGCGGTGGCCTGCGGGTTGGCCAGATAGCCCTTCATCATGATGTTGCCGCGGAACATCACCTCGCCCATGGTCTCGCCGTCGTGCGGCACCGGCTGCATGGTGCCGGGATCGAGCACCGTGGTGCCGTCCTGCAGGTGGTAGCGCACCCCCTGGCGCGCGTTCAGGCGCGCCCGCTCGGACAGCGGCAGATCATCCCAGTCGGCCTGCCAGGCGCACACCGAGGCAGGGCCGTACACCTCGGTGAGGCCGTACACATGGGTGAGTTCGAAGCCCATGCCATGCAGACCTTCGATCATGGCCGCCGGCGGCGCCGCGCCGGCCACCATGGCGCGCACGGTCTGCGCAATGCCGGCCTTCAACTCGGCCGGGGCGTTGACCAGCAGGTTGTGCACGATGGGCGCGCCGCAGTAGTGCGTGACGCCCTCGCTGCGGATGCGCTCGAAGATGGCCTGCGCCTCCACCTTGCGCAAGCAGACGTTGACGCCGGCGCGCGCCGCCACGGTCCAGGGAAAACACCAGCCGTTGCAGTGGAACATCGGCAGGGTCCACAGATAGACCGGGTGCTTGGGCATGTCCCATTCGAGGATGTTGGACACGGCGTTGGCGTAGGCGCCGCGGTGCGAGTACACGACGCCCTTGGGCTTGCCGGTGGTGCCGGAGGTGTAGTTCAAGGCGATGGAATCCCACTCGTCACCCACGCCCGGCAAGGCGTCGGCGCTGTCACCTTCGGCCAGCAGCGCCTCGTAGTCCAGGCTGCCGATGCGTGGGCCGGCCACGTCGAACTGCGCCTCCGCAACGTCCACCACCAGCGGCGCGGGCAGGCCCTGCTGCACGGCCAGTTCCACCGCACTGCGCATCACCCCAGCCAGTTCCGGGTCCACCAGCACGGCGCGGGCGCCGCCGTGCGCGAGCATGTAGGCCAGGGACTCGGCATCCAGCCGGGTATTCAACGCGTTGAGCACCAAGCCGGCCAGCGGCACGCCGAAATGCGCCTCGACCATCGCCGGCACGTTGGGCAGCATGACGGCGACCACGTCCCCGCGCTGCAAGCCCCGGCGCAGGAGCGCCGAAGCCAGGCGACGACAGCGCTCGCGCGTCTCGCCCCAGGTCTGGCGCAAGGCCCCGTGCGCGATGGCCGTGCGGCGCGGATACACGTCGGCGGCGCGGTCGAGAAAAATGAGCGGTGTGAGCGGCGCGTGGTTGGCCGCGTTGGGGGTCAGGTCGGCGTCATGCATACATGTCTCCTTTGTTGTCGTGTGCACATCATGCTGCACTTCCAATCTTGCGGATAGCTTGCGGCTACGCGTCCACTCCTGCCAAGACCCGGATATGCGCGGCCGCGCTGCGGCCCAATGCGCCCAGGTTGTAGCCACCTTCGAGGCAGGACACGATGCGTCCCCCGCAGCATTGCGCGGCAAGCTCGTGCAGGACGCGGGTGATCCAGGCGTAGTCGGCCTCCACCAGGCCCATCTGGCCGAGGTCGTCGTCGCGGTGGGCGTCGAAGCCGGCGGAGATGAACAGCATCTGCGGCTCGAACCCGCGCAGGCGCGGCAACCACTGGTTCTGCACCACTTCGCGCACGCGCGCACCGCCGGTGTAGGCCGGCAAGGGGATGTTGAGCATGTTCGACGCGGGATGCTCGGTGCCGGAGAACGGATAGAAAGGGTGCTGGAAAAAGCTCGTCATCAGCACGCGCTCGTCGCCGGAAAAAATATCCTCGGTGCCGTTGCCGTGATGCACGTCGAAATCGACGATGGCCACGCGGGACAGACCGCGCACGTCCAGGGCGTGGCGTGCCGCGACGGCCACGTTGTTGATGAAGCAAAAGCCCATGGCCTGCGCGCGCGTTGCATGGTGACCGGGCGGGCGCACGGCGCAGAAGGCGTTGTCGATCTCGCCGTCCAGCACGGCGTCGGTGGCGGCGATGGCGGCGCCCGCGGCGCGGCGGACGGCTTGCCAGGTGTGCGGGTTCATCAGCGTGTCGGGATCGATCCAGGCATAGCCTTCCTCGACTTGCCCCTTCTCGCGCAACTCGGCGATGAGCAGCGCGGAATGCGCGAGCTGCATCGCCTGCTCATCGGCCAGCGGAATGTCCCCGGGGCGCTGAAGCACCCAATCCAAGCCGGACGCGATCAACTGGTCGTCGATGGCGGCCAGGCGCTGCGGGCATTCAGGGTGGTGCATGCCCATTTCGTGCAGCCTGCAGTCAGGGTGGGTGTAGTACCCGGTACGCATACGGTCTCCTCGTTCGCCTCGTGCATCGCAACGCAACGGGCGGAAAATCCGGCTGCCTGGCCCTCGGCCACGCGCGCCGCCGCGCCGAAGGCACAATGATGTTTGTATTGTGCTACCGCGGATCAAACCGCATTCCACCATCCATGAACCCCCAACTCGCCGCCCTGGTCGCGCAGATCGACAGCGTGCTGGTCGGCAAGCACGCCCAGGCCGAGCTTGCGGTGTGCTGCCTGCTCGCCGGCGGCCACCTGCTGATCGAGGACCTGCCCGGTGTCGGCAAGACCACCCTGGCCCATACCCTGGCGCGCACCTTCGGCCTGGAATTCTCGCGCGTGCAGTTCACCGCGGACCTCATGCCCGGCGACCTGCTCGGCATGACGGTCATCGAGCGCGCCAGCGGCCAGTTCACCTTCCACCCCGGCCCGGTGTTCACCCAGGTGCTGCTGGCCGACGAGATCAACCGCGCCCCGCCCAAGACCCAGAGCGCCCTGCTCGAAGCCATGGAGGAACGCCAGGTCACCATCGACGGCAGCACCCGCGCGCTGCCGTCGCCGTTCTTCGTCATCGCCACGCAAAACCCGCACGACCAGCGCGGCACCTATGCGCTCCCCGAATCCCAGCTCGACCGCTTCCTGATGTGCCTGTCGCTCGGCTACCCGGATGCCGGCGCCGAGCGCGCGCTGCTGCTGGGCGAAGATCGCCGCACGCTGCTGGCCCGCCTTCCGGCCCTTCTGGACACCGCCAGCCTGGCGCAACTGCAGGAGCAGGCGCAGGCGGTGCACGTCGCCGACGCCTTGGTGGACTATGTCCAGCGCCTGCTCGCCGCGACGCGCGACACCCGCCGCTTCTCCGAGGGGCTCAGCCCCCGCGCCGGCCTCGCGCTGCTGCGCGCCACACGCGCCCACGCCCTGCTGCAGGGACGCGACTACTGCAGCCCCGAGGACGTGCAGACCGTGCTGCCCGCCGTGTGCGTGCATCGCCTGCGCCCGACGGCCGAGGTCGGTTCGACGCGCGACGCCGTGCAGGCGCAGGTCGCCGAACTGCTGAGGCAGATCGGCATCTAGCCGACGGGTGTCCGACATGCGCCGGCGAGTCGCGCTGCCTGCCACAAACCCCGGGATATACGGCAAGCCGGCTCGCGCCCCCCAAAGCGCCCGGAGACCGACATGACCAAGCCGACGGCTTCCGCCTTGAGCCAGCCCCGAGGGCACGCCGCGACTGGACTCTTGCGCAACTGGGGCCTGTCGCCGGCCGGTGGCCTGCGCGAGCGTTTCGCCCGCTGGGCGCAGCGGCGGCACGACCCCGGCGCCCAGACCCTGCTCAGCCACCGCAACGTCTACATCCTGCCCACGCGCGCCGGCTGGTTCTTCGCCCTCACGCTGCTGGTGCTGCTGGTGGCCGCGATCAACTACCAGCTCAATCTCGGCTATCTGCTCACCTTCTTGCTGGCGGGCAGCGCCCTGGCCTCGCTGCACGTCACCCACAACAATGTGCGCGGCTTGGCGCTGGCAGCCCGCCTGCCCGACGACGCCGTGTTCTATGCGGGCCAGCCCGCCGCGCTGCGCCTGCAACTGCACAGTCCCGGCCGGCAGCGCTGGGGCCTGCTGGCGGCGCCCGACGGCCAGGGCTTCCATGCCGTGGACGTCGGCCGCGACGCCACCCTGGACTTCGCCCTGCCCTGGACCCCGCGGGCACGCGGGCATCAACCCTGGCCGCGGCTGGTGGTCGAAAGCCGCTATCCGCTGGGCCTCTGGCGGGCCTGGAGCGTGTGGCGGCCAGGCGCGTCGATCTGGGTCTATCCCGCCCCCGAAACGCCGGCGCCGGCGCTGCCCGCGCAACAGCATGTCCGCAGTGAAGGCCAGAACATCGCGCGCCTGACGCCGGGCGACGAACTCGACGACCTGCGCACCTACCGCCGCGGCGACCCGCTGCGCCACGTGGTCTGGAAAAAGGCGAACGCGGGCGACCTGATCGTGCGCACCGCCACGCCGGCCACCGCCCTGCCCGAGCGATGGCTGGACTGGAACGACCTGCCCGCGACGCAAGCCCTGGAGGCGCGCCTGTCGCGCCTGTGCGCCTGGGTTCTGGCCGCGCAGCGCAACCCCCAGCCCTTCGGCCTGCGCCTGCCCGGACATGAAGTCGCGCCGGGCAGTGGCCCCGCGCACACGCGCCGCTGCCTGCGCGTGCTGGCGACTTATGGGCAGGCAAGCGGGCAGGCAAGCGCCTCGCCCTGAAGCCATGCAGGCCGCCGCCGTTCGAGGTCCCAAGCTTCCTCGCCGCTGGCTGGCGCAATTGCGCGGCCTGCCGCGCGACGCGCGCGACACCTTGTTCCTGCTCGCGGTGGCGGGCATCACCCTCGTGCCGCTGACGCCCCATCTGCCGCCGTGGGCAGGCCTCGGCGCGGCCGCTCTGCTGGCCTGGCGCGCGGTCCTGGCCTGGCGCAGCCGCCCGCTGCCGGCGCGCTGGGTGCTGGCGGCCTTGCTCATCGCCGGCGCCGGTCTGACGCTGTGGCAGTTTCGCACCATCTTCGGGCGCGATCCCGGCATCGCGCTGGTGAGCCTGCTGCTGGGCCTGAAGGCCCTGGAGACCCGCAACCGGCGCGACACCTATGTACTGTTCTACGTCGGCTTCTTCGGCGTTTCGGCGAATTTCCTGTACTCGCAATCCGCCCTCACGGCAGGCTGGATGCTGCTGGCCACCGCCGGCTGGATCACCGCCCTGATCAACGCCAACCTGCCTGCCGGCGAGCCGCCGCTGCGCCAGCGCTTCGGCCTCACGCTCAAGCTGCTGGCTTTCGGCACGCCGGCCATGGTGGTGCTGTTCCTGCTGTTTCCCCGCTTCGCGGGGCCGCTGTGGGCCCTGCCCAGCTCGGCGGGAAGCGCCACCGGCTTGACCGACCGCATGGACGCCGGCTCCATCGCCAGCCTGGCGCGCGACGACAGCGTCGCTTTCCGCGTCAAGTTCCACGGCCCGCGCCCGCCGGAACGCGAGCTGTACTGGCGCGGCCCGGTGCTCACCCTGTTCAACGGCCAGCAGTGGAGTCCGCTGCCCGTGACGCCGCTGGAACTGCGCCCAGGCTACGACCCGCCGCGCAAGCTGCGCACGCAAGGCCCTGGCGTGCGCTACACCATCACGATGCAGCCCTCGCAACAACCCTTCGTCTTCGCGCTGGACGCGGCCGAAGGCGCCCCCACGCTGCGCGGCCAACCGCAAACCGAGGTCTATCAATTGTCGGACCTGCAGTTGCGCGCCAACCACCCCATCACCCAGCTCACCCGTTACGACCTCACCTCCTACCCACAATTCAGCTATGGCCCGCGCACCTTGAGCCGGCATTTCGAAGCCGATCTCGAACTTCCGCCGGGCGACGACCCGCGCACGGTCGCGCTCGGCGAGCGACTCGCGCGCAAGGCCCAGGCCGAAGGGGGCGGCCCGCTGCAGGTGGCGCAGGTGGCCTTGCAGATGTTCCGCCGCGAACCTTTCCGCTACACCCTCGATCCTGGCCCCTACCCGGGACGAAACCAGATCGATGACTTCCTGTTCGACCGCCGCGTCGGCTTCTGCGAGCACTACGCCCAGGCTTTCGTCGTGCTCATGCGTGCAGCGGGCATTCCGGCGCGGGTCGTCACCGGCTACCAGGGCGGGCGCGAGAACCCCATCGACCACACCTGGGTGGTGCGCCAGAGCGACGCCCACGCCTGGGCCGAATACTGGGTGGCGGGCCGCGGCTGGCTGCGCGCCGATCCGACGGCCATGGTCGATCCCGCCCGCGTCGACCGCAGCGGCCAGACCCTGGCCGCGCGCGAACCGCTGCTGGGCGTTGCCGCCTTCGGCCCGCGCGATACCGCCCTGCTGCTGCGCCTGCGCAACCTGGGCGACGCGCTCAACAACAGCTGGAATCAGTGGATTCTGGACTACGGCCAGGCCCGCCAGAACGCCCTGTTGCGCAAACTCGGCATGAACCAGCCCGACTGGCGCCAGCTCTCGGCTTTGACCCTTGCCGCGCTCAGCCTTGCCGTCAGCGTCATGGGCCTTCTGCTGATGTGGGAGCGCCGCAGGACCGACCCCTGGAGCGACGCTTACGCGCGGCTGCGCAAGCGCCTGGGCGAGTCCGGCATCGCCTGCACGCCGGCCGACGCGCCCCTCACGCTGGCCGCGCGGGTGCGGCGCAGCGCGCTGCCGCCTCGAGCCGTCGCCTCGGCTTGCGAGCTGCTGCAAGGCCTCGAGCGCTGGCGCTATGCCGCCCCATCGCAAGCGAGGACGCAACGCCTGCGCCTGGCCCAACTCCGGCGCGCCGTCAGGCGCTGGCGGCCATTCCCTTGAACCGCGCGCCGAGCCCGATCGGCTTCGGCCGAGGCACTCCGGGTCACTCGAAATGGTCGACCAGGTTGATCGAGGTGAATGTGTCGGTTTTTTTCAGTCCCGCAGAAACCTTCGAGTTGTGCAGGACGGTATACGACACCTTCAGCGCCAAGGCCCCGGTGATGGACGTGGTCAGCCCCGAGACAACCTCCAACTCGGTGTTCTGGCTACCCGTGATGGCCGTGAGTTTCTGGCTGAAGTGGGCCCTCGGCGAGAAACGGTACTGGAATTTCCCGTGCAGGCGAAGAATCGGTTCCTTTCCGGTCGGCCCTCCGATCAGCCTGGACTGGCGATAACCGGCGCCGATTTCCGTGCTGAGGATCACCCGCCGGGTGTGCGCCAGCAGGCGGCCGATGCCGAGGGAAGCCGAGGCCTGGTAGCTGTAGCCCGAGAACTGGTCGTGCGTGCCGCGCAGATTGGCGAAAACGAAATCCGACGGCGCCAGCGCGTATTTGGAGTCCAGCGAACCGAAGGTCCGGTTGGCCGTGGTCGTCCCGGAGCTGCTGACGTGCAGCGTTCCCAGCCGCGCGGTGTTGGTCCACGGCCCGCTGGCGTCATTCAGCTTGAACTTGGCGTCCAGGCTCGATGTCTCGGTGTTGCCCGTGGTGGCGACGCCGCCGAGCTCGGCCGAACCGGTCCACGGGCCATGATCCGCTGTGCCCGATGGCGACGCGCCTGCCGGATCGGCGGCGAAGGCCGGGCAGCAGAGCGCGGCGGCGAAACAAACGACCCACTGAGCGCCCCCAGGGCCGGGCTGCGCCCAGCCCGCCCCCCCGTGGGGGTCAACGAAACTTGGGACGGCCCGGCGTTTCCTTGAGAGGTCCATGCTGCATCGTGTTTTCGCTCCGAAGTGAAACCCAGAACGGCACCATCGGCACGGATGCCCGACGGTGTCTGCGGTCCCCCACAGATCGAAAACATGCGGTGCGAATCGAGGCTTTGGCACGCGACCGCGCCAGGGCCCCTCCACACCAGACCACTGCAATGGCTCTCAGATTTCAACTCGAACGACGCCGCAGGCACGCCCTGCTGCCCCATGCATCCTGCCCGCCCTCAATCGCTAAAATTCACAGACCAAGCATGGATCCGTGATTTTGTTCACGTCTTCAACCGGGAGTCTGCCATGAACGCCAAACGCTTAACCAGCCAAGTCGTCACCACCCTGCTCAGCGTGGGCCTGCTCGTCGCCGCCCCTGCCGCGAAAGCCGAACTGATCGGCACCCAACAGCTCACCGCGCAGAATGGGAACGGGCAAGATGCCACCTTGGCGCGTGACCGCCAAACGCTCGACAACTTTCTGGCTCGCGCCGATGTGCAGAAAAAGCTCGAGCAGATGGGCTTGAGCCAGGAGGTGTCGCAGCAACGCATCGCCGCCCTGAGCGACGCCGAGGTGGCCACGCTGGCCGACAAGATCAACAGCATGCCGGCGGCCGGCGCGCTGGGCTTCCAGGACATGGTGATCATCCTGCTGGTGGCCATCCTCGTGGTTCTGGCCGTCTGATCGCGTGGCGGCTCCACGGCTTTTCCCCCCGCGCCATGCGGCACGTCCGGCGCGCCGCATGGCGCCAGGTGCCGCCACGCTGCTGGTTTGCGGCATGCTCGGGGGTTGCGCCCTGCCGGGCGCGAGCCCTCCCTATGTGGCGCAATACAGCCATGGCGTCCTGGTCGACCAACCGGCCGGGCTGCCCGCCAGCGCGCATGTGCAGGGCGTGCCGTTCTACGCCGACGACCGCAGTTATTGCGGGCCTGCCTCGCTGGCCTCGGTCCTGCGCTTCTCAGGCGTCCCAACCACGCCGCAACAACTCGTCCCGCAGGTCTACACCTCCAAGCTCGACGGCACCCTGCAATACGACATGCTGGGCGCCACGCGCCGCGCCGGGCGGGTGGCCTACGTCATTGCGCCGAAGCTCTCCGCCTTGTTCGCGCAGGTGGCCGATGGAATTCCCGTCGTCGTGCTGCAGAAGGTGGGACTGGGATCCGGCGACTGGCATTTCGCCGTCGTGACCGGCTACGACCTGCGCGCCGACGCCGTGACCTTGCACTCCAGCACGGCGCGCGATCTGGTGATGTCGATCGGCCAGTTCGACCGTTCCTGGGCGCAAGGCCAGCGCTGGGGCTTCGTCGCGCTCGAACCCGAGCAGTTCCCGGCCGGCGTGACCGAACTCGACGCGCTGCGCGCCATCGCCCCGCTGGAACGCGTGGCGCCGGAAGCGGCGCGCCAGGCCTATGCGGCGGCCCTGCAGCGCTGGCCGCAAGCCTGGATCGCGATGATGGGCCTCGGCAACCTGGCGTATGCCCGCAAGGACTACGCGCGGGCGGCCATCCATTTCGCACAGGCTTCCCGCGCACATCCGAACGATGGCGCTCCGCTCAACAACCTGGCCCAGGCCTTGCTGGCCGCGGGCGATCTGCGCGCGGCGCAAGACACGATTGCGCAGGCCATACGCCTCGGCGGCCCTCAGCTTCCGGTCTACGAAAAGACGCAAGCCCAGATCGAGCAAGCGATGCGGCCATGAGGCCGCCCTCGCGTGCGCCGTCGGCGCCGCCCAGGGCCTGATGGGCGACGACTAGGGTCTGTTCACGCTATTTCTGCGTCCGCGCAGAAATAGCGTGAACAGACCCTAAACTGGGCCGCGGGCGCAGATCATGCCGCCCGCCGCGCACTGCGTTTGTCCCCCGCCCCGCACCCGCCCCATCTCCATGCCATCCCGCCGCCGTTTCGTGCACCACGCATCCGCCCTGCTGGCCGGCACGCTGCTGGCGTCACAGGCACGCGCGCACGGCAGCAGCTCTCCCGATGCCAGCGCCGCGTTGCGCTACGCCGGATCACCCGGCGTGGAGACACTCGCAGCCCAGCTTGCGCAGCAAACCGGGCTGGACGCCGCCTGGCTTGCCGCCCAGATCGGCCAAGCGCAGTTCCAACCCGCGGTGACCCAGCTCATCATCCCCGGCAAGCCGGGCCAGAAGAACTGGCAGGTCTACCGCAGCCGCTTCGTCGAGCCGGTGCGCATCGACGCCGGGGCGGACTTCCTGCAGGAGTTCGACGTCTGGCTGCGCAAGGCGGAGGCCAGCTTCGGCGTGCCGCGCCACATCATCGTCGGCATCCTCGGCGTCGAGACCATCTACGGCCGGCACATGGGCAACTTCCGCGTGCTCGACGCGCTGGCCACGTTGTCGATGGATTTCCCCGCCGCCGCGCCCAAGGACCGCAGCGCCTACTTTGCCAGCCAGTTCGGCGACTACTTCTTGTGGTGCCGTCAAAGCGGATTCGACCCCACCGCGGTGAAAGGCTCGTACGCCGGCGCCATCGGCATGCCGCAGTTCATGCCGGGCAATATCCTGCGCTACGCCGTGAATTTCGAGGGCGGCACGAAGGTGGACATCATCAACAGCCCGGCCGACGCCATCGGCAGCGTCGGCAACTACCTGGCTCGCCACGACTGGCAAACCGGCCAGCCCACGCATTTCCCGCTGCTGGTGCCGAGCGACGTTCCACCCGGGACCCTGGCAAAATTGCTCGAGCCCGACATCGTGCCGAGCTTCACGGCACAGGAACTGCATGCCGCAGGCCTGCCGCTGCTGCCGCGGGTGCTGGACTATCCCGGCAAGCTGGCCGTGGTGCAGCTGGTCAACGCCGAGAGCGAGCCCGACTACATTCTGGGTACCGACAATTTCTACGTCGTCACCCGCTACAACCACTCGGCCTTCTATGCATTGGCCGTGATCGAACTGGGGCAAGCGGCCGTGGCCGCCGCGCAGGGATGAGACACATGGCGCGGGCGCGGCGCCGACAACCAGGATGATGCGATGAACCGACCCTTTCCCCTCTGGTCCATCACCGCCTCGCTGCTGGCAAGCTTTGCGCTGTCCGGCTGCGGCGTAGTGGCCGCGCCTTGCCGCGTGGCCTCGGCCGGGATCAAGATGATTCCCGTCATCGGGCACGCCGCGGCTGCGCCGACCGATGTGTGCGCAGGAGTGATCGATCCATGACCGAAGCCGTACCTCCGATCCAGGCCTTCGTCTTCGATGCCTATGGCACCTTGTTCGACGTGGCCTCGCCCGTTGCCGCCTGCGCCGAGGCCCTGGGCGAGCCGGCCGCCGCGTTGGCCAAGCTCTGGCGCGACAAGCAGCTGCAATACACCTGGCTGCGCACCCTGCAGGGACGCTATGCGGACTTCGCCCAGGTCACCGCCGACGCGCTGGACTTCGCGCTGGACACCCTCGGCATCCACGACGCCGCGCTTCGGCAACGTCTTCTCGACGCCTACCGCACGCCGAGCGCCTACCCGGATGCCCCGGCCACGCTCGCGGCGCTGCATGGGCGCGGATTCCGCCTCGCCATCCTGTCCAACGGTACGCCGGAATGGCTGGACACCGCGGTGCGCGCCAGCGGGCTCGGCGCCTCGCTCGACGCCGTGCTCTCGGCCGACACGGTCGGCGTCTACAAGCCGCACCCCGAGGTCTACCGCCAGGCCGAACGTGCCCTGGACCTGCCGGCAGCGGCGATCGGCTTCGTCTCGTCCAATGGCTGGGACGCCCATTCCGCGAGCGCCTACGGTCTGCAGGTGATGTGGTGCAATCGTAGCGGGCAGGCTACCGAAAGACTCCCCACCGCGCCGGCCTACCAAGTCAGCAGCCTCGACGCCTTGCTGGATTTGCCCATCGCCACGCGCTAGGGCCTGTTCACGCTATGTCTGCACCCGCGCCGGGGGTTTGGGCGGATGCAGAGCGAGGCGCAGGCCGCGCCGTGGTGTGTTGCACCACAAGCGGACTGCAACGTGGCCATGCGCCGCCCAAACCCCCGGCCCGAAGGGTTGCCCCCAGACGGGGCGTCTGCGGCGTTGTCGGGCACAGGCAAGGCGTTCAGCCTTGCCTGTGCCCTCCGCCTTGCATCCATCCCCGTCTGGGGGCAACGCGGGCGTAGACATAGCGTGAACAGGCCCTGACGCCGTCAATGCGCCGCGGCGATGCGTGGCCGCGCACGCAGCGCCACATGGATGCCCGCGAAGATCAGTGCCGCGCCAAACAGGTGGTACAGCGCAATGCCTTCGTGCAGGAACAGGTAGGACAGCAGCGCGGCGAACACGGGCGCGAGGTTCCCGAAATAGGCCGGGATCTGCGCTCCGGTACGCGCCACCGCCGTGCCCCAGCACACATAAGCCAGCAAGGACGCCAGCACCGCGGCATACGCGATCGACAGCACCACCGGCGCCCCCCAATGCGTGCTCTCGCCCAACACCCAATGTTCGTAGGCGGCGAAAGGAGCGATGAACAGGGTGCCCCAGGCCATTTGCGCCGAGAGCGACACGAAAGGCGACAGGCCGAGCGGGCGGCGACGCAGCTCCCAGGTGTAGAACCCCCACAGGAACACCGCCAGCAGCATCAGCAGATCACCGGGCGCGAGCGTCAATTGCAGCAGATGGGTGAGCTGCCCCTTGGTGACCACGACGATCACTCCCCCCACCGACAAGGCGGCGCCCCACCAGGACCCCGCGCCGATCGGCTCGCGGTAGAACACCGCGCCGATCAGCAGGATGAAGACCGGCGCGGCCGAAGTGATGAGCGAGACGTTCAGCGGCGAGGTGGTGTGCAGCGCCACGTACTGCAGCGAGTTGTAGCTCGCCACGCCGACAAAGCCCATGCAGGCCAGCGGCTTCCAGTGCCTGCGCAGCACCGCGCGCTCGCGCCACAAGGCGGGCCCCGTGAACAGCAGGGCGACCAGAAGCGCGAAAAACCAGCGGTCGAAACTCAGCGCCAGGGGCGGAATCTGCCCGACCATCAAGCGGCCGACCACGGCGTTTCCGGCCCAAAGCAGAGGTGGCAGGGTAAGCAGGAGAACCGTGCTGAAATCAAGTTTGGTGTGTGTGCGCATCCGGCCATTATTCCAAGCGGCCCCGATCCTTGCTCGCAACCCTGTGGTCGCCGGCTTGCTGCCTGCTCGGATTCTCGACCCGGCGGCTATCTGGCAGCCTCTGCGCGGCGGACTCCTGCCAGCGCCTCCGGAGGCGCGGACTGCGCTTGCGTCCAGCGCAAATGCCAATAGCGCGGCTGGCTCTCGCGCCAGGAACGCAGCACGCCGGGTTCGGCATCGCGCCACAGCAGGGCGCCGTCCCGGTCGGTGCGACGCACCGGCAACCCAAACTCCGCATAGCGCCGCATGACGTCGGGGTGTGGATGTCCGTAGCTGTTCATGAAACCCACCTGGATGGCGACGAGGCGCGGATGCACGGCCAGTAGAAATTCGGCGCTGGACGAGCTCTTGCTGCCGTGATGCGCGGCCAGCAGCAGGTCGGCCGCGAGCATCTCGGCCCGAGGCCCGGCCGCCAGCAACCTTTCCTGCGCCCGCTCGATGTCCCCCGTGAGCAGCAGCGAGCCGTGCCGGCTGGCCACGTGCAGCACGCAGGAATGCGCGTTGGTGCGATGCGCGGGCGTGGCATCTCCGGGCTGGGGATGCAAGAGGGCGAATTCGACGCCATCCCACGCCCAGCGCATGCCCGCGACACAGGGCTGGGCACTGGCATAGCCCAGCGCGAGCACGCGCTCGTGCGCCACCGAACTCACGGCCGCCGTGCCGGGATAGGCGCGCGCCAGGGAAGCCGCTCCGCCGATGTGGTCGGCATCGGCATGGCTGAGCACGACCTTGTCCAGCCGCCGCTCGCCCAGCGCATGCAGCAGGGGCAACAAGATGCGCTCCCCGGCGTCGCTCTGCGGCCCCAGGGCCGGCCCGGCGTCGAACAAGAGCGTGTGCTTCGCCGTGCGCACGATGATGCCCATGCCCTGCCCCACGTCCGCGAGCCAGGCCTCCACATGCCCATCCTGCGGGCGCTGGCCCGGGTTGAGCAGCAACGGCGCAAGCAGGACAAAACCCGGAACGCGAAGACGCCATGGCCAGGGCAAGACCAGCGCCAAGACGCCCAACGCCGCCAACAGCAAGGCCGGCCATGCCGGGGCCGCCGCGTGCCACTGCGCCTGGGGCCATGCGGCGATCTGCGCAAGCAGCCATGAAAGCCAAGCTTGCGCCCATGCCGCCGCCTGCCAGACCCACATGTCGAGCGGAGCCGGCAGGATCAGCCCGAGCACGGACAACGGCGCCACCCAGAGGGTGACCACCGGGATGGCCACGGCATTGGCCAGCGGCGAAAGCAAGGCGATTTGTTGAAAGAACAGCAAGGTCAGCGGTGCGAGCGCCAGCGTGACCGCCCATTGCGAGCGGCCCGCTGCCCTCAATCGCGCCAGGCTCGACTGCCGCAGCGTCTGCCGGCCATCGGGCGCAGTGGTCTGTTGCTGGATGCTCTGCTGGTCCTGCCTCGCCACGGTGGACGGGTCGGACAGGAACAGAATGGCCACAGCGCAGAACGACAGCCAGAAGCCCGGCTGCTGCACCGCCCAAGGATCCCACGACAGCACGGCGCAAAGCGCCCAGGCCAGCGTTTGGAGCCAGCTCAATCGCAAGCCGGCCATGCGCAGCAAAAGGCCCGCGCCCAGCATGAGCAGCGTGCGTTGCGCCGGCACGCCGAAGCCGGCGAGCAGGCAATAGGCGGTGGCCGCCAGCAGTCCGCAGGCCGCCGCGACCGTCGGCGCCGGCAGCCACAACGGCCCGGGCCTGCGCAGGCGTGCCGTGCGGCGCCACAGCGCAGCCGCCGACCAGGCCGCGATCCAGGCCAGCATGGTGATGTGCAGGCCGGAAATGCTCATCAGATGGGCAACGCCGGTGATGCGGTAGACCGCCCATTCGCGCGAGGGGATGGCCGCCTGATCACCCAGCGCCAACGCGGCGATGACGCCTGCCTGCGGGTTGCCGGACAGCGCGGCATCGATGCGCGCGCGCAGCGCGTCGCGCAGCGACTCGAGCGCCAGCGCGGGGCTGCCGACCAAGCGGCCGAGCGGCGTGGGCGGTTCGTAACGCCTGGCCTGGCTGACCGTGGCGGTTGCGCCGACCCCCTGCTCGAACAGCCACAGCTCGGCGTCGAAACCCGCCGGATTGGCGGTCCCATGCACCGGCTTCAAGCGCAAGGGCAGCCGCCACACCTCGCCGGGATGCACCTGCGATACCGCGGCCATGGCGGCCTCGGATTCGCCGCTTCCCGACGCGGCATTCGACAAGTCCTTGCGCGGACGCGGCGCATGCCAGGACACCAGGATGCGCGCGGGCATGCCTGGCACGACGTGCAAGGGAACAAAGACGAAGCGGGTGCTGTCCGGGTGGCGCACGGGCAGGCTTTCGACCACGCCTTCGACAGGCATCACCTGGCCCCAGAGCGGCGGCGCCAGGCGGTCGGCCAGCCGATCCCCGGCGCGCCCCCCGGCCGCGCCATAGGCGAGACACGCCGCTGCGGCCAGGGCCAGGCCCGTTTGCAACGCGGCGATCGCGCGTCGCCTCCGGCCTGGCGCCGCAGCGGCCTGCTCCGCGTTTCGGCCTGCTCCCCGCTCGTGCACGCCCAGCCAGCGCGCGCGCAGCGTGACGGCGCCCGACACCACCAGCCAGGCGACCGCCGCTGCGCACATCCAGCGATACGGCCGCGACGGCCAGAGGGTCGCCTGCTGCATTTGCAGCAGACTTCCGAGCAACAGGCCGAGCGCGATTGTTGGCATCCGACATCGATTCCGTGATGGCCCCAATTGTTGCATTTAGTTTCATGTTGTTCGTGACCGGCGCGGCTTGGTGTCAAAATGAGCACAACACGATCGAAGCCAGCACCATGCCCACGACCTCAACCCTGCGCATTGCCGTGGTCTCGGACATCCACGGCAATCTTGCCGCCTTGCATGCGGTGCTGGACGACATTGCGCGGCGCGGCGCCGACCTCATCGTCGACTGCGGCGACCTGCTCAGCGGGCCGCTGTGGCCGCGCGAGACCGCCGAGCTGCTGATGCGTCTTGATTGGCCGTCCATCGCGGGCAATCACGAGCGCCAGCTGCTGGCCTGCGCCCAATCGCCCGGCGGGGCGCCGGATCAGTTCGCCTTCGAGGCCTGCGAGGACCGGCACCTCGCCTGGCTCGCTGCCCTGCCTGCGTCCCGCATGCCCGCGCCGGATGTCCTGATGGTGCATGGGCGGCCGGAAAATGATCTGGACTATCTGCTCGAAACCGTGAGCCCGGACGCCGGCGCGGCGGGCGCGCGCCTGGCGCGGCCGCAGGAAATCGCCGCGCGGCTGAAGGGACTGGATCGGCCCCAGCTACTGCTTTGCGGCCACAGTCATCAGCCGCGTGTCGTGCGGCACGGGCCGAGCCTGCTGGTGAACCCAGGAAGCGTGGGGCTGCCCGCCTTCGACGACAGCCATGGCGGGTTTCACGTCATCGAAACCGGCAGCCCGCACGCGCGCTACGCGCTATGCGAGCGCCGCGCGGGACGCTGGAGCGCCGCGCTGCTCGCGGTGGATTACGACTGGGACGCAGCGGCGCGCAAGGCGCGCGCCGAAGGGGCCGCGGACTGGGCCGCGTGGCTGGAAAGCGGCCGCGCGATGTAAGCCCGCCGCAGCGGCGCGACGTGGTCAGTCCGTGCTCAGCGCCTGCCAGGGCAGGTCCCAGGCACCGGACAAGAGCTTGTCCAGCCAGAACGCGCCGATCACGGTCTTGACGTCGGTGACGCTACCCTCGCGGACCCAGTTCAGGACCTGTCGCGGTTCCGCCTCGAAGACGTCGAGAAACTCATGGGCGTCGAGTTGCTGGCGCCCAGGGGTCAGGTCGCGCGCCAGCACGAGGTGGATCGCCTCGTTGGAATAGGAAATGGCGTTGTTGATGATGCCGATATAGGCCCATTCGCGCGCGGTGTAGCCGGTTTCCTCGCGCAGCTCTCGCTGGGCGCAGACTTGCCAGCTCTCGCCGGGGTCGAGCTTGCCCGCCGGGAACTCGATCATCACGCGGTGCATGGGCGTGCGCCACTGCCGCTCCATCAGCACGCGACCGTTGACCAGCAACGGGATGACCATGACGGCGCCGGAATGCTTGATGTATTCGCGTTCGGCCAAGGCGCCGTCCGGCAGGCGCACGGTATCGCGCTGCACGTGCAGGAAGTTGCCGTCGAACACCCGGTGCGAGGACACCACGATTTCCTGCAGGTCGGCGTGCTCGGGGTCGGTCATGGGCTGCGTCGGTCGGCGCGTTTAATCGGTGATGCGGCGCGTGAGGTAGCGCGCCACATAGCCGGGAAAGGCCAGCACGATGAACATCGAAGCCGACACGGCATAGAACTCCCACTTCTGCGGATAGATCTGGCCGAGACGCGATTCGAGCGCCAGCGACAGGCCGCCCACGATGAAGTACAGAACGATGAGTTCGCCCACCCGCATGATCCAGCCCTTGTCGCGCTTGAGCGGAAAGATGAGGAAAAAGCGGTTGGAGAAGAACGGCAGGTTGGCGCCAATGATGGCCAGCACCAGGACCAGCCAGACAGCGGACGATTGCATGGATAAGGGATTTCCGGAAGATGCGTGGTGATGGGAGGGAACAGGCCTGGATCAGTGCAGCGAGTTGGCGATGGCCTGGTAGCACAGCGTCATCAAGCCGCCGGGGACGATTCCCAGCGCCAGCACCGACAAGCCGTTGAGCGACATCAGAACCCAGGCGGTCGGCGATGCCTGCACCTTGTGTTCCCGTGTCGGCGCGTCAAAATACATCGTCTTGATCATGCGCAGATAGTAGAAGGCGCCGACCACGGACAGGATGACCGCGAGCACGACCAGCCAGACGCGGCCTGTGGCAAGCAAGACCGAAAGCACTTCGAATTTGGCATAGAACCCGGCGAACGGCGGCAGGCCGGCAAGCGAGAACATCAGGAAGGTCATGATGCCTGCCAGCCAGGGATGCGTCTTGCCCAGCCCGGCGAAATCCTGGATGTCCTCGGCCTCGAAACCCTGGTGGGCCATGAACATGATGATGCCGAAGGTCCCGAGCGTGGTGAGCACATAGATCACGAGGTAGAACAGGGAGGCGCTGTAGGCCACCGAAGCCGAGATGCCGTTGCCGTTGATCATGCCCGACATCAGCCCCAGGAGCATGAAGCCGATCTGTGCGATCGTCGAATAGGCCAGCATGCGCTTGAGGTTGGTTTGCGCAATGGCGGCAAAGTTCCCGATGGCCATGGACAACACGGCCAGCACCACCAGCATCTGCTGCCAATCCATGGCCAGGGGGAACAGGCCCTCCACCAGGAGACGGATGCTCATGGCGAAAGCGGCGAGCTTGGGCGCGCCACCCACCAGCAGGACGACCGCGGTGGGAGCGCCCTGATAGACGTCGGGAATCCACATGTGGAACGGCGCGGCGCCGAGCTTGAAGGCCAGTCCGGCGACGATGAACACGATCCCCATGACCAGTGCGGCGCGGTTGAGCGGTTCGAGCGAAATGGTCTTGAAAGCCACGGCCAGATCCAGCGAGCCGGTGGCGCCGTAGATCATGGACATGCCGTAGAGCAGGAAGCCCGACGCCAGCGCGCCGAGCACGAAATACTTCATGGCGGCCTCGGTGGCCAGCGCCGAGTCGCGGCGCAAGGCCACCAGCGCATACAGCGCCAGAGAAAGCAATTCGAGCCCGAGGTAGATGACTAGGAGATTGTTGCCGGAGATCATCACGAACTGGCCGAGCAGGGCGAACAGCGCAAGGCTGAACAGCTCGCCGCCCCACATGCCGCGATCCAGCGCGTAGCGCCGGGCGTAGATCAGGCTCATGCCGGTGGCTACCGTGGTGAACAGCTTGAGCAGCATGGCCATGGGATCGACGATGACCATGCGGTCCATCGCGAACAGATCGAAGCCAGCCATGTAGTAAGCCGCGTTCAGCACGAGCAGGACCAGCAGGGTGAACAAGGTCAGGCCGTAGGCCACGCGATGCTCGGCGCCCTTGAAAAACAGGTCGGCGAGCATGACCACGCAGGCCATGATCAGCAGGAAGATCTCGGGATAGACCGCAATCCAGTTCATCGTGATGGGGCAGGCTTACTGCAGTTTGGAAGCAGCGACATGCTGCAGGAGTTGGGTGACGCTGGCTTGCATCGGATCGGTGAAGAATTTGGGATACAAGCCGAACCACAGCACGGCGGCCGCCAGGACGCCAAGGATGAGAAATTCGCGGGCGCCGATGTCCTTCAGCGCCGCGACGTGATCGTTGGCGACCGGGCCGAAGAACACGCGCTTGACCATCCACAGGGTGTAGCCCGCAGCCAGGATCAGCGTCGTCGCGGCAAGCAGGCCCAGCCAGAAGCTGCTCTTGACCGCGGCCAGGATCACCATCCATTCGCCGACAAAGCCGCTGGTCCCCGGCAAGCCGGCATTGGCCATGCCGAACAGCACGGCAAACGCAGCGAAATGCGGCATAGTGCTGGTCACTCCGCCATAGTCGGCGATCTGCCGGGTGTGCATGCGGTCGTACAGCACGCCGATGCTCATGAACATGGCGCCCGAGACGAAGCCGTGCGAGATCATCTGCACCAGCCCGCCCTGCACGCCCAGGTCGGAGAACAGGAAGAAGCCCAGGGTGACGAAACCCATGTGCGCGATGGACGAGTAGGCGACCAGCTTTTTCATGTCGGTCTGCACCATCGCCACCAGGCCGATGTAGATGATCGCGATGATGGACAGGGCGATGACCACCGGCGCCAGTTCATGGCTGGCGTCCGGCACGATGGGCAGCACGAAACGCACGAAGCCGTAGGCGCCGAGCTTGAGCATGATGGCCGCCAGCACGATGGAGCCCCCGGTCGGCGCCTCGACGTGCGCATCGGGCAGCCAGGTGTGGACCGGCCACATCGGGATCTTGACCGCGAAGGCGAAGAAGAAGGCCACGAACAGCAGGATCTGCGCCATGCGCGACAGCGGCACGGTGTACCAGTCGAGGATGTTGAAGCTGCCGCCCGACTGGAAGTACAGATAGATCAGCGCGACCAGCATCAGCAACGAGCCGAGCAGGGTATAGAGGAAGAACTTGAACGCCGCATAGACCCGGCGCGGACCGCCCCAGATGCCGATGATGAGGTACATCGGAATCAGCGTGGCCTCGAAGAAGACGTAAAACAGGATGCCGTCGAGCGCGCAGAACACCCCCACCATCAGCCCGGAGAGAATGAGGAAGGACGCCATGTAGAGCGGCACGCGCTCGGTGATCACTTCCCAGCCGGCAATCACGGTGATGACGGTGATGAAGGCCGTCAGCGGAATGAACCACAGGGAAATGCCGTCGATGCCGAGGTGGTAGTGGACGTTGAACGGCTCGATCCAGGGCGCGCGCTCGACGAACTGCATGCCGGCGTCGGCCATGTTGAACCCGGTGACCAGCGGGATGGTCACGAGCAAACTCAGCAAGGCGCCGACCAGCGCCAGCCAGCGCATGGCTGGGGCGTTGGTCTCGCGCCCGAGCAGCAGGATCAGGATGCCGAAGGCGATGGGCGTCCAGATGGACAGGCTCAGCAAGGGTAGCGATTGCATAGGGTTGAACGAAAGCCGCGGGCCCTGTTGGATTTATCGGATGAACCAGCCGGACAACAACTTGCCCGGAACGAACAGCCACATGAACACCACGACCCCGGCGATCATCGCCAGGGCGTAGTAGTAGATGAAGCCGGTCTGCAATTGGCGGATGAGGCCTGCGGCAATCCCGACCAGGCGGGCGGTGCCGTTCACCACCACACCATCGATCAGCCCGGCGTCGGCGCCTTTCCAGAGCCCCATGCCGACGAGGCGGGTTCCCGCGGCGATGATGTGCTCGTTGATCCAGTCCATGTAGTACTTGTGGTCGAGCAGGGTGTAGACGGATTTGAACATGCGCTCCATCGCCGCCGGGAACGCCAGGTTGACCATATAGCTGTAATACGCCACGGCAACGCCGGCCGCCGCCAGCCACAGCGGCAGCGAAGCGAAGGCGTGCAAGGTCATTTGGAGCGGGCCATGGAAATGCTCGGCCAAGTCGGCCATGGCCGGGTGCGCCGCGGTGTCGACCGTGATGGCGCCGTTGAAAAAACCACCGAACAGCAGGGGCTGGATGGCGAAGTAGCCAATGACCGCGGAGGGAATGGCCAGCAGGATCAGCGGCAGCGTGACCACCCAGGGCGACTCGTGCGGCTCGAGCGGGGCGTGGTGCCCGCCATCATGGCCGTGTTCGTCATGTCCCGGCAGGTCGCGGAATCGCTCCTTGCCGTGGAACACCAGGAAATAAAGGCGGAAGGAATACAGCGCCGTGACGAATACGCTGGCCGTGACCGCGAAGCTGGCGAATCCCGCGCCCGGCAGGTGGCTTGCGGCCACCGCTTCGATGATGCTGTCCTTGGAGTAGAAGCCGGAGAAGAACGGCGTGCCGATCAGCGCCAGCGAACCCACCAGAAAGGTGATCCAGGTGATGGGCATGTACTTGCGCAGGCCGCCCATGTGGCGGATGTCCTGGTCATGGTGCATGCCGATGATGACCGACCCGGCCGCCAGGAACAGCAGGGCCTTGAAGAAGGCGTGGGTCATCAGGTGGAAGATGGCCACCGAATAGGCCGAGGCCCCCAGCGCGACCGTCATGTAGCCGAGCTGGGACAGCGTGGAATAGGCGATGACGCGCTTGATGTCGTTTTGGATCACGCCGAGGAAACCCATGAACAGGGCCGTGATGCCGCCGATGACCAGGATGAAGGACAGCGCGGTATTGGACAGCTCGAACAGCGGCGACATGCGCGCCACCATGAAGATGCCGGCCGTGACCATGGTGGCGGCGTGGATCAGGGCCGAGATGGGCGTGGGACCCTCCATCGAGTCGGGCAGCCAGACATGCAGCGGGAACTGCGCGCTCTTGCCCATCGCACCGATGAACAGGCTGATGCAGATCACCGTGATCAGCATCCAGTCCGTGCCCGGGAAATGCAGCTGCGCCAGCGCGGGTGCCTTGGCGAAGATGTCGCTGTAGTTGAGGCTGCCGGTGTAGGCCAGCGTCAGGCCGATGCCCAGGATGAAGCCGAAATCGCCCACGCGGTTGACGACGAAGGCCTTGAGGTTGGCGAACACGGCCGACGGCTTGGTGTACCAGAAGCCGATGAGCAGATACGACACCAGGCCCACGGCCTCCCAGCCGAAGAACAGCTGCAGCATGTTGTTGCTCATCACCAGCATCAGCATGCTGAAGGTGAACAGGCTGATATAGGCGAAAAAGCGCTGGTAGCCCGGGTCGTCCGACATATAGCCGACGGTGTAGACGTGCACCATCAGCGAGATGAAGGTGACGATCACCATCATCAGCGCCGAGAGGCTGTCGATCAGGAAGCCGACATCCATCTTGAGGCTGCCGACCTGCATCCAGGTGTAGACCGTGGCGTTGTAGTGGGCGCCGCCGATGACCTGGATCAGCACCCAGACCGACAGGACGCACGAAAGGCCGACACCGGCGATGGTGACGACGTGCGAGCCTGTGCGTCCGATGCTCCGTCCGAACAGCCCGGCGATGATGGCTCCCGCCAGCGGAGCCAGCGCGATGACGAGCAGAAGCGTGGGATTGAGCGTGTCAGCCATGCCTTAGCCCTTGAGATGATCGAGTTCATCCACGTTGATCGTGGACAGGTTGCGGAACAGCACCACCAGAATCGCCAGCCCGATGGCCGACTCGGCCGCGGCCACGGTGAGGATGAAAAACACGAACACCTGTCCCGCCATGTCCTGCAGGTAATACGAGAACGCGATGAAGTTGAGGTTGACCGCGAGCAGCATCAGCTCGATGGCCATGAGCAAGACGATCAGGTTGCGGCGGTTGAGGAAGATGCCCACCACCGAAATGGCGAACAAGATGGCGCCCAGCACGAGGTAATGGGCCAGACTGAGGGATCCCAACATGGCTTACTCCTTGCCTTCGGCTTTCATCTGCACCAGGCGCACGCGGTCCTCGCGCCGCACCTTGATCTGCTCGGAGGCCTGAATCGTCTTGGTGTCCTTGCGACGACGCAGGGTCAGTGAAATGGCCGCGATGATGGCGACCAGCAAAATGACCGCCGCGATTTCAAGCGGGTAGAGATACCGCGTATAGAGCACCAGCCCCAGGGCATTGGTATTGGGCAGTTGCGCGAGCGCATGCGCCACCGGAGTGGCCGCCTGGCCTGCGGCCTGCGCCGCCGCGGTCTGGCCCCCGATCTGGAACGCCTGCATCAGCACGGCGGACATCTCCAGGATGATGAGTGCGCCGACCAGCGCCGCAACCGGGAAATAGCGCCAGAAACCCTGGCGCAGGCGATCGAGGTTGATGTCGAGCATCATCACCACGAACAGGAACAGCACCATCACCGCCCCGACATACACCAGCACCAGCACGATGGCGAGGAATTCGGCCTTCAGCAGCATCCAGATCGTCGATGCCTGGAAGAACGCCAGCACGAGATACAGCGCCGAATGCACCGGGTTGCGCGCGGTGATCACGCGAAACGCGGCGAACAACAGGACGACGGAAAACAGATAGAACAGCGCGGTTTGGATGCTCATGATCGGATGGTTTCGACAGCGCGGGAAAACTGCGCAAGGCTTGACGCAGGCAAGCTTGCTCGATGCACTGGCAATGAGGAGAGGCTTCCAGCCGGGTCAAGTTCGAGCCGGCATGGCCGCCTTCAGCGGAATTTGGCGTCGGCCTCCTTGTTGGGGGCGATTTCGTGCTCGTAGCGGTCACCCACGGCCAGCAGCATGTCCTTGGTGAAATACAGATCACCGCGCTGCTCGCCGTGGTACTCGAAGATATGGGTTTCGACGATGGAATCGACCGGACAGCTTTCCTCGCAGAAGCCGCAGAAAATGCACTTGGTCAGGTCGATGTCGTAGCGCGTGGTGCGGCGCGTGCCGTCATCGCGCTGCTCGGACTCGATGGTAATGGCCAGCGCCGGGCAAACCGCCTCGCAGAGCTTGCAGGCGATGCAGCGCTCCTCGCCGTTGGGGTAGCGGCGCAGCGCATGCAGGCCGCGGAAACGCGGCGACATCGGCGTCTTCTCCTCCGGGTACTGCACCGTGATCTTGCGCCGGAAGGCGTGCTTGCCGGTCAGGGCCAGACCCTTGACGAGTTCGACCAGGAAAAAGCTGTTGAAGGTGTCGCGGACTGCGGCCATGGCTGTGTGTTCTCCGTTTCAGTGCCAGATCGACCAGGGCGTTTGCATCCAGGCGCCGATCAGGACCAGCCAGACCAAGGTGACGGGAATGAAGATCTTCCAGCCCAGGCGCATGATCTGGTCATAGCGGTAGCGCGGGAAGGTGGCTCGCACCCAGAGAAAGATCGACACCACCAGGAAGGCCTTGACGCCGAGCCAGATCCACCCGGGAATGAAGCCGAGAAAAGCCACCGGGGCATCCCAGCCGCCGAGGAACATGATGCTGGCGAGGAAGGACACCAGGATCATGTTCGCGTATTCGGCGAGGAAGAACAGCGCGAACGACATGCCCGAATATTCCACCATATGCCCGGCGACGATCTCGGACTCGCCTTCGACCACGTCGAAGGGGTGGCGGTTGGTTTCGGCGATGCCGGAAATGAGGTAGACGACGAAAATCGGCAGCAGGGGCAGCCAGTTCCAGGACAGGAAGTTCAGCCCCATGCCGGCAAACTGGCCCTTCTGCTGGCCGGCCACGATTGCGCTCAGATTGAGGCTGCCGGAGACCATCAGCACGATCACCAGACAAAAGCCCATGGCGATTTCGTAGCTCACCATTTGCGCCGATGCCCGCATCGCGCCGAGAAAGGCGTATTTGGAGTTGGATGCCCAGCCGGCGATGATGATGCCGTACACCTCCAGCGAGGTGATGGCGAGGATCAGCAGCAACCCCGCATTCACGTTGGCCAACGCCACGTCGGGCCCGAAGGGCATGACCGACCATGCGGCCAGCGCCGGCATGATGGTCATGATGGGGCCGAGAATGAACAGGAACTGGCTGGACTTGGTCGGGACGATGATTTCCTTGAAGATGAACTTCAAGCCGTCGGCGATAGGCTGCAGCAAGCCGTAGGGACCGACCCGATTCGGGCCGATGCGGATCTGGATCCAGCCGATCAGCTTGCGCTCCCACAGCGTGAGATAGGCCACGGCGATGAACAGCAGCAGGACGATGGCGACGATCTTGATCACCGTCCATACCACCGGCCAGGCCACGGGCCCGAGCAGTTGCAAACCACCGGAGTTGAAGGCGTCGAACATGGGTCAGACCTTGTGGACGGAGACGGCGCCGAACAACGCACCGAGACTGGCCGTGGCAGGATGTGCCGTCGGGATTCGCACCACGCCGGCAGCCAATCCGGCATCGAGCCTGGCCGGCAATTCGGCGGAGAAGGGTCCTTGCTTCACGGTGACGCGATCGCCTGACTGCAGGCCCAGGCGTTCCCAGGCATCGGCCGGCAAGGCGATCTGCCCAGCCAGGCGCGCATCGCGCGTTTGCTGCAACGAAGGCGCGCGGCGCACGATGGCGTCGCTGCGGTAGATGGGGACTTCGCTCAGGCGCTCGAACCCGGCATCGCCGGCTGGCTCCCGGCCGTTGACCGACCCCAGGGTCTGCGGCAGCAGCGGCGCCTCATACTGCCCCAGACGCGCGGCAATATCCACACCCTGCAACGCGGCCTCCCGCACGGCCTCGATGGCGTCGTACTCGAAACCGGCCAGACCGAGCTGGTCGGCCAGGACGCGCAGGACCTTCCACGCCGGACGCGATTGGCCGACCGAGGCCACGACCGGATTAAAGGACTGCAAGACACCTTCGCAATTCACGAAACTGCCCGCCGTTTCGCTGAAGGGCGCGATGGGCAGCATGACCTGGGCATAGTCCATCGCGCCATGCTTGTAGGCGCTCAGGGCCACGACGAAGGCGGATTTGCGCATCGCCTCGAGGGCTGCGGCCCCGCGCGACGTGTCGAACTCGGGCTCGACGTTCAGCAACAGCATGGCGGCAGGCGGCGCGTCCAGCATTTGCGCCGCGTTCAATCCGCCCTGACGCGGCTTTGCGTCCACGAGATGCGCGCCGACCGTATTGCCTGCCTCCACCGTATAGCCGAAACTCGCCCCCGTGTTGTCGGCAACCCAGCGCGCCAGAGCCGCCAGCTGGGCGGCGTCAGGATGCTGGGCCGCGGCGTTGCCGAGCAGCACGGCCTTGCGTTCCCCGGCCATCAGACTTTGCGCGATGCGCTGGGCGGCTTCGCCAGGACGCACGCTCGAGACTGCCGCGGGGCGCCCGATGCCCTTGGCATCGGCGACACCGGCCGCCACTTCGGCCAGCAAGGACGCCCAGGCACTGGGGGCGGCGATGAGCCGTGCATGCACGGGCATGAGCAAGTCGTCGTCCACCGCGTGCAGCACGCTGAGCTTGCAGCCTGATTTGCAAGCGCGGCGCAGCTTGGCGGCGAGGAGGGGATGATCCTTGCGCAGGAAGGAACCGATGACGAAAGCGGACTGCAGACGTCGCACATCGGCGATGGGCAAGCCCAGCCAGGGAATGCCGTGGCCGACGGCATCGTGCGAGAAGTCGGCATGGCGCAAACGAAAATCGATGTTCTCGCTACCCAGGGCGCGCACCAGCTTGCCCAGCAGGAACAACTCCTCGAGCGTGCTGTCGGCAGTGGCCAGCGCCCCCAGGGCCTGGGCACCGTCCACCTCGATGATGCGGCGCAAGCCTTGCGCGACATAGCCCAGCGCCGTGGGCCAGTCTGTCTCGCGCCACGTCCCGTCGTCGCGAATCATGGGCCGGGTCAGGCGTTCCGGGCTATTGAGCCCCTCGTAGCTGAAACGATCGCGATCGGAAATCCAGCATTCGTTGATGGCCTCGTTGTCCTGCGGCACGACACGCATGACCTTGTTGTTCTTCACCTGCATCACCAGGTTGCTGCCCAGGCTGTCGTGCGGACTCACGGACGCGCGACGCGTGAGCTCCCAAGTGCGCGCGGCGAAGCGGAAGGGTTTGCTGGTGAGCGCGCCGACCGGGCAGATGTCGATCATATTGCCCGACAACTCGGAGTCGATCGAGCCTTCGAGGAAGGTGGTGATCTCGGAATGCTCGCCGCGCTGGACCATGCCGAGCTCCATGATGCCCGCCACTTCCTGACCGAAACGCACGCAGCGGGTGCAATGGATGCAGCGGGTCATCTCCTCCATCGCCACCAGGGGGCCGGCGTTCTTGTGGAACACGACGCGCTTTTCTTCGTGATAGCGCGAAGCCGACGCGCCGTAACCGACCGCCAAGTCCTGCAGCTGGCATTCGCCGCCCTGATCGCAGATCGGGCAATCCAGCGGGTGGTTGATGAGCAGCAACTCCATCACGCCCTTCTGGGCCTGCACCGCCTTGTCCGAATGGGTGCGCACGATCATGCCCTGCGCCACGGGCGTGGCGCAGGCCGGCAGGGGTTTGGGCGCCTTTTCCACGTCGACCAGGCACATGCGGCAATTGGCCGCGATGGACAGCTTGGGGTGGTAGCAGAAGTGCGGAACGTAGATGTCGAGCTTGTGCGCGGCGTCCATGACCATGGAGCCCTCGGGCACCTCGACCTTGTGACCGTCGATTTCCAGTTCAACCATGTCGTGTCAACCTCGTGTGCAGGCTCTGCGGCTTGGCGTTGATGGCGTCAAACATACGCGGGAACCATGCAGGTCTTGTGTTCAATGTGATGCTCGAACTCGGCGCGGAAATGCTTGATGAAGGATTTCACCGGCATGGCCGCCGCATCCCCCAGCGCGCAGATGGTGCGCCCCGCGATGTTGTCGGACACGGAGTTCAGCAATTCCAGATCTTCGGCACGGCCCTGACCGTTCTCGATGCGGTGAACCATGCGGTACAGCCATCCCGTGCCTTCGCGGCATGGCGTGCACTGCCCGCACGACTCATGCTGATAAAAGTACGACAGCCTCTGGAGCGACTTGACCATGCAGCGCGTGTCGTTGAGCACGATGACCGCGCCGGAGCCGAGCATGGAGCCGGCCTTGGCGATGGAGTCGTAGTCCATCGTGCAGTCCATGACGATGTCCGCGGGCAGCACCGGCGCGGAAGACCCGCCGGGAATCACGGCCTTCAGCGCCCTGCCCCCGCGCATGCCCCCGGCCAGCGCCAGCAGCTGGGAGAACGGCGTGCCCATCGGCACCTCGTAGTTGCCCGGCAGCGCCACGTCGCCCGAGACCGAATAGATCTTGGTGCCGCCGTTGTTCGGTTTGCCGACCTCGAGATAGGCCTGGCCGCCATTGCGAATGATCCAGGGCACCGCCGCGAAAGTCTCGGTGTTGTTGATCGTGGTGGGCTTGCCGTACAGGCCATAACTGGCGGGGAATGGAGGCTTGAAGCGGGGCTGCCCCTTCTTGCCTTCGAGCGACTCCAGCAACGCCGTTTCCTCGCCGCAGATATAGGCGCCGAAGCCGTGCGAGGCATGCAGCTGGAAGCTGAACGAACTGCCAAGAATGTTGTTGCCGAGAAAACCTGCGGCACGCGCCTCTTCCAAGGCTTCCTCGAAACGCTCGTAATCCTCGAAGATCTCGCCGTGAATGTAGTTGTAGCCGACGCTGATGCCCATGGCGTAGGCGGCGATCGCCATGCCTTCGATGACGATGTGCGGATTGAAGCGCAGGATGTCGCGGTCCTTGAAGGTTCCGGGCTCGCCTTCGTCGGAATTGCACACCAGATACTTCTGACCCGGAAACTGCCGTGGCATGAAACTCCACTTCAAACCGGTCGGGAAACCGGCGCCGCCTCGCCCGCGCAGGGCCGAGAGCTTGACCTCGGCGATCACTTGCTCCGGCGTCATGCCAGGGCCGCCGTCAGCGCCGAGAATTTTGCGCAATGCCTGGTAGCCGTCGCGCGCGACATAGCCGCTCAGGCCCCAGTTTCTGCCGTCCAGCCCGAGCAGGATCTGCGGGCTCAGATGACGGCCATGGAAGCAGGTTTCCAGGCCGGTCGATGTTCCAGCCTTCATACCGCTCCCCCTCGCGCCGCGTCGGCCCTGAGTTCGTCGATCAGAGCGTCGAGTTGAGCGTGATTCAGATAACTGCACATGCGACGGTCATTGACCAAGGCGACGGGCGCATCACCGCAAGCCCCCAGACACTCGCTCTCCTGCAGCGTGAACAAACCGTCCGGTGTGGTCTCCCCCAGGGCTACGCCAAGCTTCTCGCTCAGATACTGGGCCGCTTGCACGCCGCCGCTTAATTGGCACGGCAGATTGGTGCAGATGTTCAATTTGTAGCGTCCCACCAGCTTGGTGTTGAACATGTTGTAGAAGGTCACCACTTCATGCACGGCGATGGCAGGCATGCCGATGTAGTCAGCGACGTCGCGCTCGGCATCGGGCGAAACCCAGCCGCTTTCCTGTTGCACGATGAACAACGCGGCGATGACTGCCGACTGCCTCTGATCAGCGGGGTATTTGGCCAATTCGCGATCGATGCGCTGGCGGGTCGATTCAGACAACATGGGATTCACCGGTCAATTTCGCCGAACACGATGTCCATCGTGCCGATGATGGCCACGGCGTCGGCAATCATGTGGCCGCGCGACATTTCGTCCATCGCGGCAAGATGCGCAAAGCCAGGGGCGCGGATCTTCAGACGGAAGGGTTTGTTCGCGCCGTCGGAGACGAGATAAATGCCGAACTCGCCCTTGGGATGCTCTACGGCCGCATAGGCCTGTCCTTCGGGCACGTGGAACCCCTCGGAGAACAGCTTGAAGTGATGAATGAGCTGTTCCATGCTGGTCTTCATCTCGACCCGCGATGGCGGAGCCACCTTGTGGTTGTCGGTGATGACCGGCCCTGGATTGGCGCGCAACCAAGCCACGCATTGCTGGATGATGCGGTTGGACTGGCGCATTTCCTCCATGCGCACCAGATAGCGGTCGTAGCAGTCGCCTTCCTTGCCCACGGGAATATCGAAGTCCATTCGATCGTAGACGTCATAGGGCTGGTTCTTGCGCAAGTCCCAGACGATGCCAGAACCACGCAGCATGGGGCCCGTGAAACCGAGTTGCAAGGCGCGCTCGGGAGGCACGACGCCGATGCCAACCGTGCGCTGCTTCCAAATGCGGTTGTCCGTCAACAAGGTTTCGTATTCATCGACGTACTTGGGAAAACGCTGGGTGAAGTCGTCGATGAAGTCCAGCAGCGAGCCGCTGCGATTGCTATTCAGCGCCTTGGTCTCGCGCGGGCCGTGCACGCTGGATTCGCGGTACTGCGGCATGGAATCGGGCAGGTCGCGATACACACCGCCCGGGCGGAAGTAGGCGGCATGCATGCGGGCACCCGAAGCCGCCTCGTACATGTCGAACAGATCCTCGCGCTCGCGGAAAGCGTAGAGGAAGATGGTCATCGCGCCGCAGTCCAGCCCGTGCGCGCCCAACCAAAGCAGGTGGTTCAGCAAGCGCGTGATCTCGGCGAACATGACGCGGATGTACTGCGCGCGCTCCGGCACCTCGATGCCGAGGAGTTTCTCGATCGCCAGCACATAGGCGTGCTCGTTGCACATCATCGACACATAGTCCAGCCTGTCCATATAGGGCAGGGCCTGGATGTAGGTGCGCGTCTCCGCCAGTTTTTCGGTCGCGCGGTGCAACAGCCCGATATGCGGATCGGCGCGCTGGATGACCTCGCCATCGAGTTCCAGGACAAGACGAAGGACGCCATGCGCCGCCGGGTGCTGCGGGCCGAAATTCAGCGTGTAGTTCTTGATTTCTGCCATGGCTTGCTCAGTGTTTCAGGCCGCCGTAGCCGGCTTCGCGCACGATGCGGGGCACGATCTCGCGCGGCTCGATGGTCACGGGCTGGTAGATCACGCGCCTGGCTTCGGGGTCATAGCGCATCTCGACCGTACCGCTGATCGGGAAATCCTTGCGGAAGGGATGCCCGATGAAGCCGTAATCGGTCAGGATGCGGCGAAGATCGTTGTGCCCCTCGAACACCACGCCATAGAGATCGAATGCCTCGCGCTCGTACCAGTTGGCGCTGTTCCAGATGGAATCGACCGAAGGCACGATGGGAAAATCGTCGTTGGGGCACCATACCCGCACCCGCACGCGATGATTGCAGTGCACGGACAAGAGGTGAAGCACCACCACATAGCGGCGCCCGTCCCAAGGACCGTTCGCATAGCCTTGGTAGTCGACCGCGCAGAGGTCGATGAGCTGCTCGAAACGCAGGGATTCGTGATCGCGCAGGATGCGGCAGGCTTCGAGATATTCGGATGGCCGCACGTCCAGGGTCAGTTCACCCAAGTCCATTGACAATGACGCGATGCGTTCACCCAAGTATTGCTGGAGATCGAGCTGAAGCTGTGCAAGTTTGCTGGTCATCGGGACGTGCGGTAAGTGCGCTGTGAACCGGGCTCAGCGCGCGATGGTGTTGGTTCGCCGAATCTTGTTCTGCAGCTGGATCAGGCCGTAGAGCAGCGCCTCTGCCGTGGGAGGACAACCGGGCACGTAGACGTCGACCGGCACGATGCGATCACAGCCGCGCACCACCGAATAGGAGTAGTGGTAGTAACCGCCGCCGTTGGCGCAAGACCCCATGGAGACCACCCAGCGAGGCTCGGCCATTTGGTCGTAGACCTTCCGCAGCGCCGGGGCCATCTTGTTGCACAGGGTTCCGGCCACGATCATCAGGTCGGACTGGCGCGGACTGGGGCGAAACACGATGCCGAACCGGTCGAGGTCGTAACGCGCGGCACCGGCATGCATCATTTCGACGGCGCAGCAAGCCAGACCAAAGGTCATGGGCCAAAGCGATCCCGTGCGCGTCCAGTTGATCAGCTTGTCGGCCGATGTGGTGATGAAGCCCTCGTTCAGAACGCCTTCGATGCTCATGTTTGCTCTCCAAGGTGCGCAACCAAGATTACTCCCAGTCCAACGCCCCCTTTTTCCATTCGTAGATAAAGCCCACCACAAGAATGGACAGGAAGATCATCATGGCCCAGAAACCGGTCGCCCCCACCTGCTTGAGCACGACGGCCCAGGGGAAAAGAAAGGCGATCTCGAGATCGAACAGGATGAACAGGATGGCAATCAGGTAGTAGCGAACATCGAACTTCATGCGCGCATCCTCGAAGGCTTCGAAGCCACACTCGTAGGGCGCATTCTTCGCGCTATCGGGTCGGTTCGGCCCGAGCAGGCGCCCCAGCACCAAAGGACCGATACCAACCCCGATCCCGACCAGGATGAAGAGCAAAACAGGCAGGTATTGCTCCAAAAACATCAGGCTCTCCTCCTCGTGATTTGGTCGATTCAAGACGGTTGCACACGGGTCAACCGGATCCACCCGCAACGTGCCGTCAATGTATCGGCAGCTGCTTTTTTCTTGTTTGATTCACCGCAACAAAATCTGGTGCCGACGGCGAGACTCGAACTCGCACAGCTTTCGCCACTACCCCCTCAAGATAGCGTGTCTACCAATTTCACCACGTCGGCATGACGCTTCATTCAGAACTGGCCGCATCCCAAGCGGGATGCAACCAAACTCTACATTTTAACGGCTTCGACAGCCATCCCGCAACGCCGTAGAGCGCACGTTTGCGCAACGACAAGTTTCAAAATCCGGACCGATTGACAACCCGCAGAAAAAGTGTTGTGCATTGCACCATCAAGGTTTCTTGCCGCCACTTTGCGTGGCCGCCGCGGGCGTCGAAGCGACGCCGGAACCGGCGCCGGGAATCTGGGCGATACCGGAAGGCACGTTGGAAGCAGCCGATGCGGAAGACGAACCAGCCGGTGGTTGCACGGTTGCCGATTTCTCCGTGCCGGCAAGCCGACTCATCAAACCGCCCCCTTCGCTTCCAGGCAAATTGCCGAAATAAGCCAGAGCCAGGGTACAGACGAAAAACACGGTGGCGGCAACAGCAGTGCTGCGACTCAGGAAATTGGCCGAACCGGTGGCACCGAATAGGCTGCCGGATGAGCCCGAACCGAACGATGCCCCCATGTCAGCACCTTTGCCGTGCTGCATCAGGATCAAGCCAACCATGGCCAGCGCCGAGAGGATTTGGACGATGAGGATGAGGTTCAGAACGATATGCATGATGGAAACCCGTTGATAAACGTTCCGCGCTTTAACCGCGGTGTTTGGCCGCGTCGACGATGGCGAGGAAGTCCACGGCCTTGAGGGAGGCGCCACCGATGAGGCCCCCGTCGATATCAGGCTGCGCAAAGAGTTCGGCGGCATTGTCCGGCTTGACACTACCGCCATAGAGCAAACGCGTTTGCTCGGCAGAAACATGGTGTCGCAAAGCCCTCTGACGGATAAAGGCATGCACGTCCTGTGCCTGCTCAGGCGTCGCGGTGCGGCCGGTGCCGATGGCCCAGACAGGCTCATAAGCCAGCACCAGTTCATGCATGCGGCTGCCGAGCAGATGCAAGATGGCATCGAGTTGCATACCCACCACGGCTTCGGTCTCGCCACGCTCGCGCTGCTCGAGGGTTTCGCCCAGGCAGACAATCGGCGTGATCCCGGCGCTCAGTGCGCGCTGGGCCTTTGCGGCCACCAGCGCATCTCCCTCGGCGTGATAGGCGCGGCGCTCGGAATGCCCGACGATGACATGACCGCAGGAGAACTCACGCAACATGCCGACCGAAACCTCGCCGGTATAAGCGCCCTGCTCGTGCATGGAACAGTCTTGCGCTCCCAGCCCGATGGCATGCCCGGCAAGCAATTGACCCGCCTGGGCCAGGTAGGGGAATGGCACGCAAACAACAACGTCGCAAGCGGGCTCGGGAGCTGCGATCAAGGCCGACAGCAAGGCCTTGTTCGCAGCCATTGAACCGTGCATTTTCCAGTTACCGGCAACCATCTTGCGACGCATCTCGTGTTGTCTCCTTGTGGGGTCGATCAGGACCAGGTCAGCACGATCTTGCCGATGTGCTGACCACCTTCCATCATGGCGTGAGCCTGGGCGATCTGCGCGGCCGGCAAGACGGCGTGAATTTGCGGACGGACCCGGCCAGATTCGAGCAATGGCCAGACGTTCTTGCGCAAGGCTTCGGCGAGCCTGGTTTTGAACTCCACGCTGCGCGCCCTCAGCGTGGATCCCGTGATGCTCAGCCGGCGTCGCATCAGCAGCGAGGCGTCGAACGCGGCGGCGGTGCCGCCCTGGACGGCGATGATGACCAGACGCCCATCCTCGGCGAGGCAAGCCATTTCGCGCGCCACGTAATCCCCCGCCACCATGTCGAGGATCACATCCATGCCCCGGCCCGAGGTGTGTTCCCGAACCTGCTCGACAAAGTCCTGCGTGCGGTAATTGATGGCGCGCTCGGCGCCGAGCGCCAGACAAGCCTGGCATTTCGTCTCGGATCCCGCCGTCGCCCAGACCCTGGACCCCAGGGCATGGGCCAACTGGATTGCCACAGTCCCGATTCCGCTGGAGCCGCCTTGCACGAGGATCAGCTCGCCCGGCTTGAGCGCACCGCGTTCGAATGCGTTATGCCAGACCGTGAAAAAAGTCTCGGGCAGTGCCGCCGCCTCGGCGTCACTCAGCCCCTCGGGGACGGGCAGACATTGTCCGATCGGGGCAACACAATACTCGGCGTATCCACCCCCCGTGAGCAAGGCGCAGACGCGCTGACCGGGGCGTAACGCCGACCCGGCAAGATCGCCCCCCACCACGTCGGCGCAGACTTCCAGCCCGGGAATGTCGGAGGCGCCGGGCGGCGGCGGGTACAAGCCCTTGCGCTGCAGGATGTCCGGGCGGTTGATGCCGAAGGCGCGCACGCGCAAGAGCAGCTCGCCGGGCCCAGGCTCCGGCCGCGCGCGGCTGACCCAGCGCAGCACGCCCGGAGGGCCGGGCTGGCTGATTTCGGCAACGAGCATGGACATGGGACTAGGGACTCGGGAGCAATGGCTGCGCGCCGACTCGGGACGGGATCAGGACTGTTGCGGCTCCACCGCCTCGCGCTGGGCAGAGCCTTCCTCGGCCGACAGCAGAGCTTTGATCGAGAGGCGGAAACGCCCTTTGTCGTCGGTCTCGATGACCTTCACGCGCACCTTCTGGCCTTCCTGCAGATGATCGGAGACCTTGTTGATGCGCTCGTTGGCGATTTGAGAGATGTGCAGCAGGCCGTCCTTGCCCGGGAGCACGTTGACGAGCGCGCCGAAGTCCAGCAGCTTGACCACCGTGCCGTCGTAGATCTGGCCGATCTCGACTTCGGCCGTGAGTTCCCCGATGCGGCGCATTGCCTCCTTCGCGCGGTCGGCGTCGGTCGCGGCGACCGTGATCGTGCCGTCGTCGGCGATGTCGATCTGCGTGCCGGTCTCCTCGGTCAAGGCGCGGATCACGGCGCCGCCCTTGCCGATCACGTCGCGAATGCGCTCGGGATTGATCTTCATCGTGTACAGGCGCGGCGCATATTGAGAAACCTCGGTGCGCGCGCCGCCCACGGCTTGTTGCATCAGCCCCAGGATATGCATGCGCCCTTCGCGCGCCTGCGCCAAAGCCACCTGCATGATTTCACGCGTGATGCCCTGGATCTTGATATCCATCTGCAGCGCGGTGATGCCCGTGGCGCTGCCGGCGACCTTGAAGTCCATGTCGCCGAGATGGTCCTCGTCACCCAAAATGTCGGTGAGCACGGCGAAACGGTTGCCTTCCTTGATCAGCCCCATGGCGATACCGGCAACGTGCGCCTTCAGCGGCACGCCGGCGTCGAGCAGGCTCAGGCAGCCGCCGCACACCGAAGCCATCGACGAAGACCCGTTCGACTCCGTCACTTCCGACACCAGGCGCATGGTGTAGGCGAAATCATCCTTCTTCGGCAGCACCGCGAGCAGGGCGCGCTTGGCCAGGCGACCGTGGCCGATCTCGCGGCGCTTGGGCGAGCCCATGCGCCCGGTCTCGCCGGTGGCAAACGGGGGCATGTTGTAGTGCAGCAGGAAGCGGTCGCGGTACTCGCCGCCCAAGGCGTCGATGACCTGGGAATCCTGATCGGTGCCGAGCGTGGCCACCACGAGAGCCTGGGTTTCGCCGCGAGTGAACAAGGCGCTGCCGTGGGTACGCGGCAGCACCCCGGTACGGATGGAGATCGGACGCACGGTGCGCGTGTCACGCCCGTCGATGCGCGGATCGCCGTTCAGAATCTGGCCACGCACGATGCGCGCTTCCATGTCGAACAGGATCGACTCGACCTTGGCGGCATCCACCTCGGTGCCGTCGGCCGCCAAGGTTTCATGCACCTGGGCGTAGATCTGGCGCAGAGCATCGGTCCGGGCCTGCTTCTGCGTGATCTTGTAGGCTGCGCGCAAACCTTCCCCGGCGACGGCGTCGATGCGCGCAATCAGCGCCTCATCACGGGCCTCGGGCTTCCAATCCCAGGCCGGCTTGCCGCCTTCGCGCACCAGTTCATGGATGGCGTCGATGGCCGTTTGCATCTGCTTGTGGCCGTACATCACGGCCTCCAGCATCACGTCCTCGGAGAGTTGGTCCGCTTCGGACTCCACCATCAGCACCGCCGATTCGGTTCCGGCAACGACCAGATCGAGTTGCGAGCCGGCCAACTGGGCCTTGCTGGGATTGAGCACGAATTCGCCATTCACATAGCCCACGCGCGCCGCGCCGACCGGGCCGTTGAACGGCACGCCGGAAATGGCCAGGGCCGCGCTGGCGGCGATCATCGCGGGAATATCGGCCTCGACCTCCGGATTCAGCGACATCACATGGATGACCACCTGCACCTCGTTGTAGAAACCTTCGGGAAACAAGGGCCGGATCGGGCGATCGATCAGGCGCGAGGTCAGGGTCTCGCTCTCGCTCAAGCGGCCTTCGCGCTTGAAAAAGCCGCCGGGAATCTTGCCCGCGGCATAGGTCTTTTCGATGTAATCGACGGTGAGCGGGAAAAAATCCTGTCCGGGCTTGGCCTTTTTGGCCGCCACCACGGTGGCCAGCACCACGGTGTCATCCATATTGAGGAGCACGGCGCCCGAGGCCTGACGCGCGATTTCGCCCGTCTCCAGGGTCACCGTATGTTGGCCCCATTGAAAAGATTTCGTGATCTTGTTGAACATCGTGAACTCCAGTTCATGGGCGCGGGACATCCCCGGCACCCTTTGTCAGTGACCTGCCCGCAAGCGACAGGGTGAGGCGGGAAGCACAATGCCATTCCAGCGCAACTCTAGGGCTGTGCTGCGAAACGAAAAGTCGCATTGGAATGACACAGCGGCACTTCCCTCGTCAAACGGGCCCCACGTACACCCTGTGGCCCGCGCAACAACAAAGCGCCTGCGTCGAAGCTTCAACACAGGCGCCCGATTCAATCCACCACCTTTACTTGCGCAGGCTCAGCTTGCTGATCAGGGTCTTGTAGCGCTCAGCGTCCTTGGACTTGAGATAGTCCAGAAGCTTGCGACGCCGGCTCACCATTTTGAGCAGACCACGACGGCCGTGATGGTCCTTGGCATGGATTTTGAAATGCCCGGTCAGCTCGTTGATGCGGGCGGTCAGCAGCGCGACCTGAACCTCGGGGGATCCCGTGTCCTTGGGCGCACGCGCGTTGTCGGCGACGATTTGCGCCGTGTTGCTCTTCTCGAGACTCATGTTGAAAGTTTCCTGTGAAAAAACTGGCGAACGCAGAAGAAACCGTTCCGCGCCGTGAAAAAGCGAAGTTTACCTGATGCCGAAGACCGAGGCGCGGCAAGCACGCCGTCCTGATCTCGGCGGACAACGGACCGGGCAAGCAGTCCCAGGACATGAAGCCAGAAGGGCCGGGCCTCGACCGCGCATCAAGTTGGACTTCACCGCTCGGGAAGTGCGGTATTTCACGCGAACCCTGCATTTCACGCCGAGCAGGTGCAAACATGCACCGTGGCCAGGATTTTGCAGTTACATTGGCTCGATTATTTCGCCCCCGACATGCGCGCCATGCGCCTTCAACTCCTCTCCGACCTTCACCTCGAAACCGAAACGTTCTCGCCACAGCCTGCACCCGGAGCCGACGTGCTGGTGCTGGCGGGTGATATTGACGCACAGCACACCGGCTTGGATCGATTCGCCGAGTGGCCCGTCCCGGTACTGTTCGTGGCGGGCAACCACGAATTCGACAACAAAGATTTCGACGCCACCCTCCTGGCGCTACGCGAGCGTTGCGAGCGCAACGGCATCATCATGCTCGAGCGCGAAAGCATCGTCATGCGCTTTGGCTCGCAACGCGTGCGCTTCGTCGGCACGACGCTCTGGAACGACTTCGATCTGTTCGGTCCTGACGAACGCCAGCGCTGCATGCGCGCCGCCCGTTATTTCATCGACGAAATCCAGCGCTCGACGCGCCACGGCATGCCGATGGACGCCGAGTCGCTGCGCCAGGAAGGACTACTCAACAAAGCCTGGCTGTCCGGCGCGCTGCAAGCACCGCCCAGCGCGCCAGGCGAGTACGACAAGACCGTCGTCATCACCCACTTCGCCCCCAGCCTGCGCAGCACCGATGCGCGCTATCCGGTCAACGGCGCCACAGCCAGCTTCTGCAATGCCTATGACGACCTCATCGAACGCTGCCATTTGTGGATCCATGGCCACTTGCACTGCCGGCATGATTACGCCGTCGGCACCTCGCGGGTGATCTGCAACTCCCGCGGGCATGCCAGCAGCGGCGAGGATTACGACTTCCAGCCCCTGGGCGTCTGGGAGGTCTGATCGCGGAGCGCCCCAAGGGTGCGGTCACGCCGAGGCCGGCGCCTCTACCCCGGCCTCGAACGGCTCGCCCGCGGCCAGTTCCGATAAATCCCATCTCGGCTTGATGTCGAAGGCATAGCTGCGGCGCGGAGTGGCCAATCCGGCTTCGATCCTGCGGCACGCCGCGTAGGCAATCATCGGCCCGTTATCGGTGCACCATTGCAATGCGGGGTAATGCACCCGCACCCCCGCGCTCGCGCATGAGGCATCGAGTTTCTCGCGCAGGCGGCGGTTCGCGCCGACACCACCTGCAACCACCAGAACCCTCCTGCCGGTCCGGTGCATCGCGTCCATGGCTTTCTTGACCAGCACATCCGTGATCGCCTCCTGGGTTGCCGCGGCGAGGTCGGCCCGGCTCTGCTCGCAGACGTTGGCGCCCAACTGGTTGACGCGCGTCAGCACCGCGGTTTTCAAGCCGGCAAAGGAAAAATCGAGGTCGCCGCTATGCAACTTGGGCCTGGGTAGGGAAAACGCCTCCGCATGACCGAAGGCCGCCATGCGCGCCAGTTCGGGGCCGCCCGGATAACCAAGCCCCAGCAGTTTGGCCGATTTGTCGAACGCTTCGCCCGCGGCGTCGTCCACGGTTTCTCCAAGCAGACGATAGTTGCCGAGCGCCGCGACATCGAGCAGCATGGTGTGCCCGCCCGACACCAGCAGCGCAACGAAAGGAAATTTCAACCCGGGATCGGATAAAAGGGGAGACAGCAAATGGCCCTCCAGGTGGTGGATGCCGATGAGGGGTTTATCGACCGCCATGGCCAGCGCCGCAGCCAACCCCGCACCGACCAGCAAGGCGCCCGCCAGTCCCGGCCCGCGCGTATAAGCGACGGCGTCGATATCCGCCAGTCCGCAACCGGCCCGAACCAAGGTTTGCTCAACCAAGGGAAGCGTCCGCGCGATGTGGTCGCGCGAGGCAAGTTCGGGCACCACGCCACCGTAAGCCTGGTGCATCGCCACCTGCGAATGCAAGGCGTCGGCAAGCAGCCCCCGCTCGCTGTCGTACACCGCGATGCCGGTCTCGTCGCATGAGGTTTCCAGGCCGAGAATGCAGATGGAGGTTCGCATGGAGTGATGGGCCTGATGGTTGTTTTCAAGACTCGTATTGTTCAGTCTTCGTGATTTCCGGCGTCCAGGCCGCGTCATTCGCACCGAAGTCTCGTCCGAGACGTTATACTTCGCAAGTTAATTTTGTCCAATCCAGCCGAGATTTGCTCGGGCTTTGCTGAAAGGTAGTTGTTTGCAATGACCACGATTCGCATCAAAGAAAATGAACCCTTCGATGTAGCGCTGCGCCGCTTCAAGCGCACGATTGAAAAACTCGGCTTGCTGACCGATCTGCGCGCGCGTCAGTTCTACGAAAAGCCGACGGCCGAGCGCAAGCGCAAGAAAGCCGCCGCCATCAAACGCCACTACAAGCGCATTCGCAGCCACATGCTGCCCAAGCGCCTGTACTGAGCCAAATCGCTCCGGGTATGCAGTTGCAGCATGGGTCGGTTCAGACCTATGCCCCGAGTTCATACCCGCCATTTTCACATCGCCCAGAATTCCGCCCGCAGCCCCCAAAGGCTGCGGGCTTTTTGCCATGACCAATCTGAAAACCCGTATTCAAGACGACATGAAGGCGGCCATGCGTGCCAAGGATGCGGATCGCCTCGGCACCATCCGCATGCTGATGGCCGCCATCAAGCAGAAAGAGGTTGACGAGCGGGTGGAATTGGACGATTCCGGCGTCGTCTCGATCATCGACAAGATGATCAAGCAACGCCGCGATGCCATCGGCCAGTTCGAAGCCGGCGGCAGACATGACCTCGCCGACAAGGAAAAGGCGGAAATTCTCGTTCTCGAACCCTACCTCCCCGCCCGGCTCACCGGCGAGGAACTCGACCGTGAAATTCGAGCCGTCATCGCCGAGGTCCAGGCCAGGACGCCGCAAGACCTGGGCAGGGTCATGGGTCCGCTCAAGGCGCGCCTGGCCGGCCGCGCCGACATGGGGCAGGCTTCCGCACGCGCCAAAGCCCTGCTGGCGACGCCCCAATAGCCAGACGACCCAGGGCAAAAAACGCAGGTCTTTCGACTTGACGCCCCGCCGCTCAGCCCGCCCCCTCGATGCGGGCGTAGGCGGAATGGTTGTGGATGGATTCGAAATTCTCGGCTTCCACGACATAGCTGCCGATACGGGCATCCTGCTGCACCCGCGCCGCCACATCGCGCACGAGGTCCTCGACGAACTTCGGATTCTCGTATGCGTGCTCCGTCACGTACTTTTCGTCCGGGCGCTTGAGCAGGCCCCATAGCTCGCAGGAAGCTTCCTCCTCGGCCATGCGGATGAGCTGCTCGAACGGCACCGGCTCCCTGAGCTGAGCCGTGATGGTGATGTGCGAGCGCTGGTTATGCGCGCCATAGTCGGAGATCTCCTTCGAGCAAGGACATAGCGCCTTGACCGGAACCTGGACTCGCGCCGTGACTTGGACGCCGCCGCCTTGCGCTTGTGCGATCCATCCCGCCTCGTAATCCATCAAGCTCGGCACGCCGCTGACGGGGGCGGATTTGCGCACGAAAAGTGGAAAGCGAAACTCGAGCCGCCCGGCATCGGCCTGCAGGCGCCGAAGCATGGCCTGGGCCAGAGCCACCAGCCCGCCATGATCCAGGGGCGCGTCGACACTCTCCAGAATTTCGACGAACCGGGACATATGCGTGCCCTTCTTCTCCGCGGGGAGGGCGACATCGGCGTCGATCATGGCCACGGTCGGCTGGCTGCCGCCGTCTGCCATACGCACGCTCAGCGGGTAACGCAAACTCTTGACGCCGACGCGTTGAATCGCCATGCGGCGATGGTCCGTCGTACTCTGAATATCCGGAATGGCTTCGAAAGGCTTGTTCATGGTTGAGCCCTGCCGGATCATGCTGGGCAAGGAAATTGTTGACTGATTCATTCGGAATTATCGCGGCATCTGGAATCCGGCGCTGCCCAGGGGATGCTGCCGGCGAAACCACCGCCTCGCCAGTCGCCCATGCGCGGGGACTGATGGCCGATCATGCGTTGGCCGCGCGCCGTGGCGCATCGGGATGGTCGCCGACGAGTCCGGGAAATCGCGTGCGAATGCTGTCCAGCAGGCCGGCTGCATCCAAACCAACCTGCGCTGTGATCTGCGCCGGATCGCCATGCTCGAGCCAGGCATCGGGCAGGCCGAGGCTCAACACGGGAATCTGCATGCCCAGGGATTGCAAAGCCTCCATACACGCCGACCCCGCCCCGCCAAGCACGGTCCCCTCCTCCACCGTCACCAGGGCGTCGTGGCTCAATGCCATGCGCCGCAGCATGTCCAGATCCAGCGGCTTGATGAAGCGCATGTTCACCACGGTCGCATCCAGCGTCTGGGCCGCCTGCAAGGCCGCATAAAGCACGGGTCCGAACGACAGAATGGCAATGCGCCGGCCTGTCGCCGCGCGCGATTCGCGACGCAACGACGCCAACCCCACGGGCAGCGCCTCGAGCGAGGATCGATCGACGCGCACACCAATCCCGGCCCCGCGCGGATAGCGCACTGCGGCCGGCCCATCGAGGGAAAAACCGGTGGACAGCATTTGCCGGCACTCCATCTCGTCGGCCGGCGCCATGAGCGTGAAGTTGGGCAGACAGCGCAGGGCCGCGATATCGAAAGCCCCGGTATGTGTCGCGCCATCGGCGCCGACCACGCCGGCGCGGTCAATCGCGAACAGCACGGGCAGATTCTGGATCGCCACGTCGTGAATCACCTGGTCGTAGGCCCGCTGCAGAAAGGTGGAATAAATGGCCACCACGGGCTTCATGCCCTCGCAGGCCAAGCCGGCGGCAAAGGTCACGGCGTGCTGCTCGGCAATGCCCACGTCGTGGTAGCGCTGGGGGAACAGCTTGGCGAATTCCACCAGGCCCGAACCCTCGCACATGGCCGGGGTGATGGCCGTCAGGCGTTCGTCCTGCCGCGCCATGTCGCACAGCCACTGGCCGAACACCTGGGCGTAGGTCGGCTTGGGTGCCACGGCCGGCGGTTTGATGCCTTCGGCCGGGTTGAAGCGACCCGGGCCGTGATAGGTGATGGGGTCGGCTTCGGCGAGCTTGTAGCCGTAGCCCTTCTTCGTCACGACATGCAGCAGGCGGGGTCCGGTGCGCTCGCGCAGGTTCTCAAGCGTCGGAATCAGGGCGTGCAGGTCGTGCCCGTCGATGGGGCCGACGTAATCGAAACCGAATTCCTCGAACAGGGTCCCTGGCGCCACCAGGCCCTTGGCATGCTCCTCGATGCGGCGCGCCAGCTCGAACAAGGGCGGCGGAGCGGCCTTCAGAACCTGCTTGGCAGCGTCGCGTGCACTGGCATAGAAACGCCCGGACAGCAGGCGCGCCAGATAGCGGTTGAGCGCGCCCACCGGCGCGGAAATCGACATGTCGTTGTCATTAAGCACCACGAGCAGATCCGCTTCGGGATGCACGCCTGCGTTGTTCATGGCCTCGAAGGCCATGCCCCCCGTCATCGCGCCGTCGCCGATCACCGCCACGACCTTGCGCCGCTCGCCCTTGGCCTGCGCCGCCAGAGCCATGCCCAGCGCCGCCGAGATCGAAGTGGACGAATGCGCCGTGCCGAAGGTGTCGTAGGGCGATTCCTCGCGGCGCGGGAAACCTGAAATGCCTCCGTACTGGCGCAGCGAACCCATGCGCTCGCGCCGCCCTGTGAGAATCTTGTGCGCGTAGGTCTGATGCCCGACGTCCCAGACCAGGCGGTCGTGCGGGGTGTCGAACACGTAATGCAAGGCCACGGTGAGTTCCACCGTGCCCAGGTTGGACGAGAGATGGCCGCCCGTGCGCGACACCGTGTCGAGAATGAACTGGCGCAACTGCTGCGCGAGCTGGGGAAGCTGCTCGGCTTTGAGCCGACGCAGGTCGTGAGGATCTTGGATGCGCCCGAGCAGATCCATAATCAATGGCTCCTGCTCACGATACGCCGCGCCAGTTCGGCCAGCCGCTGCGCCCTCGGGCGTCGCTCCGGCGGCAGCCCATCCAACGCCGCCAGCGCGTCCGCGAGCAGGCGCTGCGCCCAGTCCTGCGCCGCGTGCAGGCCCAGAAGCGTCACAAAGGTGGCCTTGGCTTGCCGCGCATCTTTCCCCGCTGTCTTGCCCAGCGTGGTCGAATCGGCGCTCGCATCGAGCACGTCGTCGACCACCTGGAAGGCCAGGCCGATGGCATCGGCGTAGCGGCCCATGATCTCGGCGTCCCGTATCTCGTCGCTCGGAGCGACGCTGCCGGGTTGGCGGCAGGCCAGCCCCATCAGCAAACTCGCCTTGAGCAAGGCCCCGGTCTTGCGCCGGTGCATGTCGCTGAGGGCATCGACCCCCAGCGCACGGCCGGTGGCCGCGAGATCCAGGGCCTGGCCGCCGGCCATGCCTGCGGCGCCGGAGGCCCCTGCGAGCAAGCCGCACAGACGCGCTTGAGTCTGCGCAGGAATGCCGGGATTCGCCGTGAGCACCTCGAAAGCGCGTGTTTGCAAGGCGTCTCCCGCCAGCAAAGCCATGGCCTCGCCGAATTTCACGTGCGTCGTGGGCTGGCCGCGGCGCAAAACGTCGTTATCCATGCAGGGCAGATCGTCGTGCACCAGGGAATACGCATGCATCAACTCGACCGCGCAGGCCGCAGCATCCATGGCCGTCGGATCCGCGTCGAAACACTCGCCAGCCGCCCACAGAAGAAGCGGTCGCATGCGTTTGCCACCCAGTGCTGCGGCATGGTGCATGGCCTCGGCCAGCGCCGCGCTGGCCGCCGGCTGCAAAGGAAGATGCTGGCCGATCAGCGCCTGGATACGCGCGGTGCGAGCGGCGACCCAGGCGTCGAAGTCGTGTTCGGTGCCAGCCGGTGGCGGATGCGCCGCTCGGCGATGCTGCGGCACGGCGGCTTGGCTGGGCGACGATGCACCGTCCGCCGGCATCCCGTCAGTTGCCTGCTTGGCGGTCGCTTGCATAGGGCTTGAGTTCGGTGCCGTCCAGGATCTGGATTTGCTGTTCGACCGCCTGCAATTTCTCGCGGCAATAGCGCAGCAGTGTCGCACCGCGCTGGTAGGACTTGAGCGTGTCGTCCAGGCTCATCTGCCCGGACTCGAGTTGCTGGACCAGTTGTTCCAGCTCCGCGGTGGCCTGCTCGTAACTGGCGGGCTGGGTGTCGGCCGGGGTTTGCTTGCGCGTGCTTGCATTCATGAGGGAGCGGCGATGTCGCCGGGGCCTTGCCGGGATGACGAGGCCGGTGAAATGGGATCGAACGCTTGATTTTATCGACAGAGCCGGGGAAGATACCCCCCGTCCCCAGTATCCCCGCCGCGCCAAGGTCGGTCTAGAATCGGCCTGCGTTTATTTGTTTGATTTTTCAGGAGATTTCAAGCCCATCATGTCGGATTTGAGTGTGCATCTGGCCCCGAGCAAAACCCAACTGCCGGTGACGGCATATTTTGACGCTGAGCTGTATGCGAAGGAGAAACAACTCATCTTCGATGAAGGGCCGCGCTACCTCGGGCACGCGCTTGCCGTCGCCAACCCGGGGGACTACTACGCCCTGCCGCAGGAAGGCGAAGGCCGCGCGCTGGTGCGCAATGCGACTGGCATCGACCTCATCTCCAACGTCTGTCGGCATCGGCAGGCCGTGATGCTCAAGGGCCGCGGCCGAACCGGGCACAACATCGTCTGCCCCCTGCACCGCTGGACCTACCGGCTCGACGGCGAGTTGATCGGTGCCCCGCATTTCGATGACGACCCCTGCCTGAACCTGCAGCGCTATGCGCAGCCCCAGAACTGGAACGGCCTGCTGTTCGAGCGCAACGGCTTCGACGTCGCCCAGGCGCTGCAGGGACTGCAGAACGAAGCCGCGTTCGATTTCAGCGGCTTCGTGCTCGACCACGTGGAGCAGCATGTCTGCGACTACAACTGGAAGACCTTCATCGAGGTGTATCTGGAGGACTACCACGTCGGCCCTTTCCACCCCGGGCTCGGCCAGTTCGTCAGCTGCGACGATCTCGCATGGCAGTTCGGCGATGCGTTCAGCGTGCAAACCGTCGGCATCAACAATGCCTTGCGCAAAGCCGGCAGCAAGGTCTATGCAAAATGGCACGAGGCCGTGCTCAACTTTCGCCAGGGCGCCCTGCCCGAACACGGTGCCATCTGGCTCACGCTCTACCCGAACGTCATGGTGGAGTGGTATCCGCACGTGCTCGTGGTATCGGCGCTGTATCCGCAAGGGCCGCAGAAAACCCTCAACGTGGTGGAGTTCTACTACCCCGAGGAAATTGCCGCCTTCGAACGCGACTTCATCGAAGCCGAGCGTGCCGCCTACATGGAGACTTGCATCGAGGACGATGAAATCGCCTTGCGCATGGACGCTGGCCGCCGCGCCCTCATGGAACGCGGTGACGACCAGGCCGGCCCTTACCAGTCGCCGATGGAGGATGGCATGCTGCACTTCCACGAGTGGTACCGGCGCAAGCTGAACATGCCCGCAGGCTGACACGGACCCAAGGTGGTACATGGCACGGGGGCCGGGGCATAATCGATGCGCCCGGCCCCTGTTTTCTTCCTCCCCCGCCATGCCGACGACACCCTACACCACACTCATTTCCGCCGAACAGCTGCAACGCGGTCTGTCTGCCGCCTTCGTGGTCGACTGCAGTCACGAACTCACCGATCCCCGCGCCGGACTGCGAAACTACACAGCCGGCCATATCCCGGGCGCGGTCCACCTGCATCTGGACACGCACCTCTCCTCCGCGCCGAACGGGCGCAATGGCCGGCACCCCTTGCCGGACCCCGCCGAGTTGGCCGCGCAGCTGGCGGCCATGGGCCTGCGCCAGGGGCAGCAGGTCGTCGCCTACGACCGCAGCCAGGGCACCTACGCGGCACGCCTGTGGTGGCTGCTGCGCTGGCTGGGGCATGCGCCGGTCGCCGTGCTCGACGGCGGCTGGCAAGCCTGGCTGGAAGCAGGGGGCGCGAGCCAGACCGAAACCCCTGCCGCCCGCTCACGCGGCGACTTCGCCGTCAAGCCCAGCCTGGTGCGCTTCGTCCAGGTGGACGACGTGCTCGGCAATCTGCAACACCGCCAGCGCCTCGTGATCGACGCCCGCTCGCCGCAGCGCTACCGCGGCGAAGGCGAAACCCTGGATCCGAAAGCCGGCCATATTCCGGGCGCCGTGTGCCGCTACCACCGCGACAACCTGAGGGACGACGGCCGCTTCAAATCCGCCGACGAACTGCGCACGGAATGGCTGGCCATTCTCGGCAAGCGCAAACCTCAAGAGGTGGTGAACCAGTGCGGTTCGGGAGTCTCGGCCTGCCACAACATCCTGGCGCTGGAGCATGCGGGGCTGGACGGCTCGCTGCTTTATCCGGGGTCGTGGAGCGAATGGTGCGCGGACCCCGCACGCCCGATGGTTTGCGAAGAATCGTCGTAGTTTTCGGCACCGGGCGCCTGGCCTGCCGGGCCTCGATACAGGATGCCGGCGCCAAAAGGCGGGAATGTTTGCACCAGATCAAACCGCGCGGCGACCGCGCGCTGCAATATATCGGCATGTTTTGATCTTTCACCGAACAAGGAGGATGCCATGTACAACAAGATTCTGGTTCCGACGGACGGCTCTGCGACGGCCGCCAAGGCGATTGCCCCGGCCGTGCAACTGGCCAAACAATGCGGTGCCGCCCTTGTTGGCGTCACGGTGACCGACCCCTACCCCTATTCGGGCCTGGCCGAGTCCGTTCCCATCACGGCAGACGAATACCGCGTGAGCGTGACCAAGGCGGCCGAGGCTGCGCTGTCGCCCCTGGTCGATGCCTGCAAGGCCGCCGGTTTAGCCTGCGACTGCGTGGTCTCCGAAAACATCCACCCCTGGAAAGCCATGCTGGAGGTCGCCAAGGAAAAATCCTGCGATCTGGTGGTGATGGCCTCGCATGGCCGACGCGGCATGCAGTCGCTGCTGCTCGGCAGCGAAACCCAGAAGCTGCTGACCCATTCCCACCTGCCGGTCCTGGTGGTGCGCTGATCCCGGAGCATGAGGCCGCTCCTGAACACCGCCCGCCAAGCTTCCCGACCACTTTCCTGGAGACCACCATGTTCAAGCATGTCCTCATCGCCACAGACGGTTCCGAGCTTTCCGATCGCGCCCTGCCGATCGCCCTGGAGCAGGCCAAGCTGAATGGCGCGCGCGTGACTGCGGCGTCCGTGATCGATCTGTATCCCTACATCGGGGCCATCGAGGTCATGCCCACCGGCATCGAGGGCTGGCAGGAAGCCATTCGCGCCCAGGCCGACGCCGCGGTGCAGAAGGTGGCCGACGCCGCCAAGGCCGCGGGCATACCCTGCAATACGGCCGTGCAGGAAGACACCCTCGCCTGGCGCGGCCTGCTGGCGGTGGCCGAGCGCGAACATTGCGACCTCATCGTCATGTCCTCGCATGGCCGCGGCGGCCTGACGTCGGCCCTGCTCGGCAGCCAGACGGCGCGCGTGCTGTCGCACACCAAGGTTCCGGTTCTGGTCGTGCGCTGAAGCCGAGACCGGGCTTGTCCTGCGCTCGGCGCAGGACGCCGCACGAAGTTCGCTCAACCGTCCCCGGGCGGCGCGCCCAGCAAACCGGGAAGTCCGGCACAGGTGCCGTCCTGGGGCGGGAATTCGGCTTCAAGCGCCACCACCTCATGTTTGTGCAGCCAGGCCAGCGTCCGCGCCCAGCCGTCCTTCGCGGCCAGGGCGTTGTAGCTCGGACGGTAGTCGGCATGGAAACCATGCCCGGCCTCGGGGTACACCACGATGTCCGAGGCCCTGGCCGCCGCGTCTCCCCCGGCCAGGGCGTTGCGCATCTGCGCGATGGATTCGAGCGTGATGCCGGGGTCCTTGCCGCCATAGAGTCCCAGCACGGGCGCCTTGAGATCCTTGGCCACGTCGATCGGGTTGCGCGGCGTCAGTGGACCCGTATTGCCCACCAGCCTGCCGTACCACGCCACGCCGGCCTGCACCGGGGCATGCGCGCAGTACAGCCAGACGATGCGCCCGCCCCAGCAAAAGCCCGTGACGCCGACATGCCCTGCCCTGCCGCCGTTCGTCTGCGCCCAGGTGCGGCAGGCGTCCAGATCCTGCATCACCTGCGCGTCGGGCACCTTGGCGATGATCTGGCTCATGACCTCGGCGATGCTGCCGTACGCCATGGGGTCGCCCTGCCGCACGAACAAGTCGGGGGCCAGGGCCAGGTAGCCCTGGTGCGCGAAACGGCGCGCCACGTCGGCGATGTACGCGTGCACCCCGAAAATTTCCGAAACCACCAGCACCACAGGCAAATCGGACTTGCCCTTGGGCTGCGCGCGGTACACCGGGATCTTCTGCCCGGCCGAATCGACCTGCACCTCCCCCACCAGCAATCCTTCGCTGCTTGTCTCGATGGCCGTTTGCGCCACGACAGGCCCGGCGGCGGCGGCAAACCCCACACCCAGTGCCGTACGCACGAAGTCGCGCCTCGAAAAACCCGGGTCCGGACCGCTGCGCGTCAGGCTATTCCATTCGCTCTGCAAATCGGCGTTCCACATGCTCGTCTCCCGGCCTGGATGGCATCGCAGTGTCACCAATTGTTGCCAGGCGTGTCAAGCGCGCGGTCAGGTGCCGGCTGCACTCAATGCGCCAGCTCCCAGTTGGCGCCCAGCCCCAATTCGGCCACCAGTGGCACCTTCAGGCTGGCGACGCTCGCCATGAGGCGCGGAACATGCTCGCGCACCCAGGAGATCTCGTCCTGCGGAACTTCGAGCACGAGTTCGTCGTGCACCTGCATCACCACGCGGGCGCCGAGGCGCTTTTGCGCCAGTTCCCTGTCGACGGCAATCATCGCCATCTTGATGAGATCGGCCGCAGTGCCCTGCATCGGCGCGTTGATCGCGGCGCGCTCGGCGCCGGCGCGACGCGGCCCGTTGGGCGAGTTGACCTCCGGCAGCCAGAGCCTGCGCCCGAACACGGTTTCCACATAGCCCTGGGCCTTGGCCTGGGCGCGGGTGCGCTCCATGTATTGCGCCACGCCGGGGTAGCGTGCGAAGTAGCGGTCGATGTAGAGCTGCGCCGCGCTGCGCTCGAGCCCCAGGTTGCGGGCCAGGCCGAAGGCGCTCATGCCGTAGATCAGGCCGAAGTTGATGACCTTGGCCATGCGGCGCTGGTCGGCATTCACCTCCAGCGGCGTGACGCCGAAAATCTCCGCCGCGGTGGCGCGGTGGATGTCCTCCCCCTGCGCGAAGGCCTTCAAGAGGCCGGGGTCCTGCGACAGATGGGCCATGATGCGCAGTTCGATCTGCGAGTAGTCGGCCGAGGCGATGACCCAGCCCCTGGGGGCGATGAAGGCCTCGCGGATGCGCCGTCCTTCCGGCGTGCGTACCGGGATGTTCTGCAGATTGGGGTCGTTGGACGCCAGCCGCCCCGTCACGGCGACGGCCTGGGCGTAGTTGGTATGCACCCGGCCGGTGGCCGGATTGATCATCTGCGGCAGCTTCTCGGTGTAGGTGCTCTTGAGCTTGGACAGCCCGCGGTGTTCCAGGATGACGCGCGGCAGCGGGTAGTCCTCGGCCAGCTTCTCCAGCACCTCCTCGTCGGTCGAGGGCGCCCCTCCGGCCGTTTTTTTCTGCACCGGCAATTGCAGCCTGTCGAACAGGATCTCGCCGATCTGCTTGGGGCTGCCGAGGTTGAAGGGCCCGCCGGCCAGTTCGTAGGCCCGTGCCTCGAGCGCGCCGATCTGCTTGCCCAGTTCGGCGCTTTGCCGGCGCAGCGCATCGCCATCGACCAGCACCCCGGTCCGCTCCATGCGCTGCAACACCTCGCTGACCTGCATTTCCAGCGCGTAGATGCGGCCGAGGCCCTGGTCGGCCTGAATGCCCGGCCACAGCTTGCGATGCACTTGCAGGCACAGGTCGGCATCTTCCCCGCTGTAGCGGGTGGCCACGTCCAGCGCCACCTGGTCGAAGGTGATGGCCTTGGCGCCCTTGCCGCACACCTGCTCGTAGCTCAGCGTGTCGTCGCGGTCGAGGTGGCGCGACACCAGGCTGTCGAGGCTGTGCGGCTTGTGGGCTTCCAGCACATAGCTTTGCAGCAGGGTGTCGTGCGCATAGCCGCGCACGTCGATGCCGCAATTGGCCAGCACATGCCGGTCGTACTTGCTGTTCTGGCCCAGCTTGGGCTTGTCCGCGCGCTCCAGCCAGGGCCTGAGCCGCTCCAGCACCACGTCGCACGGCAGCTGCTGCGCAACCCCGGGGTAGCGGTGGGCCAGCGGAATGTAGGCGGCCTGGCCCGGTTCCACGCACAGCGAGACACCCACCAGACGCGCGCGCATGGGGTCGAGCGAATCGGTCTCGGTGTCGAGCGCGGTGAGTTCGGCGGCATCGATGCGGGCCAGCCAGGCGTCGAACTGCGCCCAGGTCAGCACGGTTTCATAGGTCCCCGCCACCGAAGCGATGCGAGGAGCCGGAGGGTCGGAATCGGCCGACGTTTCGGCGCCCCGCTGCGTCGCCCCGGTCGGCAAGAGAGAAGCCTGCGCCGCGGGCTGCCTGGCCTGCAGCTCGTGCAGGAATTTCTTCAGTCCGTAGCGGGCGAAAAAGGGCGCGAGTTTGGCGGCATCTTCCGCGGCCGGGGTCAGGTCGGCGTCGAAATCCTGCGCGTAGCCGTCCAGGTCGCAATCCGTGGAGATGGTCACCAGCGCGCGCGCGGTGGGCAGCCATTCGAGCGCGTCGCGCAGGCTCTGGCCCACCGCACCTGAAATGTCCCCCGCGTGGGCGATGATGCCCTCCAGCGAGCCATACGCGGTCAGCCATTTCACCGCGGTTTTCGGTCCGACCTTGCTCACGCCGGGCACGTTGTCGACGGCGTCCCCGACCAGCGTGAGATAGTCGACGATGCGCGCCGGCGGCACGCCGAACTTGGCCAGCACGCCAGCCTCGTCCTGGACCTCGTTGCTCATCGTGTTGACCAGGGTGATGTGGTCGTTCACCAGTTGCGCCAGATCCTTGTCGCCGGTGGAGACCAGGGTGCGGATGCCTTTGGCGTGCGCACGCACCGCCAGGGTTCCGATCACATCGTCCGCCTCGACCCCCGGAACCTCGAGCAGCGGCCAGCCCATCAGGCGCACGGCTTCGTGAATCGGTTCGATCTGCTGCACCAGATCCTCCGGCATCGGCGCCCGGTGCGCCTTGTAGTCGGCATACAGCGCGTCGCGGAACGTGGGGCCCTTGGCGTCGAATATGCAGGCGCAGTAGCGGTAGCCCTTGGACGGCGGATACTGCTCGCGCAGGCGCCGCAGCATCGCCACCATGCCGTAGAGCGCCCCGGTGGGCTCGCCCTGCGGGCCGCGCAGGTCGGGCATGGCGTGAAAAGCGCGGTAGAGATAGCTGGAGCCATCCACCAGCAGCAGCGTGGGGGGAAAGTCGGGATGGTCGGTCATGCCGGGATTATCGGCTGCCGCCGCGCGGGCCCGCCGACCCCGTGCCGTGGAGCATGGCCATGGGCGACCGTTAAAATCGGCGCCATGAAACCCACACAGACTGCCGCGCGCTCCGCCCTGGCCCTATTGCTCGGGCTGGCTTGCGCCACGGCCCGGGCCCAGCTCCCGGCCCCGGCCAGTTCCTCCCCGCGCAGCGGCTTGCCGCCCGCGGCACGCCTGGCCGACACCCAGCCCAAGCCCACCTTTCCCGAACCCGTGGTGCGCAACCGGGTGATGCAGGATCGCGCGGTGCGCATCCGGGAACAGCAAGTGCGAGGCGCCACCACCGCAATCCACGTGCAGCCCCTGCACGGCGGGCCCAGCTACAACATCGTGCCGCCCGACGTCTCGTCCAGCACCGATCCCGCCCATATGCAGGGCCGCATGCAGTGGACCCTCGGCACCTTCCGATGAACCGTCACCCCGCGCGCGGACCGAGGTTCGCGCGCGCCTCGTCGTCTGGCGCCCGCTGGCAGGCGCGCCTTCTCTGAATCGCATCCCCATGGCTGTCTTCACCCCACTCGACGCGAGCGAGGTCGAGGCCTTTCTGGCCCGCTTCGACCTGGGCACGCTCTGCGAGCTGCAAGGCATCGCCAGCGGCATCGAGAACACCAATTACTTCGTGACGACGACACGAGGGCGCTTCGTGCTCACCCTGTTCGAGCGCCTGAGCGCCGAGCAGCTGCCGTTCTACCTGCGGCTCATGCACCATCTGGCCGCGCACGCCATTCCGGTCCCCGACCCGATGGCCGATCGCGAGGGCCATATCCTGCACCGGATCAAGGACAAGCCCGCCGCGCTGGTGACCCGTCTTCCGGGACATAGCGTGATGCAGCCGGCGGCAGCGCATTGCGCGCAAATCGGCCGCTGCCTGGCCCGCATGCATCTGGCCGCGCGCGACTACCCCCTGCAGCAGCCGAATCTGCGCGGCCTGGCGTGGCAGCAGCAGACCATCCCGCGCGTGCTGCCCTACATGAGCGCCGATCAGCGCGCGCTGATCGCCAACGAACTGGCGCATCAGACCGCCCTGGCCGCCACAAGCGCCCATGCCGGGCTGCCGCGCGGCGCGGTCCACGCCGACCTGTTTCGCGACAACGCACTGTTCGAGAACGATCGACTCACCGGCGTGTTCGACTGGTATTTCGCCGGCGTGGACAGCTGGATCTTCGACCTGGCCGTCGCGCTCAACGACTGGTGCATCGATCCGCCGAGCGGCGCGCTGGAATCCGCCCGCACCCGCGCCCTGCTCGACGCCTACCAGCGGGAGCGGCCCCTGCAGGCTGATGAACGCGCCCTGCTGCCGGACGCCCTGCGCGCCGCCGCGCTGCGTTTCTGGACCTCGCGCCTGGCCGACTATCACCTGCCGCGCGACGCCCACCTGCTGACCCCGCACGATCCCGCGCATTTCGAGCGTGTGCTGCGTCAGCGGGTCGACGCCGAACAGCATCTGTTCGCCTTCGCCTGAACGGCCCCCGGCTGCGTTCTTCTCTCTTCCTTTGCCGCATTCCCCCACCGTCCGCCCACCATGCAATTACGCACCGTCCCCGCCCGCGAGGGTCTGAGTTGGGTCAAACAGGGCTTCGTCTGGCTGCTGCGCCAGCCCTGGAGCGTGCTGCTGATGATGGGCAGCTACATCTTCGCGGTCGGCCTGTTCTCCCTGCTGCCGATGGTGGGCGGGCTGGTGCCGCTGTTGGCGGTGCAGATCGCCACCGTGGGCTTCATGACGGCATCCAGGCACATCGAGCGCGGCCGCACCGTCTGGCCCAGCGTGCTGCTGGCCGGGCTGCGCGAGAGCCGGCCGCGCGTGCATGCCCTGCTGGCTCTGGGGGTGCTGTACGCCGCGGCCGTGGTGGGCGTGCTCGCCATCGCCGCGCTGGTGGACGGCGGCGCGTGGTTACGCATGCTGATGTTCGGCACGGAACCGAGCAGCGCGGTGGTGAAAAGCGGCCTCCTGCGCGGTGCGGCCCTGCTGGCGACGGTCTGCTACATCCCGGTGTCGATGGCATTTTGGTTCGCTCCGCCCCTGGTGAGCTGGCATGGCATGGGGCCGATGCAGGCGCTGTTCACCAGCTTCGTCATCGTGCTGCGCAATCTGGGCGCTTTCGTGCTCTATCTGATCCAGTGGTTCCTGCTGTTCGCCACCGTGCCGCTGCTGGTTTCCACACTCGCGCGAGCCATGAGCGCCAACGTGGAGACGGCCATGTTCCTGAGCCTGCCGGTGGCGCTGCTGATGTTCCTGGCCTTCATCATGTCCTTCTACGCCAGCGCGCGCAGCCTGCTGCCCGAGCGCGAAACGGGAGCCGTCATCCCCGCCGACACGTCGCCGGATGCGAAGCGTTGAGCGGCGATACATCCGGACACCGTATGCTTCGAACTGTCACCGTGCATTCCGACCGACGAGGCCCCCATGCGACGCTTGCTCCTGGCAACTCTGCTCTTGCTCACCGCCGCCCTCAGCGGCTGCGGCTACAACGCGCTGCAGCGCGAAGATGAACAGGTCAAGGCCTCGTGGGCCGAGGTGCTCAACCAGTACCAGCGCCGGGCCGACCTGGTGCCCAACCTGGTCGCCACGGTCAAGGGTTATGCCAGCCACGAGAAAGACGTCCTGACCGCAGTCACCGAAGCGCGCGCTTCGGTCGGGCAGATCCAGGCCACGCCCGAACTGGTGAACGACCCGGAGGCCTTCGCCAAATTCCAGGCCGCGCAGCAGCAGATGACCGGCGCGCTGTCGCGCCTGCTCGCGGTGTCCGAGAACTATCCGCAACTCAAGGCCGATGCCTCGTTCCGCGACCTGCAGGCGCAGCTCGAGGGCACCGAGAACCGCATCGCCGTGGCACGCATGCGCTACATCGAGGCGGTGCAGGCCTACAACGGCACCGTGCGCCAGTTCCCCAGCAATCTGACCGCCATGGCCCTGGGCTACAAGACCAAGCCCAGCTTCACGGTGGAGCACGAAAAAGCCATTGCCGCGCCGCCCAAGGTGGACTTCGGCACGGCCGCGCCAGTACCCCGGCCCGCCGCGTCGCGTTGAATGCAGCCCCCGCAGCACAAGCCGATGAAACGCATCGCGAGGCGGCTTTCAAGCCGATGGACGCGGCACGGGTTCATCGGCCTGCTGCTGGCCTGCTGCGCGTGGCTGCCGGCGTGGGCGCTCGTCGCCGTGCCGGCGCTCACCGCCCCCGTCACCGATCTCACCGGCACCCTGACCGCGGCCCAGGTGCAGGAACTCGACCAGCAACTGCAAGCCTTCGCCGCCCGCAAGGGGAGCCAGGTCGCCGTGCTCATCGTGCCGACCACCCGGCCCGAAACCATCGAGCAATATTCCATCCGCGTCACCGACGTCTGGAAGCTCGGCCGCAAGGGTGTGGATGACGGCGTGCTGTTGCTCGTGGCCAAGGACGACCGCGCCGTGCGCATCGAAGTGGGCTACGGGCTGGAAGGTGCCATCCCCGACGCGGTGGCCAAGCGCATCGTCGCCGAGGTCATCGTTCCGCGCTTTCAGGCGGGCGATTTCGCCGGCGGGATCGTCGCCGGGACCGAGCAGATCATGCGCATCATCGACGGCGAATCCCTGCCCCCCGCCCCCAGTCAAAAAACCGCGCAAACGCATGGCCCGCCGCTGGAGCTGGCCCTGTTCATCGTGTTCGGCGCGGTGGTCGTGGGCCAGGCCTTGCGCGCGGCACTGGGCCGCCTGCTGGGTGCAGGCGCATCCGCAGCCGTGGCCGGTTTCGCCGGCTGGCTGCTGATCGGCTCCGGCCTGCTCGCCGGGCTTGCGGCGCTGCTGGCCTTCTTCGCGGTGTTCAGCGGCATGCGCTTCGGCGGGCCCGGTGGCTTGGGCGGCGGTTTCGGCGGCGGAGGATTCGGCGGTGGCCGAGGGGGCGGCGGTTTTTCCGGCGGCGGGGGAGGATTCGGCGGCGGCGGCGCTTCCGGGAGGTGGTGAGCATGGACCTCCAGCGCCTGTTCCGTCACGCGTTCTATCCCACGGCGCGAGTCCACATGCTGTTTCCGCGCCAGGCGATGCAGGCCATCGCCGACGCCATCCACGCCGCCGAGGGCCGGCATGGCGGGGAAATCCGCGTCGCCATCGAGGGCGCGCTGGACTGGCCCGAACTCTGGCGCGGCGTCACGCCGCGCCAACAGGCCATAGCCCTGTTCTCCTCGCTGCGTGTGTGGGATACCGAACGCAACGACGGCGTCCTGATCTACCTGTTGCTGGCCGAGCATGCGGTGGAAATCGTCGCCGACCGCGGCATCGCCGACCGCGTCGCCCCCCAATCATGGCAGGCGGTGTGCCGCGGCATGGAGCAGCATCTGCGCCAGTCGCGCCACCTCGATGCCATCCTGCAAGGGGTGGACGACGTGAGCAAGCTGCTCGCCGAACATGCCCCCGCACGGGACGGCGCGCAGCGCAACGAACTCAGCGACTGGCCCGTCGTCGTCAAACGCTGAGCCGTGCGGCTCCAAGCCCGCCTGCGCGGGCTTGGACACGGCGAAGGGCCCACCGGCATGGTGGTGCCGGTCGCCGACGAGCCGTGCGGCTCCGAACCCCCATGGGGATTTGCGCCGCCGTGGCATGCCGCCGGCAAGCCGGCGACCATGCGCCCGCTCAGTTCACCGGCGTGAGCTTGGCGATGTTGAGCGCCAGCCACTTGGGGCCATGGCGATGGAAGCGCACCTGGGCGCGCGCATCCGTACCCTGGCCTTCGAGCGTGAGGATGACGCCCTCGCCGAACTTGGTGTGGAACACCGACTGGCCGACGCGCAAGCCATGCGACGGCGTCGAGGCCTGCACCGCCGGCGTGAAGGGCACCGCGGGCGCGGCGGGCGCGTCGTTCCACGCGGCGCGCAGGGTCGGCCTGTACGCGCCGCCGAAGCCGCCCGCGCCGGTCTTCGGCGACAGCCACTTCAGCGTGTCCTCGGGCAACTCGTCGAAGAACCGGCTACGCAGGTTGTAGCGCGTCTGCCCGTGCAGGATGCGGCTTTGCGCGTGGCTCAGGTACAGGCGCTTGCGCGCGCGCGTGATGGCCACGTACATCAGCCGCCGCTCTTCCTCCACCCCGTCGACCTCGTTCATCGCGTTCTCGTGCGGAAACAGTCCCTCTTCCAGGCCGGTGATGAACACGACGTCGAACTCCAGGCCCTTGGCCGCATGCACGGTCATCATCTGCACCGCGTCCTGTCCGGCCTGGGCCTGGTTGTCCCCGGCCTCCAGCGCCGCATGGGTGAGAAACGCCGTCAAGGGCGACAGGGTTTCACCGGTGGCCGGGTCGACCGCCTGCAGGTTCTGCAGCGCCTGCTCGGACAGCGCTTGCTCGCGCAGGGCCTCGGCGTCCAGGCCGAAACCTTCCTGCGTGACGAAGGCGGTGGCGGCGTTGATCAGCTCCTCGAGGTTCTCCACGCGGTCCTGGCCGTCACGTTCGGCGCGGTAATGTTCCAGCAGGCCCGAAACGTCGAGCGCATGCCGCACCAGGTCCGGCAGCGACATCGCGGCGCACTCCACACGGGCGCGGGCCAGCATGTCGACGAAGGCCTGCAGGCTGGCGGCGCCCCGGCCGCCGAGCGCGGAGATGGCGTCAGTCAGCGGCACCTGGCGCAGGCGGGCGGCGTCCTGCAACTGTTCCAGCGTGCGCGCGCCGATGCCGCGCGGCGGAAAGTTCACCACGCGCAGAAAGGCCGTGTCGTCGTGCGGGTTGTCGAGCAGGCGCAGATAGGCCAATGCGTGCTTGATCTCGGCGCGCTCGAAAAACCGCATGCCGCCGTACACGCGGTAGGGAATGGCGGCGTTGAACAGCGCGCCCTCGATCACGCGCGACTGTGCGTTGGAGCGGTACAGCAGCGCGATCTGGTCGCGCGCATAGCCGTCGCGCAGCAACAGGCGGATTTCCTCCACCAGCCACAGCGCCTCCTGCTGGTCGGTGGGATGCTCGATGACCCGCACCGGCTCGCCGGCGCCGGCCTCGGTGCGCAGGTTCTTGCCCAGGCGCCGCGCATTGTGGGCGATGAGGGCGTTGGCGGTTTGCAGGATGTTGGCGTGCGAGCGGTAGTTGTGCTCCAGCTTGATGAGATGGTGCACATGGAACTCGCGCTGGTAGTCGTCCATATTGCCGACGTTGGCGCCGCGGAAGGCGTAGATGCTCTGGTCGTCGTCCCCCACGGCCAGCACGGCCGAGGGCTGCGCCTCGTTCGGTCCGGCCAGCAGCTTGAGCCACTGGTATTGCAGGCGGTTGGTGTCCTGGAACTCGTCGATCAGGATATGGCGAAACCGGGCGCGGTAATGCTGGCGGATCTCGGCATGGTCGCGCAGCACCTCGTAGGTGCGCAGCAGCAGCTCGGCGAAGTCGGCCACGCCCTCGCGCTGGCATTGCGCCTCGTAGGCGGCGTAGATCTCGGCCATCAGCCGGCTCTGGGCGTCGCGCACCTCGCAGTCCTTGGCGCGCATGCCCTGCTCCTTGCAGCCGTTGATGAACCATTGCACCTGCTTCGGCGGTGCGCGCTGCTCGTCCACATTGAGGCCCTTGAGCAGGCGCTTGACGGCGGAAAGCTGGTCCTGCGTGTCCAGGATCTGGAAGGCCTGCGGCAGGGCCGCCACCTTCCAGTGCGCGCGCAGGAAGCGGTTGCACAGGCCGTGGAAGGTTCCCACCCACATGCCGCGCACCGGCATGGGCAGCATGGCCGACAGCCGGGTGAGCATCTCCTTGGCCGCCTTGTTGGTGAACGTGACGGCCAGGATCCCCGCCGGCGACGCCTGGCCGGTGCCGATCAGCCAGGCGATGCGGGTGGTGAGCACCCGGGTCTTGCCGCTGCCAGCGCCGGCCAGGATGAGGGCGTTTTCGGCGGGCAGCGTGACGGCGGCAAGCTGTTCGGGATTGAGGTTGGCCAGCAGATCGGACATGGATGCATTCTAGGAGTCCGCCGCGCCCCCGGAGCGCGACGAGCAGATGGACACGGCGGCCCCTGGCGGCGCCTACAATCGAGCACCGGGCCGCGATTTCGCGCCCGGTTTTTTGTTGGTGCAGGCGCTCCGTGCGGGGGCTTGCGCGCGGGAGTGCGTCGTGGAGATTTTCGATTACGAGAACATTCTGCTGCTGCCCAGGCGTTGCCGGGTGGACAGCCGGGCCGAGTGCGACCCCTCGACCACCTTCGGCGGGCGCAAGTTCCGCCTGCCCGTCGTGCCGGCCAATATGAAGACCGTGATCGACGCGCCGATCGCGCGCTGGCTGGCCGAGAACGGCTATTTCTACATCCTGCACCGCTTCGACGTCGACGCCCTGGCCTTCGCGCGGCACATGCGCGACGCGGGGCTGTTCGTGTCGATCTCCATCGGCGCCAGATCCGACGACGCCGCCGTGATCGACCAGCTCGCCGCCGAGGGGGTGGGGGCCGACTACATCACCATCGACATCGCCCACGGCCATGCCGACAGCGTGCGGCGCATGATCGGGCACATCAAGCACAAGCTGCCCGAGGCCTTCGTCATCGCCGGCAATATCGGCACGCCCGAGGCCGTCATCGACCTCGAGTCCTGGGGCGCCGACGCCACCAAGCTGGGCATCGGTCCGGGCAAGGTGTGCATCACCCGCATGAAAACGGGCTTCGGCACCGGCGGCTGGCAGCTCTCGGCGCTGAAGTGGTGCGCCCGCGTGGCGACCAAGCCCATCATCGCCGACGGCGGCATCCGCGAACACGGCGACATCGCCAAGAGCGTGCGTTTCGGCGCCGCCATGGTGATGATCGGCTCCATGCTGGCCGGGCACGAGGAATCCCCCGGCAAGACCGTGGAAGTCGACGGCGTGCTGTACAAGGAGTACTACGGCAGCGCCTCCGAGTTCAACAAGGGGCTGCGCCGCAACGTCGAGGGCAAGCGCATCCTCGAACCCGTCAAGGGCCGGCTGGCCGATACGCTCAAGGAAATGGAGGAGGACCTGCAAAGCTCCATCTCCTATGCCGGCGGCACCGTGCTGGCCGACATCCGCAAGGTCAACTACGTCATCCTCGGCCAGAACAACGCCGGCGAACATCTGCTGATGTGACCCGCCCGGCCCACGACCACACCGCATTCCCCAGACCCTAGCCTTCATGACCGAACTCGCCAAATCCTTCGAACCCGCCGACATCGAATCCCGCTGGAGCGCCGCTTGGGCGCGGCGCGGCTGGTTCGAGCCCACGCTCGACCCCGCGCATCCTTCGTTCTGCATCCAGCTGCCGCCGCCCAACGTCACCGGCACCCTGCACATGGGCCACGCCTTCAACCAGACGGTGATGGACGCGCTGACCCGCTACCACCGCATGCTCGGCGACAACACGCTGTGGGTGCCGGGCACGGACCACGCCGGCATCGCCACGCAGATCGTGGTCGAGCGCCAGTTGCAGGCCCAGGGCATCAGCCGGCACGACCTGGGGCGCGAGGCTTTCACCGCCAAGGTCTGGGCATGGAAACAACAGTCCGGCAACACCATCACCGGCCAGATGCGCCGCATGGGCGACTCGGTGAGCTGGAAGCACGAATACTTCACCATGGACGACAAACTCTCCGACGTCGTGGTGGAAACCTTCGTGCGCCTGTACGAGCAAGGCCTGATCTACCGCGGCAAGCGCCTGGTGAACTGGGACCCGGTGCTCAAAAGCGCGGTCAGCGACCTGGAGGTGGAAAGCGAGGAGGAGGACGGCTTCCTCTGGCACATCCGCTACCCGCTGGCCGACGGCTCGGACAGCGTGGTGGTGGCCACCACCCGGCCCGAAACCATGCTGGGCGACACCGCGGTGATGGTGCACCCGGACGACGCACGCTACCGGCACCTGATCGGCAAGCAGGTGAAGCTGCCGATCACCGGCCGCCTGGTGCCCGTCATCGCCGACGGCTACGTGGACAAGGACTTCGGCACCGGCGTGGTGAAAGTCACGCCCGCACATGACTTCAACGACTACGCGGTGGGGCAGCGGCATGGGCTGCCGATGTTGTCGGTGCTGACCCTCGATGCGAAGATCAACGACCAGGCCCCAATGCCATACCAGGGTCTCGACCGCTTCGAAGCCCGCAAAGCCATCGTCGCCCAGCTCGAAGCCGAGGGCTTCCTGGTCGAGGTGAAGAAGCACAAGCTGATGGTGCCGCGCTGCGCGCGCACCGGGCAGATCGTCGAGCCCATGCTCACCGACCAGTGGTTTGTCGCCACCACCAAGCCGGGGCCGGACGGCAAGAGCATGGCGCAAAAGGCCATCGACGCGGTGGCCAGCGGCGACGTCAAGTTCGTGCCCGAGAACTGGGTCAACACCTACAACCAGTGGATGAACAACATCCAGGACTGGTGCATCTCGCGCCAGCTCTGGTGGGGGCACCAGATTCCGGCCTGGTACGGCAGCGCAGGCGAAATTTTCGTCGCCCGCAACGAAGCCGAGGCGCGCGCCAAAGCGCAGGCCGCCGGTTACACCGGCGCGTTGCAGCGTGAGGAAGACGTGCTCGACACCTGGTACTCCTCGGCCCTTGTGCCCTTCTCCACCATGGGTTGGCCGGCGCACACCATCGAGCAGGACCTGTTCCTGCCGTCGAGCGTGCTGGTCACCGGCTACGAGATCATTTTTTTCTGGGTGGCGCGCATGATCATGATGACCACCCACTTCACCGGCAAGGTGCCGTTCCGCAACGTCTACATCCACGGCATGGTGCTGGACGCGCACGGCAAGAAGATGAGCAAGTCCGAGGGCAATGTGATCGACCCGGTCGACCTGATCGACGGCGTGGATCTTGCCGGACTGGTGCACAAGTCCACCGTCGGCCTGCGCAAACCCGAAACCGCGCCCAAGGTCGCCGCCCGGGTGAAGAAGGAATTCCCGGACGGCATCCCGGCCTACGGCGCCGACGCGCTGCGCTTCACCATGGCGTCGTACGCCTCGCTGGGGCGCAACATCAACTTCGACACCAAGCGCTGCGAGGGCTACCGCAATTTCTGCAACAAGCTGTGGAACGCCACCCGCTTCGTGCTGATGCAGGTCGACGGCCTGTCGGACTTCGACCGCGGCATGGAAACCTGTACGGGCGACTGCGGCCCGGAGGGTTACATGCACTTCTCCGCCGCCGACCGCTGGATCGCCTCGCAACTGCAGCGCACCGAGCAGCAGGTGGCGCAAGGCTTCGCCGACTACAGGCTGGACTTCGTCGCCCAGGCCATCTACCAGTTCGTGTGGGACGAGTACTGCGACTGGTACCTGGAAATCGCCAAGGTGCAGACCGCCACCGGCACGCCCGCGCAGCAGCGGGCCGCGCGGCGCACCCTGATCCGGGTGCTGGAAACGGTGCTGCGCCTGGCCCATCCCATCATGCCCTTCATCACCGAAGAGCTGTGGCAGAAGGTCGCACCGCTGGCGGGTCGCTCGGGCGATTCGGTCTGCGTCGCGCCCTACCCGCAGGCCCAGCCCGAGAAGATCGACCCCGAGGCCGAGGCCGAGATCGCCGCGTTCAAGCAACTCGTCGACGCCTGCCGCAATCTGCGCGGCGAGCTCGGCGTGTCGCCGGCGCAGAAGCTGCCGCTGCTGGCCTGCGGCGACACCGCGCGCATCGAGCGCCACCGCCCTGCCCTGCAGGCGCTGGCCAAGCTGGCGGATGTCCGGCTGTTCGCCGACGAAGCCGCGTGGATGCAAGCGGTGCAAGCCGCTCCAAGCACCGTGGTCGGCGCCACCCGCCTGGCCCTGTTCATTGAAGTCGACGCCGCCGCCGAGCGCGAACGTCTGGGCAAGGAGGCGCTGCGCCTCGAAGCCGAGATCGCCAAGGCGGAAGGCAAGCTCGGCAACGCCAGTTTCGTCGAGCGCGCACCGGCCGCCGTGGTGGCCCAGGAGCGCGAGCGGCTGGACGCATTCCGCGCCACGCTGGCCAAGGTGCGCGAGCAGATCGACCGCCTTCCGCTGCCCGCCTGAGGGCAGCGTCAAGCAGGCCATGGGGGTGGTCTGCGTTCCGGGGATGGGGCCGTCACGAACGGCCACTATCCTGTGTTTCAACAAACCTACGGAGAATTCATGCCCATGCCCCAAGCCATCACCAAAGCCGTCTTTCCCGTCGCCGGTCTCGGCACGCGTTTTCTGCCCGCCACCAAGGCCACGCCGAAGGAGATGATGCCGGTGGTCGACAAACCGCTGATCCAGTACGCCGTGGAGGAGGCCTATGCCGCGGGCATCACCGAAATGATCTTCGTCACCGGGCGCCACAAGCGCGCCATCGAGGACCACTTCGACACGGCCTACGAGCTCGAACATGAACTCGAGGCCGCCGGCAAGTCCGCGCTGCTGGACGTGGTGCGCAGCGTCAAGCCGGCCGACGTGCAGTGCGTGTTCGTGCGCCAGCCCGTGGCCAACGGCCTCGGCGCGGCCGTGCTGTGCGCGGAGCGGCTGGTCGGCAACGAGCCCTTCGCCGTGCTGCTCGCCGACGACTTGCTGGTGGGAACGCCTCCCGTGCTGGCGCAGATGGTCGAGATCCATGGCCGCCACGGGCGCAGCATCATCGCCACCGAGGACGTGCCGCGCGAACACACCGGCCGCTACGGTATCGTCAGCGGTCAGGAAATCACGCCGGGGCTGACCTCGCTGTCGGGCATCATCGAAAAACCCGCGCCGGAACATGCGCCGACCACCCAGGCGGTGGTGGGCCGCTACATCCTCAGTTCCCGCGTGTTCCACCACCTCAACAACGCCAAGCCTGGCGCCGGCGGAGAAATCCAACTCACCGACGGCATCGCCGCGCTGCTGGCCGAGGAAGCGGTGTACGCCTACCGGTACAACGGCCGCCGCTTCGACTGCGGCAGCAAGGCCGGCTACCTCGAAGCCACGGTGCAACTCGGGCTCGAACACCCCGAAGCCGGGCCGGCCTTCGCCGAGTACATCAAGAACCTGAAGCTGGCGTAAGGCGGGCAGAACCCCGCGCCCGGTGTTTCAAAAACACCGGGTCTCAGCGCCGGCGCAGCACGTGGGCAAAGCCGGCATCGGCCTCTTTCTGCTCGACCAGTTCGTTCCCGGTCTGCCGCGCAAAGGCCTGGAAGTCCCGCACCGAGCCGGGGTCTGTCGCCAGCACACGCAGCAACTGCCCGCTTTGCATGCCCGCCAAGGCCTTCTTGGCCTTGAGGATGGGCAACGGGCAGTTCAAGCCGCGCGCGTCCACTTCCACATCAGCCTTTTCCGCCGCTGCGTTCATGTCCACGGTCGTCCCCTTGTGTTGTCATGTTCAATGAGGTGATTCTAAAAGTTCAATGGCCGCGCGAAGGTGTCGGACCGACAATAGCCATGATGCCACTCCACACCCCGTCGCCATGGCCATTGCATCCTGGTTCAATTTCCCGGTACGGCCCGGTCGAGAATCGGCCGGCCTGAATTTTTCCGACTTGGGCGAACAGCAGATCCTCAGCCTGGCCATCGCGCTGGAAGAGGATGACGCCCGCATCTACAACACCTATGCCGACACCCTGGCCGGCGACTATCCCGATACCGCCCGGCTGTTCCGCGGCATGGCCGCGGAGGAGGATGGCCATCGCCACCGCCTGATCGAACTCTACCGCAAGCGCTTCGGCGAGCGCATTCTGCTGATCCGGCGCCAGGACGTGCGCGGCTTCATCGAGCGCAAGCCCTTGTGGCTGATGCAGCCGCTGGACCTGGAGAAGATCCGCGCCCAGGCCGAGATCATGGAGGCCGATTCCAGGCGCTTCTACGCCCAGGCCGCGCGCCACACCACCGACGCCGCCATCCGCCAACTGCTCGGCGACCTCGCCGCCGAGGAAAGCAGGCATGAATCGAAGGCCGAGACCCTGGGCGACAAGTTCATCACCCCCGGGGCCGTGCGCACCGAACGCCAGACCCAGCGCCGCATGTTCGTGCTGCAGTTCATCCAACCCGGCCTGGCCGGCCTGATGGACGGCTCGGTCTCCACCCTCGCGCCGCTGTTCGCCGCCGCCTTCGCCACGCACAACACCTGGAGCACCTTTCTGGTGGGCCTGGCCGCCGCCATCGGCGCCGGCATCAGCATGGCGTTTGCCGAGGCATTGTCCGATGACGGGGCGCTGACCGGCCGCGGCAGCCCGGTGCTGCGGGGCGGCATCACCGGGTTGATGACCACCCTGGGCGGCCTTGGGCACACACTGCCCTATCTGATCCCGCAATTCCACGTCGCCACAGCCATCGCCGTCGCGATCGTGATCGCCGAACTCGGCCTCATCGCCTGGGTGCGCAAGCGCTACATGGACACGTCCTTCGGCCTGGCGGTGCTGCAGGTGATCGTGGGTGGCGCACTCGTCTTCACCGTCGGCGTTCTCATCGGCAACGCCTAGCGCCGAAGCGCCCAAGCCGCCGGGGGCATGTCAACACCCCCGGGAAAGGCGCGCATCTCGCCGGCCGATGAAGGGCCGTGCCGATCATGGAATCAGATGGTCGCCGCGAATGGTGTCGACGTCGAGGCTGAACATCTTGAAATTGCTGCGCACCGTGTGCTTTTCCTCGAGCACCTTGGAGTTGTAGTAGCCCATCTCGCTTCGCGGCAGCAAATGGTCCTGCAGATTGAAGTTCGGCCTGGGCTGCGCATCGACGTACAGCGTGACGTCCACCGCTTCCTGCTTGGTCAGATTCGCATTGCCGAGCGGCATATTGGATTCGACCCAGCTGGCCATCTTGTTGAGCTTGCTCATGCCCGCGCCCGTGTTGTAGCTGTCCTGGCCCCACAGCGGCGGAAAACTGCCCACGCCCTGGCCGTTCTCGCCATGGCAGGCCAGGCATTTCTGCTGGTAGACCTTCTGCCCGCTGACGTAGTTCTCGTGGGTCGCATTCTTGATCAGCGGCATCACGTCCTTGTCCGGCCAGGTGCCCGAGAAATACGGCGTCACCGGCTTTTTGGCATTCATCTTGATCGGTAAACCCTCCGACAGCCAGGTGATATAGCTTGCCATGGCAACCGAGGCTTCGGTGTCGATGATCGGACGCTTGCCGTTCATGCTGCGCATGAAACAGTTGTTGATGCGATCCTGCAGCGTCTGCACGGTTTTCTCGCGCCCTGAATACGCGGGAAACGCGGTGGCCGTGCCGATGAACGTGCCTATGGTTTTGGAGCGACCGCCTTCGAGGTGGCAACTCGTGCACTGGAGCTTGTTGCCCACCAGATCCTTGGTCAGTGCATTGGTATTGGTGTGCATGACGATGTCTTCGCCGAGTTTCACCATGCGCCCGAGTTCGCCCTCCGGGTATTGCGTCGGCGGGTTCGGAACCTCCTGCGAACTTGCCGCCAGAGCCTGGCCGGCAACCGTCAACGCGAACACCGCGATCCACTGCAGTTTCATTTCAATTCCCCATGGTTGTATCCGCAAATGTCTCCTCCACAAGGCCTGATGTTTTTTGAGGAGAACCGTGGGGCCGGGAAATCCACTCCCGCTCCATGGCCCGCCATGACCTTAGGCACACTGCGTAACGTGCATAGATCAAGTCTAGGGCTGTGCAGCACGTGTCCATTTGCTTCATGTCAACCATGCACAGGGCTGTGTGCAAATGGACACAAACACAGCCGCGGCCACGCGCCTGGGCTTACATGCAGAAGTCGGCGATTTCCTGGCACGCGTGCCCGAGCCACTGTTTCACGCTCTGCGCGGCGGGGTCGACGAGGATGCGCCGCTCGCGGTCGATGCAATTGTGGTGCCAGAACCCGCACCACGAGGGATTTGCCGACGCCGCCCTTTTTTTTCACCGCCGAGGCATTGAATATGTGTCGTGTCGTTTCCAGCCGAATGTCTGGCAGCCGTTGCGGGAGCCGTCACCGTGACAACGAATCGCGCGGATTCCAACGATTGGGTTCAGCCTCGCGGCACTTGATCTCCGCCTCTGCGAACGGCTAGGCTTTCCTGCCGCCCGACTGCCCTTGTGCCGCCACCGGATGCCCGCGCAAGGCGGCAAGCCGTGCCAGCAAATCCGGCGGCACCTGTCGGCTGACCTGCAACGCGCCCGCATAGACCGACCCGCTGTTTCCGTCCAGGGTCAGCATATCGCCCTCGCCGAACGTCTGTCCGCCCAGGATCACGGTGCGATGCGAGACATCGATATGCAGCACATCGCACCCGACAAGACAAACCTTGCCGAGCTGGCGCGCGACCACCGCGGCGTGCGATGTGCGCGCCCCGCGCTGGGTCAGAAGGCCGACGGCGTGGTCGAGCGCGGCCAGGTCGCTGGTCTCGGCGTCCTGGCGCAGCAAGAGCACGGCGCGGCCCGCCGCATGCTGCGTACGCGCGGACATCTCGTCGAGCGCGATGACGCCGACCGCAACTCCACTGCTGGCGCTGTCGGCGCGTGCCAGGGGTGGGGGCAAGGCGCCATCGGGCGCGAGCAAGGTGGTCAGCTCGAGCGCATGGTGGTCCAGCCCCTGCGTGCGGCGCAGGGCCTCGTCTGGAGAAATCAGTCCCCGGTCCAGCAGATCGAGCGCGATCCGCGCCGCCGCCTGCGGCGTGCGCTTGCCGTCGCGTGTCTGCAGGAGAAACAACTGGCCCTGCTCGACGGTGAATTCGAAATCCTGCATGTCCCTGAATTCCGTCTCGAGCCGGCGCGCGACGTCGACGAGAAGCCGCCATACGGCCGGAGCGACTGCTGCCATGGCCTCGTGCCCGCGCGCGCTGCGCCGCCCTGAAACCACGTCCTCGCCCTGGGCGTTGAACAGAAAATCCACCCAGGGAGAAGGCTCGCCGCTGGATGGATTGCGCGTGAAGCCCACGCCTGCGCCCGAGACCCCGCCTGCATTGCCGAACACCATGCGCTGCACCGTAACGGCGGTGCCCATGGCGTCGTCCAGGCCCTTGATGCGGCGATAGGTACGCGCCTTGTCTGCATGCCAGGAGGAGAACACAGCGTGAATCGCGGCTCCGAGCTGGTCGACCGGGTCCTGCGGAAACGGCTGTCCGGATTCGCGCGCATGGGTGGCGAGATGGCGATGGGTGATGTCGCGCAGCTCGGCAAAGTCCAGCTCGCGCTCGTCGCGCGATGCCGCGACGGCCTGCAAGTCGGCGCTGAAGGCCTGCGCCGCGATGCCGCTGACGATTTCGCCATAGCCCGCGACCAGGCGGCGGTAGGCGTCCCACACCAGCCGGGGATTGCCGGTCAGGCGCAGCAGCCCGGGCACGGTGGTATCACACAAGCCGATGTTCAGCAGGGTTTCAAGCATTCCCGGCATCGAGACCGGTGCGCCCGAGCGCACTGAAAGCAGCAGGGGGTGGCGCGCGTCGCCGAATCGCAGGCCGCTGGCCCGTTCGAGGGCGTGCAGCGCGGGCTGCCAGATTGCGGCCGTCAGCTCCTCCGGCCGTGCGCACCAGTGGGTATCGAGCACGAAAGCCGGAGGCACAGGCAAGCCCAGCGCCGCCATGCGCATGAGGTTGTAGGCCTTGGAGCCGACCCACTCCGGCGTGGGCAATGCCGCTGGCGCGGCTCCGCAACCGATGGTGTGCAACGCAGCCGCATCGGCAGCTGTGTGGTCTGCGGCGGCCAAGTGATGCAAGGGAGCGGGGGACATGGAATGTGGTTTCATGCGTGGGAATTTGGACATCAAACCGGAACCTGCGCACGCGCGAAGGCCTGTTCGCGCATGGCATAGGCCAGAGCCAGCAGCACGTCGCTGGCCTGCTCCAGGGCGGCGGCGAAGTCGTTGGCCAGCATCAAGGCCGCCGGCGCATTCACGTCGCGGCTCAACGCGCGACGCGCGGCGCGCAGGAGTTCGTCGCAACGCCGCTCCGACTGCAGCACGCGCCACGAGGCGGCGAGAAAATCTTCATGGTCGGCCGCGTCGCTCGACGCATCCAGTCCACGCAGGATGGACACCAGGCGCACATGGTCCTGCGCCGCGCCGGCCACAGCTTGCGCCAGGGCGCCCAAGGCGGCACGAACCGCATCTCCCCAGTCCTGCGCATGACCATCGGCGATGAGACTGAGCAGGAACACGCCCTCCTCCAGCGCATCGGCGACGTCGTCGGCACGCTCCAGCAGCGTGACATAGGCTTGGCCCTGCGGCTGCTGCCGTGCGCTGGCGCGCGCCTGCATCACGAGGTGATCGGCGCGGCGCTCCCAAATCTTGGCGCGTGTGGCGAGCGCGGCGGCGGCGGCGGCGTCGCGCTCGAGGCCGTGCGCCAATGCATCATCCACGGCCTCGGCCAACGCCTGGCAATACGCCGCGTGGTCGGCGAGCAGGTCGAACGCATGGCCGTGGCTGCGCAGCAGGCGGGCCAGCAGCAGGCGCGCCTCATCCTGCACCAGCGCGACCGGCTGCCGCCGCTGCACGGACTGGGTCGCCAGTTCCAGCAGCTGCAGGAGAAAATCGCCGGCGGCCTGCTCGCCAAGCACCGCGTCCAGCCTGTCTCCCAGCCGAAAGACCTCCGGTCCCTGGGCCGCCATGGCTTCCCACACCAGCTGCTCGCCGCCCGCGCGCAGCCAGGGTATGTGCCCGACCTCGCGCCGTGCCGCAGCAGCCAGCACGGCGACCGCCTGTTTCTTGTCAACAAAAGCCTGCAGACGCTTGCGCGCCCGATTCCAGTCGATCAGGAAGACGATGCGCGCGGCAACGGACTCCAGTGCCGTTGCGAGAGCGGCGGTGTCGGTGGCATCGACCGTGGCGGTCCCGACCTGATACGTGTCGTCGGCATTCAACCCTGGCGTTTGCCGTGTGGACACCGACCATTGGGCACCGATGTCCGTGAGCAAGTCCTGGAAAAAGGCGAAGCGCACCGCATGCAAATCGGAATAGGTCAGCGTGATGCGCAACCCCTCGACCGCGATCACCAGCACGTGGACGTCGTTGGTGCCGATATCGTTCTGGATCAGCAGCCGATCGCCATCGCGCGTGGCGACGGTGTCCAGGCCAGGGTGGTCCATCTTGAGCGGCGCGGTGCGATGGATGCCTCGCATGAATGCCGCCACCAGCGGCTTGTCCATGGCGTTCAGGCCCCAGACCTGCGCCCCCTCGATGGTTTCCACCGCCAACTGCGCAACGAGGTGGTTGATGGCCTTGTGCAGGTCCATCACCAACAGATGCAGGCTGTCGCCTGCCTTGGGGTCGCCGCGCGTGAGCGCGGCCAGATCCTCCCAGCCCAGCGCGCTGGATGCTTGCGTCGAAAGCCAGGCATCCCAGTGTGCGGCGCGGGCCGCAAACGTGTCGCGCGCCCCGGCCCCGATCTCCGCCAAACCCTCACCCTGCGTCAACACCGGGCGCGCCATCATGCGCAGGTCATCGCGCAATAAGGCTGCCAGCTTGGGCCAACCGGGCAACTCCATGCCCTGGCCATGAATTTCGGACACGCCGGGCAGATCGCGCAGCCACGGCCCCAACTCGCCAGGCGGAATGCCGGCGGCATCGATGTCGCGCTGCAAATCGGGAATCGCTTGCTCAGGCTGCCGCGCATGCGCGGCGGCCGATTGCAGCACGGTGAGGTAAAGCTTCAGCCTGTCGTTGGCCTTGAGCGCCAGGGCCATCCAGCTAGGCCGCAGCAGAGCGTTCTGCCCTAGCATTTCCACCGCCGCGGTCTTTTCCATGAGTGCCTGAACGCGTTGAGAACGGTCCAATTTTCGCAGGAAATATGACCATGGTATGGCACCGATGACCGGTACCGGACGGTGTCGAATGCCCGCATCGCGTTTCCACTGCGGGAAGTGGTCCTTTGCCGCGTTCAACCGTGGCCGTGGCGATGGTGCATGTCCGGGAAATGGGCGTGGCTGTGGGTGACCGGCATGTGCACGTGCGGATGGCTGTGGCGCGTGCCCGGCGGCAACTGCGGTTCGTGGACGTGGTCGTGATGGCCATCGTCGCGCGGGCCGCCGTGGACATGGCTGTGGTCGTGCGTCAGCGGCCTATGCGTATGAAGATGCGCATGGCGCTCGCTCACGTGCAGCCAGACGCCCAGCGCCATCAGCAATCCCGCCAGCAGCAGCGGAATCGTCAGCGGTTCGCCGAGCAGCAGCACGGCCAGCAGCGCGCCGAAAAACGGCGCCACCGAAAAATAGGCTCCTGTGCGCGCCGTGCCCAATTGCCGCAGCGCCACGACGAACAACGCCAGGCTGACTCCATAGCTGGCAAATCCCAGCACAGCCGCCATCGCGGCCACGTCCGGTTGCGGCAGGCGCGCTCCCAGGAACAAGGCCAGCAGAAGATTGGTGGCGCCGGCCGCCAGGCCCTTGGTCATGGCGATGAAACCGGCATCGGCCAGCGCCACCTTGCGCGTGAGATTGTTGTCCAGCCCCCAGCCCAGACAGGCGCCGAGCACGGCCATCACAGGCCAGAGCGCGCTCCAGTGCAGGCGCGCGCCATCCTGCGGCCAGCTCAGCACCAGGCCGCCCGCCACGATGGCCAGCATGCCCAGAGCGATGCGGCGATCGACGTTCTCGCGAAACACGAACCAGGCCAGCAAGGCGGTGAACACGCCTTCGGCGTTGAGCAGCAGCGAGGCTCCCGTGGCCGGCATGGCCGACAGCCCGGACATCAGCAGCACGGGTGCCGCCACGCCGCCCGCCAGAATGGCGCCGGCCAGCCATGGCCATTCGCCCCGCTGCAGGCGCGCGCGGGGCGAATCCGGATGGCGCAGGCGCCGCACGCCGAGCAATGTCGCCAAACCCAGGCCGGAGCCGAGGTAAAGCAGCGCCGCCAGCATCCAGGGGCTGGTTTCGGCCAGCAGCAGCTTGGCCAGCGGGGTGCTGGCGCCGAACAGCAGGGCCGCCAGCATGGCGGTGGCGATGCCCGACGACTGGGCCAGGGACAGCAGCGGGGTTTTGGGTATCGACATGCGGTGGGCTCAGCGGGTGGGCACAGTACGAGAAAAGCCTCGGCGCGAGAATAGGCGATTCAGCCCGGGCCGGCCCGATACGGCGCATTCCCCCATGCATTCGGCCCCGGTTCTTGCCGTTTCGCCCGCCCCATGCACACGAACGCTTCTACCTACATCTACGGGTTTTCTCTCGGCTTATCCCTGATCCTGGCCATCGGCGCGCAAAACGCCTTCGTGCTCAAGCAGGGGCTCAAAGGCGAGCATGTGTTCTGGGTCAGCCTGACCTGCGCGGCCTCGGATGCCGTCTTGATTGCTGCCGGCGTCTCCGGTTTTCATGGACTCATCCTGCGTGCGCCCTGGCTGGAGCCCGCCAGCCGCTATGCCGGTGCGGCCTTCCTGCTGTGGTACGGCGGGCGCAGCCTGCTGGCTGCCCTCAGGTCTTCGTCCGCGCTGCAACCCATGGGGAGCGACCCGGCAACGATCTGGCAGACACTCGCCGCGTGCCTGGCCTTCACGTTCCTGAATCCGCACGTTTATCTGGATACGCTGCTGCTGATCGGGTCCGTGTCCACCCAGTTTCCCGGGCACGGGTTCGAATTCGGCCTCGGCGCGGCGTCGGCCTCGTTCGTCTTCTTTTTCGCCCTGGGCTACGGCGCGCGTCTGCTGCGGCCGCTGTTCCAGAGGCCCCGGACGTGGCAGGCGCTGGAACTGGTCATCGGCCTGACCATGTGGAGCCTGGCCTACGCTCTGCTGCGCGGAAGCTGAACGCCGATCCGGACATCAGGCCGGAAAAACCCCGGTGCTCAGATAGCGGTCGCCACGATCGCAGACGATGAACACGATGGTGGCGTTCTCCACCTCGCGCGCGAGGCGCAGCGCCACCTCGCAGGCGCCGGCCGCGCTGATGCCGCAGAACAAACCCTCCTCGCGCGCGAGGCGGCGCGCCATGGTCTCCGCCGCCGCCTGGCTGACGTACTCCAGCCGGTCCACGCGCTGCGGTTCGTAGATCTTGGGCAGATACTCCTGCGGCCATTTGCGGATGCCGGGAATGCGCGAGCCCTCTTCCGGCTGCGCGCCGACGATCTGCACCTCCGGGTTCTGCTCCTTGAGATAGCGCGACACGCCCGTGATCGTGCCCGTGGTGCCCATGGCCGAGACGAAATGGGTGATGCGGCCTTCGGTGTCGCGCCAGATCTCGGGACCGGTGGTCTCGTAGTGAACGCGCGGATTGTCGGGGTTGGCGAACTGGTCGAGCATCAGGCCCTTGCCCTCGCGCTGCATCTGCTCGGCCAGATCGCGCGCGTATTCCATGCCGCCCGCCTTGGGCGTGAGGATGAGATCGGCGCCGAACGCCTTCATGGTCTGCGCGCGCTCGATGCTCAGGTCCTCGGGCATGATCAGCACCATGCGGTAGCCGAGGATGGCCGCGGCCATCGCCAGCGCGATGCCGGTGTTGCCGGACGTGGCCTCGATCAGCACGTCGCCCGGCTTGATCTGGCCGCGTTCCTGCGCGCGGCGGATCATCGAGAGCGCCGGGCGGTCCTTCACCGATCCCGCCGGATTGTTGCCTTCGAGCTTGCCGAGAATGACATTGCCGCGCCGCGCGTTGTCGGCGCCCGTGACGCGCTGCAATTGAAAGAGCGGCGTGTTGCCGATGGTCTGATCGAGCGTGAGGTAAGGCATGGTTTTTTCTCCTTGGTGCATTCTGGCATGCGGCGACGGATTCGGCTCAGGCAACCCAGCGCAGCACCAACCACACGAGCGGCGCGCACACCAGCAAGAACGGCACGCTGATGCGGTGGAACTGTGCCAGAGAGCCGGGGCTGCCCTCCAGACGCAGGGCGATGAGATTGGCCAGCGATCCGATGCCCAGGCCAAATCCGCCCACATTGACCGCGGCCGCCAGGAGCATGACGTCGTGCGCGCCATGCCCCAGGAGCACGGTGGCCGGCACATTGCTGATGACCTGCGACAGCGCGATGGCCGCGGCATACAGCACCCCGGGTTGCTGCAGGCCGAGGCCCTGCACGGGCAGAATCTGCGCCAGGTGGCCGAGGCCCACGAACATCGCGGCGAACGTCGCCAGCAACATCCAGTCGACGCGTTTGAGAACCTCGCGAAACATGACCGCGAACACCGCCAGGACCAAGGCCGCGGCGCCTTGCGCATGATGTCCCTGCAACAGCCCGACCACGACCAGCAGCAACAAGCCGGCCGTCACGCCCAGGGCGGGACGCGGCAGCGCCTCGGCCGCGGTGCGCGCCGAGGTTTGCAGGGTCAAGGCGCGGGCGTCGAACATGAACCACACGAGCGCCAGCAACAAGGCCAGCATGACCGCGAAAGTCGGCAGCAGGTGCAGCATGAACCCGGGCATCGACAGGCCCGAGCGTTGCCATAGCAAGAGGTTCTGCGGGTTGCCGATGGGGCTGAGCGTGGAGCCGGCGTTCACCGCCAGGGCCTCGAAGATCACCAAGCGCTGCACCGGCAGACGGGCTTCCCGGCCGAGCGCCACCGTCAACGGCACCACCAGGAACAGGCTCACGTCATTGGTCAGCAGCATCGCCAGCAAGGCCGACGCCAGCACCAGCAGCAGCGCAAGCCCGCGCAGGCTCTGCGTGCGCAGGGCCGTGTAGCGCGCCGCGCGTTGCACATAACCGCTGGCGCGTATGCCCTCCACAGTGACGAGCAGGGCGGCGAGACCCAGCAGCGTCGGCAGGTCGAGCCAGTTGCGGTACAGGGCCCATGGACGGGGATCGGCCAGCGCCAGGAACAGCGCCAGCAAACCGAAGACCCCCAGCAGGCGCTCTCGTCTCAGAATGCCGCGCAGGCGGGGAAGAAGCCCGCGCACGATCTCAGGCGTGAGTGCCGGCATCCTCACCTGAGAGGTCGAGCGCGGCCAGGCGCCAGTGGCGCCCCGCCTGGTCCTCGCGCTCGATGCGCTCCTGCAGACGCGCCAGGGCGGTGTGGACGCTGCCACGCAGGCGGCGCTCGTCAGGCTGGCACAGCTCGAGCGCCTTGCTCAGATACTGCTGCGCCTTGCCCCAGAGTTCAAGCTCGATACAGGCTCGCGCGGCCAGGAACACGGCTTGCGCCTCCTGCGGCCAGCGGTCGACCCAGGCCTCGGCCTGCGCGACGAAACCGGCATCGATCCCGGCCAGCATGCCGCGCAGCGCGGGCATCAGCGCGGCCGGTTCCGCGCTCGGCACGCGCAGGGCCTCGATCAGCAGGGCGCGCGCCTGGGCCATATCGCCGGCCAAGGCAAAACCGCGGGCCCCGGCCACCGCGATCTGGGCATCGAGACGCAGCGCGATGTCGAAAGACTTCCAGAGCCGGCGCAAGGTCTCGGCGTCGTGGTTGGCCTGCCGGATCAATCCGAGCGCGGCGCCATGGATCATCGCCTGGGCCGCGGCCTCGTGCAGGCCATGATGCTTGCGCAAGGTCATGGCCAGTCGCATGACTTCGGCGTGGTCCTGCAACGCCCGGGCGGCCGAAAGCGCCAGACGCATGGTCTGCGTGCGGCGCTGCATGCCGCCGGAGAGGGTGCGCAGGACATTCTGTGCAGCTCGCGCGTCGCGCGCCTCGATCTGCCATCCGGCCTGCAGCAGGGCGCCGGTTTCGCGCGCCGCGGTCGGCAGGGCTTCGAGATAGGCGTCGCGCCGCTCGTAGGCCTGCATGGCCTGGGCGGCCTGGGCAGCGGTGAGCAAGGCGCCAGGCTTGAAGGTTTCCGCCTCGGCGGCCCTTCCCGCGGCGCGTTCGGCGCGGCGGAAGCGGCCGCCCTGCAGATGCATGATCGCTTCATGCAGCGCAGTCGCCGCGACCTGCAAGCGCCTGCGCGAGCGGAACAACGCGGCGGCACGCGGCAATCGCAGCAGCAGGGTGAAAGCCCGGATCGCGATGTAGAAAAGCGCGAAACTCGCCAGTACCAGGAGTACGGCCAGATTCAGCGACAGGTCGATGCGATAGGGCGGCAGAAAAATGGCGACATTGCCCGGCCGGCCGCTCGCCGCCATGGCCAGCAATGCCGCGGTCAGCCCCAGCGCCACGACCCAGGCGAGCCAGCGCATCAGCTACTCCCCTGGCCGAGATTGGCCAGCACCGCCAGGGACTGGAGATTGGCCGCCGGCTGGGCCGCGAGATCGATTTGCGCCGCCTGGCGCGCGAGCGCCAACGCCATTTGGGTGCGGGGCTGGCGGACATTGAAGTCCGTATGCAGCGCGGTGTCGATGCCGCGCATGTCTTCGCGGTAAGCCGAGGCGTTGCGCGACAGCAGGTCGAGCCGCGCGTTGAGCACGCGCAGCTTCAGGTTTTCGCGCAGGTAGTCGCTTTGCTGGGGTGACATCAGCAGCATGTCGGGATGGTCCACCTTGGTGATGGTCACGAGTTGGCGCACTTCGAGCCAGGCGGCATGGGCCCAGCGGCCAAGCCAGGGCGCCCAGCGCGGACCTGTCGACTCACGCGCGGAGGCCGGTTGCTCCGCCGGCGCATGCCGGCCTTCCAGCGGCGCCGCCGAAGACAGGGGCTGCAAGCCATCGACCAGGGAGGCCAGCTCGTCCAGGCGCTGCGCGGCGGCTGGAATATCGGGCGCCACGCTGCTCTTGAGTCGGCTCAGGTCGAGCTGTACGGCGCGCAGCACCATGGAAGCGCGCGGATTGCCCTTGGCGCGCTTGAGCCGCGTTGCCGAGGATTCGAGCGTGCTGACCAGCGGCGCCAGGCTGCCGGTGAGCTGGGCCTGTTGCTGGGCCAGGGCGATGAGCTCGGCGGTCTGGCTGAGGAAGGCGTCGTCCCGGCTCTTGGCAAAATCCTGGTAGATCTGCTGCAGCGCCTGGCGCTGCGCCGACAAGTCTTGCTCGTGCGCCTGCAGCACGGCCACGCGGGCGTTGAGGTCGCGCGCCACGTCGGCCGTCTGTTTGGCAATGGTGCGCGCCTCGATGGACGAGGTCTCGGCGCCCTGCAGGCGGCGCGCGATTTCGGCCTGGGTCGCATAAAGCCGCCCATTCAGCCACCAGGCCACGGCCAGCACCAGCACGGCGAGAGCCGCCACGGCCAGCCACAACAGCCCCACCCTGGGCTGGCCTGTGGCGTCAGGCCGAACGATTTCCGACGCGCCGACGCTTTCGTAGGGCGGGCTGGACGCTGCCCGCATGGTCGCGGACACGGCCGAGCCGGTGCTGGAACCCGCAGGTTCCGGCAGCGATTCAGGGCCCTGGGCTGGGCTGGGAGTCGGCTCGGACATGCGCTGATTCTAGGGAAGCTTGAAAGCTGCGGACGGCCAGGGACATCCCGAGACGGTTTTGGCCCTCCGGCGGTTGTTCCACGCACCTGCGGTTCAGGCCTTCGCATCCCTGTGCAACGCGGCGACGATGGCCTCGGTCTGCGGCGGGCAGACCTCGACGCGGCCAAAGCCGGCTTGCCGCGCCGCCTCCGCGATGCGGGCGTGCGTGGCCAGGGCGCGCTGGTTCGCCAGCCCTGCGGCCGGGTCCGTGCCCGCGGCGCGCAGCAGGCCTTGCAGATTGCGCACGCCTTCGGACGCCGTCAGCAGCCAGGACGCGGGGCTGCCCAGCAGCTCGCGCAAGGTATCGAGCGTGACCGGGTCGGTTTCCGGGGGCTCGCGGCGATAGACGTCCACCCGCAGCACCTCGGCGCCCGCGGCCTGCAGCGCCTCGGCCAGCCAGTCGCGGCCGTTTCCGCCCCGCAAGATGAGGACGCGGGCGCCGGCCCAAGCGTCCGCGCGCAGGGCCTGCAGTGCGGCCCACAGTCCCTCCGAGTCCGCCGCCTGGGCGGGCGCGCAGACGATGCGCAGGGACTCGGGCGCCTGCCCGCGCGCGCGCAGCGCTTGCTCGAATGCAACCCGGCTGCCGGGCCCGAGCAGGCCCACCGCGCAGGTTTGAGGCCAAGGACCTTGCAGCATGGCCAAGGTGGCCTGCACCGCGGCGGGGCTGACGGGAACCGCCAGATCGAAGTCCGCCAGCCTCATGAGAGCCTGCGCGGCTGGCGCCGGCGCGGCGGGAGGCAGGATGCGGATGAGCGGGAAAGGCCGCAGCGCGATGCCGCGGGCGCGCAGTTCGCGCTCGCGCGCGTCATCGGCGTCGTCGTCTTGCGCGCCGCGGCGCGGGCGGGTGATGATGAGCACGGGTCCGCAGCGGATATCAGGCCGATCGGCCGTCGCCATGCCGCACGCTCAGCTTGCCTCGAGCTGGTCGAGCAAGGCCTGCGCACCCTGCTCGCGCAGTTGCCGCGCGGCTTCCAGGCCCAGCGCGTCGGCCTGCGCGGACGTGGCCACGGTTGCCGCCACTTCCGCGCGCAGCATGCGGCTGCCATCCGGCAGTCCGAGCAACGCGCGCAATTCCAGGGTCTGCCCGGACCACTGCGCATGCGCCCCCAGCGGCGTGCTGCAGCCGCCGCCCAAGGCGCGCGCCACGGACCGCTCGGCCAGGGCGCAAAGATGCGTGGGAGCATGGTCCAGCGGCGCCAGCATGACGGCCATGTCGGCGCGGTCCGCGCGTATCTCGATGCCCAACGCCGCCTGGCCCACGGCGGGAAGCAGCTCGGCGGGATCGATCAGGGCCCGGATACGCGCCTCCAGGCCCAGACGCTTGAGCCCGGCCGCCGCCAGCACGATGCCGTCGTACTGCCCCGCGTCGAGCTTGCGCAGGCGGGTGTCCAGGTTGCCGCGCAGCGGCGTCACGCGCAGGTCCGGGCGCAGGGCGCGGATCTGCATCTCGCGCCGCAGGCTCGACGTTCCCACCACCGCGCCCGGCGGCAGCGCGGTGAAGTGCGGGGCGCGCTCGGACACCCAGGCATCGCGCGGGTCTTCGCGCTGCATGATGACGGGCAGCGCGAACCCCGCCGGCAGCACCATCGGCACGTCCTTGAGCGAATGCACGGCCAGGTCGGCCTCGCCGCTTTCCAGCGCCAGTTCCAGCTCCTTCACGAACAGGCCCTTGCCGCCGACCTTGGCAAGAGTCTTGTCGAGGATCTGGTCGCCGCGCGTGGTCATGCCGTCAAGGCACACCCGGCTCGACGGATGGAGCGCCTGCAAAAGGGCTTGCACATGCTCGGCCTGCCACATGGCCAGGCGGCTCTCCCGCGTGGCAATAACCAGGCGGGGAGGAATCGAAGGGGGGGCAGAAGATGGGATCGTCGCGGCGGGATTCATCGGGAAATCGTAGCAGTGGCAACAGGTCATGGCATGACGAAAATTCGCGCCCGCGCAATATGCATGCGCAAGCTCGCGGCACGGGGCATCCACCGGCACAACCGGCTGATAGCATGAAACGTCCTGCTCCCTACCGCCGTTGCGCACCGCATTCCTCTCTGCCAGTCGCCTCGCCAGCCGTTCCGCCATGTCCAACCGCCCCGCCGACCCGCATTCCGATATCGCCCTGTTCGACGACATACGCCACCTCGGCCGCCTGCTCGGCGACGTGATCCGCGAGCAGGAAGGACAGGCCATGTTCGACGTCGTGGAAAAAGTCAGGCAATTGTCGGTGGCCTTCCACCGCGAAGGCGACGTCAAGCAGCGCCGCGCCCTCGACAAGCTGCTGCAAGGCCTCACGCGCGACCAGGCGGTCAGCGTGATCCGGGCCTTCAGCTATTTCTCCATCCTGGCCAACATCGCCGAGGACAGGCATGCCTTGCGGCGGCGCAAGGCCCACGAATTGGAAGGCGGCAAGCCCCAGCCGGGCAGCGTGCGCGCTGCGCTGGACAAGCTGCGCAAGGCTGGCTTCGACGCGCAGCAGATCGGCGATTTTTTTGCCCGCGCGCTCATCTCTCCCGTGCTCACGGCCCATCCGACCGAGGTGCAGCGCAAGAGCCTGCTCGACGCCGAACGCGTGATCGCCCGCCTGCTGGCCGAGCGCGACCAGACCCAGCCGCCGCGCCGCCTGCGCGACATCGACGCCGAACTGCGCGCACGCATCACCCAGCTGTGGCAGACGCGACTGCTGCGCTACACCAAGCTGCGCGTCTCCGACGAGATCAAGAATGCACTGTCCTACTACGACAGCACGTTTTTCAGCGAGGTGCCGCGCCTGTACATCGAGCTGGAGCAAGATCTCGACGAACTCTTCCCGCGCGCGGACGGACAGCCCTGGCGCCTGCAGCCCTTCTTCCGCATGGGTCACTGGATCGGCGGCGACCGCGACGGCAACCCTTTCGTCACCGCCGAAACCCTGGCCTACGCCCTGCGCCTGCAGGCGCGCACGGCGCTCGAGCACTACATCAACCAGGTGCATGCGCTGGGTGCCGAGCTGTCGGTCTCGCTCATGCTGGCCTCGGCCAGCCCCGAGCTGCTCGCGCTGGCGGAAGCCTCGCCCGACAAATCCGAGCATCGCCTGGACGAGCCTTATCGCCGCGCCCTCATCGGCGTGTATGCGCGCCTTGCCGCCACGCTGCGCAAGCTGGGCGGTGCCGAGGTGCTGCGCCACGAAATGGGCCAGGCCGAACCCTACCCCAATGCCGAGGCCTTCGCCTGCGACCTGCGCACCGCGCGCGATTCGCTCGCCGGCCACCACGCCGAGGCCCTGGCCCGTCCGCGGCTTGACCCGCTGATCCGCGCGGTGGAGGTGTTCGGCTTCCACCTCGCCACGGTGGACCTGCGCCAAAGCTCGGACAAGCACGTGCAGGTCGTGGCGGAGCTGCTCGCCACGGCCCGCCTGTGCCCCGACTACAGCGCGCTGGACGAAACCGCGCGCATCGAGCTGCTGCTGCACACCCTGCGCGACCCGCGCCCGCTGCGGGTGCCCGGCGCCAGCTATTCCGACTGGACATGCTCCGAGCTGGCCGTGTTCGAACAGGCGCGCCAGGCACGCCGTCTGCTGGGCGAAGACGCCATCCGCCAGACCATCATCTCGCACACCGAAAGCGTGAGCGACCTGCTCGAGGTGCTGGTGCTGCAGAAAGAGTGCGGCCTGTTCCACGGCACCCTGGGCGCCGAGGGCGCGAGCGCCGAGCTGCTTGTGGTGCCGCTGTTCGAGACCATCGACGACCTGCGCAACGCGCCCGACATCATGCGCGGCTTCCACGCCCTGCCGGGCATGCCCGAACTGGTGCGGCAGTCCGGCGCGCTGCAGGAAATCATGCTGGGCTATTCCGACAGCAACAAGGACGGCGGCTACTTCACCTCCAACTGGGAACTGCACAAGGCCTCGGTCGCGCTGGCCGAGCTGTTCGCCCAGCTCGGCGCCGAACATGGCATCCGCCTGCGCCTGTTCCACGGCCGCGGCGGCAGCGTGGGCCGCGGCGGCGGACCCAGCTTCGAGGCCATCCTCGCCCAGCCGGCGGGAACCGTGGGCGGCAGCATCCGCCTCACCGAGCAGGGCGAGGTGATCTCCAGCAAGTACGCCAACCCCGAGATCGGCCGCCACAACCTTGAAACCCTGGTGGCCGCCACCCTGGAAGCCACGCTGCTGTCCTCGCGCGGCAGGAGCGGCGACACGCCACCACCCCAGGGCGTACGCACCGGCGCGCCGCAGACCTTCCTGCAAGCCGCGGCCGGCCTGTCGCAAGTGGCCATCGCCACGTATCGGGACCTGGTCTACGGCAGCCCGCGCTTCGTCGAGTATTTCTACGCGGCCACGCCCATCAGCGAAATCGCCGGTCTCAACATCGGCAGCCGGCCGGCGTCGCGCAAGGCCAGCCAGGGCATCGCCGACCTGCGCGCCATCCCCTGGAGCTTCTCCTGGGGCCAGTGCCGCGTCGCCCTGCCCGGCTGGTTCGGCTTCGGCTCGGCCGTCGAGCAGTTCATCGCGGCCCACCCGGAAAACGGTGCCGAGCTGCTGGCGCGCATGCACAAGCAATGGCCCTTCTTCCGCACCCTGCTGTCCAATATGGACATGGTGCTGGCCAAGACCGACCTGGCCGTGGCCTCGCACTACGCCCAACTGGTGCCCGACGCGCGCACCCGCAAACAGGTGTTCTCGGCCATCGCGCAGGAATGGGAGCGCACCGTGCGCGCCTTGCAGCGCATCTCCGGCGAGACGTCCTTCCTGCAGAGCAACCCCACGCTGGCGCGATCCATCCGCGCCCGCTTCCCCTACATCGATCCGCTCAACCACCTGCAGATCGAGCTGTTACGCCGCTTCCGCGAAGGCCAGACCGACGAGCGCACCAAGCGCGGCATCCATCTGAGCATCAACGGCATCGCGGCGGGGCTGCGCAACACGGGCTGATCGCCCTAAGAAACCCCTAAGTCCCCGCTCCTAGGCTGCGGTTCACGCCAATCCGGCGGGCCTTGTGGGAGACGTACGGCACCATGCTGGCGCCGGAACGTCGGGTCTCGATGGTTTCGTTCAACACCACCGCTTTTCTCTGGATCAATGCTTCGGCGCGGCCGCCCGTCTGGCTGCTGGATCTGGCCTGGTTTGCCGCGCAAACCCTGGTGCTGGCCGCACCCCTTCTGCTTGTAGGCGGCTGGCTGTGGCGTACCCGCGCGCCGCGCGCGGCGCTGGTGCATGCCGCGCTGGCCGCGCTGCTGGGCCTGATGATCAACCAGGGAATCGGCCTGCTGTGGTTCGAACCGAGGCCGTTCATGCTCGGCCTGGGGCACCAGTTCCTCGCGCATGGAGTGGACAACAGCTTCCCCAGCGACCACCTGACCGTGATCTGGGGCGTGGCCTTCGCCCTCTTGTTCCACAAGGGCTGGCGCAAAGCCGGTTTCGCGCTGGCCTTGATGGGCCTTCCCGTGGCCTGGGCGCGCGTCTACCTGGGCGTGCACTGGCCACTGGACATGCTGGGTGCCGCCATGGTCGCCAGCGGCAGCGCGCTGCTGCTGTGGCCCTGGCATGGGGCCTTGCAGTTCACCACGCGCCTCATGAACCGCGTCTATCGGCGCATCGCGCAGCCGCTGATCGCGCGTCACTGGATCGAAGCATGAGCAAGACGCCGCCTGGCCCGACCATCCCGGCGCCGCAAGGAACGCCGGCCATGCGCCAAGAGCCCGCGCGCATCGGGCTTCGCGCCTTCGTCACCGACGAAAGACGCCAGCGCCGTCGCCGCCGCAAGGTCATGCTGGCCGGCAGCCTTGCGGCCCTCGCGCTGTTGCTGGCGGGTTGCGCGGGTTATGCCCCCAAGCCCTTGCCCGCAAACGCCCATTGGCAGGACAAGCTTGCCGCGCTGCGCGTGAATCCAAGCGATATCCCTCTGCCCCGCCTGGCGGCGCAACCTCTGGACCTTGGCCAACCCCTCACGATGGACGCGGTGGCCACGCTGGCCGTTCTCAACAATCCGCAGCTGCAGCTCGCGCGCGATCGCATCGGCATCGCCCAGGCGCAGGCGTTTGCCGCAGGCTTGCTGCCCGACCCGCAGTTTTCCACCACGCAGGACTTTCCCGGCAACAGTGCGGGCGCCACCAGCAGTGCCTACAACTATTCCCTGAGTTTCGACCTCGGCAGCCTCATCACCCGCCCGGCCGCGCGCGCCGCGGCAACGGCCCATGTGCGCGATATCGACCTGCAACTGCTGTGGCAGGAATGGCAAACCGTAGGGCAGGCGCAACTGCTGTTCGTGCAACTGAGCGGCCTGCAGCAGCGTGACGCCTTGCTTCGGAGCCAACGCGACTTGCTGCGGCGAGGGCTGCGTCGCGCGCGTCAGGCCGTTGCGGCTGGCAATCTGCCGCGCACCAACGCCGACGCGGCCTTGGTCGCGCTTCAAGCCGTGGAGCAGCGCCTGGCGGGCGACGCGCAGCAGCGCCTCCAGCTCGAAGCCTGGCTCCACGCCCTGCTCGGCCTGGCGCCTGGCGTGCCCTTGCAACTGGCGCCGCTGCCGGCCCTTCCGGCGCACGACACCGCCGCCGCACACGAGGCCCTGGCGCATCTCGCCGCCATTCGCCCCGACCTCATGGCCTTGCGCGCCGGTTACACCAGCCAGGAGCAGAAGTTGCGCGAGGCGGTGCTGGCGCAGTTTCCCTCGTTCAGCGTGGGCCTGAACCGGGCGCGCGACACCGCCAACGTCAACACCCTCGGCTTCGGTGTGAGTTTCAGCCTGCCCATTTTCAACGGCAGCCGCGGCGCCATCGCGGTGCAGCGCGCCACACGGCAAGAGCTGTTCGATGCCTATCAGTTGCGGTTGAACCAGACGCGTGCCGATGTGGCCCAGGCCCTCGCCAACCTCGACCTGTTGCAACGCCAGCGCCGCCACCTGGAAACCGGCTTGCCGCAGCTCGAAAGCGCCGAACGCGCCGCCACCTCGGCGCTGGACGCAGGAGCCATCACCCTGCCCCAGGCCCAGGCCCAGCGCATGGCCTTGCTGCAGCAACGCCTGGCCCTGCAGGCCAACGCCCAGCAAGCCGCCGAGCAGGCCGTGGCCCTGGATCTGCTGACAGGCACCGGGGTGTACCGTCCGGCAGCCGACACCAGCCCGGCCACGCAGCCTTCCGCCGCCCCCCACACAACGTCCGTACTGCGGAGCCCATCGCGATGACTTCCCTGCCCTGCGCGTCATGTCCTGACCATCTCCTGCGCCGTCTGCTACCGTTGGCCTTGCTCGGCCTGGCGCTCGCAGCCGCTGCGCCAGGCCGCGCCCATGCCGAGGCTGCGCCGGCGGTCTCGGTCCAGGTGCAAGTGGCGCCGCTGCGCCAGGGGCAGCTCGCGCAGACGGTGCATGCACTCGGCAGCGTCACCACGGCCAGCAGCCAGAATCTGACGATTGTCTTTCCGCGTCAGGTGCAGGTGCGGCAGGTTCTGGTTCGCATGGGCCAGCGCGTGAAACAGGGCCAGCCCTTGATGACGGTGCAGACGGCCCCGGGTGCCGATCTGGCCTACACCCAGGCCCAGAACGCGGTGCGCTACGCCCAGGCCGACTTGCAGCGGGTGCAACAGCTGGCCGCGCAGCAATTCGCCACTGAGACTCAGGTGAACGCCGCGCGCAAGACCCTGGCCGATGCGCAAGCGCAACTGGCCGCCACGCAGCAGCAGGGCATGGGCAGCGGCGTGCGCCAAACGATGGCGCCATTTGCCGGCGTGGTGACTGCGGTGCAGACAACACCCGGCGCGCTGTTGGCTCCCGGCAGCGCCGCGCTAACGCTGGCGCCCTCATCTGGTTTGCAAGCCGTCGTTGGCGTGACGCCCGAGGTCGCAGCCGCGCTGGTCGCGGGCCAGCCGGCGCGCCTGCAACCCGTGTTCGACCCCGACAAGACAGACGCCGCCACGGTGTTGTCTATCGCAGGCGTGGTGGACCCGCAGAGCCGCCTCGTGAACGTCACCCTCGCGCTGTCGCCGCAGGCTGCAGGCTTGCTGCCGGGCCTTGCGGTCCAGGCGCAAATGGACCTGCGCCATTGGCAGGGCTGGGTCGTGCCGCGTCAGGCCGTTCTGCGTGACGCCTCGGGCCAGGCCTATGTGTTCCAGGACGATCACGGCAAGGCCAGACGCGTGAACGTGAAGATCGAGCTCGATCAGGCCGAGCACACGGGCCTCAGCGGGCCGTTGAACCCAGGCCTGCCGCTGGTGGTTCTGGGCAACGACGAACTTCGCCCTGGCATGGCACTGCGGGTGGCGAAATGAATGTCTCGCAATGGCTGCAGCGGCATCGCCGCTCGGTGCTGTTTTTGCTCGCGCTGCTGGCTGCCTGCGGGGTGATGGCGGCGTTCAAGCTGCCGGTTGGGCTGTTTCCCAATGTGGATTTTCCGCGCGTGGTGGTGAGCGCGGATGCAGGCGATCGGCCTTCGCGCCAGATGATGCTGCAGGTGACCTACCCACTGGAACAGGCGGTGAGACGGGTGCCGGGTGTGGTCGACGTGCGCTCGACAACCAGCCGTGGCACAGCCGATATTTCCGTGAGTTTTCACTGGGGCACGGACATGAATGTCGCCGCCGTCCAGGTGAATGAGGCGGTGACGCAGAAACTTCCCCAACTGCCGCCGGGCACGATCCTGTCCAGCAAGCGCATGGACCCGACGGTCGATCCCATCATCGCCTACAGCCTGACGTCGAACACGGTGCCCCTGACCCGTATTTACGACCTGGCGCAATTCCAGTTGCGCCCGCTGCTGTCCAGCATCAACGGTGTCGGGCGGGTGCAGGTCCAAGGTGGCGAACAAGAGGAGTACCACGTCATCGTCGATCCGGCCAAACTGCAGGGCGATGGCCTGAGTCTGGGCGATGTGGAACGCACCCTCGCCACCGGCAACGGCGTGCAAGCCGTCGGCAAGCTGGAGGATCGCTACAAGCTCTTGCTCGCGCTGGCCGACTCGCGCCTGCACGGCGCCGCGCAAATCGGCGACCTGGTGCTCAGGGCCACGCCCACCGGGGTGGTGCGCGTGCGCGACGTGGCCGTGGTCACACGCAGCACGGTTCCGCAGTGGATCCGCGTGACGGCGGATGGCCACAATGCCGTGCTGCTCAACATCTACCAGCAACCCGGCGGCAACAGCGTGCAGATCGCACGCATGGTTCGCCAGGCCCTGGCCAGCTACAAACTGCCCCCGGGCGTGAAGCTGGCGAACTGGTACGACCAGAGCACGCTGGTGGTGGCCTCCGCCGCCAGCGTGCGCGACGCCATCCTCATCGGCGTGGTGCTGGCGGGCCTGGTGCTGCTGCTGTTCCTGCGCAGCCTGAAGATCACGCTGATTGCGATGATCACGGTGCCCGCAGTGCTGGCCGCCACCGTGGTGTTGTTGTATGCCCTGGGGATGAGTTTCAACATCATGACCCTGGGCGGCATGGCCGCTGCGGTGGGGCTGGTGATCGACGACGCCATCGTGATGAGCGAGCACATCGTGCGCAGGCTGGGCGCGCCCCCAGGAGACGGCTTCGCCATCTCCGCCCCCCAAGGGGGTCAAGGAAACTTGGGGCAGCCCGGCGTTTCCTTGGATGCGCCCCCAGGAGACGGCTTCGCCATCTCCGCCCCCCAAGGGGGTCAAGGAAACTTGGGGCAGCCCGGCGTTTCCTTGGCCGCGCCCGGCGCGGTCGAATCCGGCGTGAGCCAGGCCCGCCATAGTGGGGTGATGCACGCGGCGATGGAGTTCTTCCGCCCGCTGGCCGGTTCCAGCGCGTCCACCGTCATCATCTTCGTGCCGCTGGCCTTTTTGTCGGGCGTGACCGGCGCCTTCTTCAAGGCGCTGGCGTTGACCATGGCGGCGGCCTTGGTCATTTCCTTTTTCGTCTCGTGGCTGGCGGTGCCGCTGCTGGCCGACCGCTTCATTACCCGGCGCGACGTGGAAAAGGAACAGCAACGCGAGCATGGCCGTCTGCTGTCGGCCTTCCAGCGCGGCTATGGCCGCCTGCTGCCGGTGTTGCTGCGCCGGCCCGCCTTGCTGCTGGTGGGGCTGGTGCCGTTGCTGGTGGTGGGTTGGATCGCCTATCACCACGTGGGCAGCGGCTTCATGCCGCATATGGATGAGGGCGGTTTTATTCTCGACTACCGCAGCCCGCCAGGAACGTCCTTGACGGAAACCAACCGCCTGCTGACGCAAGTCGAAACCATCTTGCGCCAGACGCCGGAAGTGCAAACATGGTCGCGACGCACCGGAGCGCAGTTGGGCGGCGGCATCACCGAAGCGAATGAGGGCGACTTCTTCGTGCGCCTCAAACCCCCGCCGCGCAAGCCCATCGATCAGGTCATGGAAGCGGTGCGGCAGCGCATCGAGACGCAGGTGCCGGGGCTGAAGATCGAGATGGCCCAACTGATGGAGGACTTGATCGGGGATCTGACGGCGGTGCCCCAGCCGGTCGAGATCAAGATCTTCGACGACAACCCGCAACAACTCGCGCAGTTGGCCGACAAGACTTCAGCGGCCATCGCCAAGATTCCCGGCATCGTCGATGTGAAAAGCGGCATCAAACCTGCAGGGGACGCCCTCAACATCCGCCTCGACCCCACGCGCATGGCGCTGCAGGGCGTGGACGCGCAGCAGGTGCAGGCGCAACTGGCGACGCTCATCGGCGGCAGCGTGGCGACGCAGATCGAGCAGGGGCCGAAAATGGTGGGCGTGCGGGTGTGGGACGCACCCGACCTGCGCCAAACGCCCGAAGACATCGCTGCGCTTCCACTGCGCGCGCCCGACGGCCATGTGTTCGCCTTGCGCGAAGTCGCCAACATCAACATTCTGACCGGCCAGCCCGAGATCACGCGCGAAAACCTGAAGCGCATGGCGGCGGTGACGGCGCGCATCAGCGGACGCGACCTCGGCTCGACGATCGTGGCAGTCAAACGCGTGATCGATGCCCCGAACTATTACCCCGAAGGGGTCTACACCCGGCTCGGCGGCCTGTACAAGCAGCAGCAAATCGCCTTCAAGGGTTTGCTGCAGGTGCTGGTGGCCGCGGTGCTGCTGGTGTTCTTCCTGCTGCTGTTCCTGTACGAGCGTTTCAAGGTGGCGCTCGCCATTCTCGCCATGCCGCTGGCGGCATTGCCGGCGGTGTTCGTCGGGCTGTGGATCTCGGGCATCGAACTCAACATCTCGGCCATGATGGGCATGACCATGATCGTGGGCATCGTCACCGAGGTGGCCATCTTCTACTTCAGCGAGGTGCAGGAGTTGCAACAGGCGCATCCCGACATCTCGCTCGACGCGGCGCTGGTGCAGGCCGGCATCAATCGCATGCGCCCCATTGCCATGACCACGCTGGCCGCCATATTGACGCTGGCGCCACTGGCGCTGGCCATCGGCCAGGGCTCGGCCATGCAGCAGCCGCTGGCGGTGGCCATCATCGCCGGTTTAGCCGTGCAATTGCCGCTGGTGCTGCTGCTCATGCCAGCCTTGTTCAAGCTGCTGGGCGGCAGCCTGTCCAGCGAAGACAATGCCATGATGACACCCGACGAGGCAACTCCCGATGCGCATTCTGCTGGTTGAAGACGATTCCATGCTCGGCGCGGCCACGCAGCAGGCGCTGCGCGATGCGGCCCACGCGGTGGATTGGGTGCTGGACGGCGATTCGGCGCTGGCGGCCGTCAAGGCCTCCCCCTACGAAGCCATGCTGCTCGACCTCGGCCTGCCCAAGCGCGACGGGCTGGCCGTGCTGCAGGCGCTGCGCCAGGCCGGCAACAATCTTCCGGTGATTGTCGTCACCGCGCGCGACGGCGTCGACGACCGCATTCGCGGCCTCGATCTGGGCGCCGACGACTACCTCATCAAACCTTTCGAAGCGGGGGAATTGCTGGCGCGGCTGCGCGCCGTGGCCCGGCGCAAGGGCGGCCAGGCCCAGCCCGTGCTGAGCAACGGCCTGCTCAGCCTGGACCCGGCCACGCGCGAGGCCAATTTCGGCGCCAGCGCAGCCCGCCTGTCCGCCCGCGAATACGCGCTGCTGCACGCCCTGCTGCTGCGCCCCGGTGCCATCCTGTCGCGCGCCGAGCTGGAGGAGCGCATCTACGGCTGGAACGAGGAAGTGGAAAGCAATGCGGTGGAGTTCCTCATCCACGGCATCCGCAAAAAACTCGGACAGGCTGCGATCAAGAACGTACGCGGCGTGGGGTGGATGGTGGACCGCGAAATGCAACAACCCTCCGCCGCGCCCGGATCATGAACCCTCTGACGCCGCTGCGGCGCTGGGCCGCGCAGTCGCTGCTGCGGCGGCTGTGGCTGTGGATGACGGTCATCGTCGTCGGCGTCGGCATCGCCACCGCCAGCCTGTCCTACTGGTTCGGCTACCAGGAAGCCAATGAGCTGCAGGATGCGCAGCTGCGCCAGATCGCCAGCCTCGCGCACCGCTGGGGCCATCCTCCGCAAGGCGTTGTCGAGCCGCGCGGCGCCGACGTCGACCAGGACGCGCGCATCGTCGTCCAGCGCCTGGACTTGCCGGCGCCACGCCATGGTCTGCATCTGCCGCCAGGCCTGGCCGACGGCATGCACGTCGTCGAGTCCGACGGACACGCCTGGCGGGTGTATGTGCGCGGCGGCGCGCATGGACGCATCGCCGTGGCCCAGCGCACCGATCTACGCACCGACGCCGCGATCGACAGCGCCCAGCGCACTCTGTTTCCGCTGCTGGCCCTGATCCCGGTGCTGGCCCTGCTGGCGGCCTGGGTCGTGCGCCGGGCGCTGCGGCCGGTGCGCAGGCTGGCCGCACAGGTCGACGCGCGCGACGACAACCGGCTCGACGCGCTGCCGTTGGACGACGTACCGCAGGAAATCCGCCCCTTCCTGGCCTCCATCAACCACCTGCTGATGCGTCTGGCCGCCATGTTGGAACGTGAACGCCGCTTCGTCGCGGATGCCGCCCACGAGCTGCGCACCCCGATTGCCGCACTCAGCCTGCAGGCCGAGAACCTGGAACACGCCGCGCTGCCTGACGACACGCGCGCCCGCCTGCGCAGCCTGCAGCAAGGCCTGGCGAGAACCCGTGCCGTGGTCGAGCAATTGCTCAGCCTGGCTCGCGCGCAGTCGGGCCGCGGCGTGGCGCTGCGCCCGACCGACCCGGCCCAGGTGCTGCACCACGTGATCGAAGATCTCATGCCCGTGGCCCAGCAGCGCCGCATCGATCTCGGCCTGGAACGCAACGAGGGCGCCCTTGTCCTCGCCGACCCCACCCAGCTCTACACCCTGCTGCGCAACGGGCTGGACAACGCCCTGCGCTATACAGCGCAGGGCGGGCGCGTGGATCTCGCCGTGTTCACGGAAGTGTCGGGCAACGGGGTGAAACGCGTGAACATCGATATCGCCGATACCGGGCCCGGCATCCCGCAGCAAGACCTGGAGCGCGCCTTCGAACCGTTCGAGCGCCTCGACCGCGCGGCCGAGTCCATGGGCAGCGGCCTGGGCCTGGCCATCATGCGCAACATCGCGCAAAACCTCGGCGGCAGCATCCAACTCGACAACCGACCCACCGGCGGCTTGCGACTGCGCTACAGCCAAGCTGCGCTGCCCTCCACAGCGTCCGCCATGGCGGAACCACCACCCCTGCCAAGTGCCCGCGCTTAAGGCAAACAAATTGAAGCGTCAGCCCGGATTGGCACGACTGTGAAATAATTGAACGCTTTGCCGGGATGGCGGAATCGGTAGACGCAGCGGACTCAAAATCCGCCGCCAGAAATGGTGTGGGGGTTCGAGTCCCCCTCCCGGCACCAGTAGCATATTTCCAACAGTTCCCCAATGTTTCCCACAGTATCGGTTTAGCCTGAAAATACAAGAACTTGGGCCACCTGATGTTTCCTGGTGATGCCCACTGGTTCTTGCTGTGCCACGAATTCAGGCAGTAACCTAGCCAGTAACTCCAGTGGCCCAAAAAAGGTTACTGGCCTCTGTTTCCTCTGGGGTTACTGGCGTGGCAAATTGCTTACTGACTGACGCGGCGCTCAAGCGCGCAGCGCCCCACGAAAAGGCCTATCGCCTGCGTGATGGCGCGGGCCTCTACATCCAAGTGTTCAAGAATGGCTTCGCGCGCGTAAAAAGTCTTGGTTCGCCCGGTCGCCAAAGCCAGTGCTTCAAGGCGGTTTTCCACTTCGGGGGGCAGTCGGATGGCAAGCATGATTGGGCCCCTGCTCTGAAAACGATACACAAGTAAATCGACACTACCGACACGGCCCAGTTGGGCGCCAATTTTTTGAGCTCGCGCCGGATCCACGCCGCCGCCCGGCTTCACATGTTGGCAGCGCCAATACGCGCAGCACAGAGCGGCATTTTGGATTTCGCGGAACGCGGCCCCGGCTACCAGCACGCGAGTGATGCCAGGATGAACTCCAAGGGCTGCTCGGTACCGCCCACGCTTTGCTCGCGCAGCCACTCCAGGTTGTCCAGGCTGAGCAGGCCGCGGTCGGCCACCAGCACGACGCGCTTGACCGGGTACAGCGACAGCACCTCCTCGACCACGCGCGCGAGTGTCGGCGCCTCGGCCGTGTTCCCCTCCCAGATCCGATGCGTCAGCGGCAGCCCCTCGGCTGTCTGCACCACGCCGAGCATGAACTGGCGACGAATCCCCCCGTCCTTGGACAGGCCGAACTGGCGCAGATCGCCGACCAACTCGGTTTCGCCCTCCACGCCGATGGTGGTCATGTCGTAGAACACCACCGACAACTCCTGGTCGATCAGCGGGCGCAGCAGCCCGGCCAGCGCCGCCTGCACGCGGTCCTGGTGTGCGACCAACGCGTCCATCGCCCGCAGCAGGTGCTGATGCGTCACTTCCTTGGGCGCAAAGCGCGGCAGCGCCACCGTCTGCAGCCAACGCGACATGACGTCAGATTGCTCACTTGGAATTCAAGAGAGACTCCTTGAAAGCGTCGAAGCAGCATCAGAAAACGACATCTGGATCCAATTTGCGATCTGCTGGGTCAGCTTGTGATCTGCACGGTGCGCCGGCAGCAGCAGGTTTGGCCCCGTGGGCAGAGGCACCCGGATAGGCGAAGCGGCCCGCAACTTGCCACTGGTCAGATAGGGAGCAACCAGACACTCGCGCCCCATTAGTAGGCCTTCGCTGTCCAACGCCGCCTGCAAAGCCATGCTGTAGAGCGAAAACCGCGGGCCGGTCGTTGCATCGACCTCATGCATGCTTGTCGCGTCCAGCCACCGTGCCCAATCGTCATCCCACACCGTGTCATGCAGCAAGGGGTGACCATGCAGGCGAATCTTGCCTTTGACTCTGAGTGTCTTCAGGATTTTCGGCGTGCACACTGGAAGCAGATGGTCTTTTGCGAGGGCGACGGTTCTGACATCTTTACGCGGCGCATCCAGATAAAACAAACCCATATCGAACGGTTCACGTTTGAAGTTGGGGGGCTCCTCCATCGCCGTGACCGAAATCTGTACGCCGGGAAAATCCTGGCGCAACCGTCGCAGGCGCGGTGATAGCCACAGTTGCGCCAGGGCCGGCAATGCGGCGATGTGCAGTTCAGATCCACGCATTTCGCTGCGCAGGTTCTGTACTGCCAGCCCCATCTGATCCATCGCTGCGCTCAGCGCGGGTCGCGCATGTCGGCCTTGGGGTGTCAGCGCAATACCCTGGCTGTGGCGTTCAAACAAGGCACCACCGAGCCAGGATTCCAGCGCCTTGACCTGCTGGGCCACGGCCGCTGGCGTCACGCACAGCTCGCGGGCCGCTGCGACAAAGCTGTTGTGGCGGGCAGCGGCCTCAAAAGCGCGCAGCGCCGTGTAGGGCGGCAGGCGCAGCTTGGGTGGGTCAACGGCCATGGTGTGTGAGGATCCAAAATTTGGACACCTAGATTTTCTAGGCCTCCGCGCAAGAATATCTCGTTTGTGAACTGGGGCTGGCCCATCGCATACTGGGCCACATCTTCTTCACTCTCCGTCACTTCAAAATGGACATGCGCATGACGGCCTTGCTTCAGCACCGTCCCTGGGTTCCGGCTGGCTGCGAAGCCCTGGTTCAGACAGTGGCACAAACGACGGCGAACCAGGATGTCGATGCCGTGGCCTCCGAGCTGGGCCGCCTGGTGGAAGAAAACCACCGCATTCACGATGTGGACGGCATCAACCTCAACCCGGCCACGAACGTGATGAACCCGAAGGCCGAGGCGATGCTGTCGGCTCACCTGGGCTCGCGTGCGTCTTTGGGCTATCCAGGTGACAAGTATGAGATGGGTTTGGAGGCCATTGAGCGCATCGAGGTGATGGCCGCTGAGCTGGCCGCCGAGGTGTTCGGTGCGCGTTACGTCGAAGTGCGCGTGGGCTCGGGCGCATTGGCCAATCTATATGTGTTCATGGCCACGTGCCAGCCTGGTGACACCATCATTGCTCCGCCAGCCGAGATTGGGGGTCATGTGACGCATCACGCAGCGGGTGCGGCCGGCCTGTACGGGCTGAAAACCGTGCCGGCCCCGGTGCATGCTGACGGTTACACGGTGGATGTTGCCGCGCTGCGCATCTTGGCACGCGAGGTGAAGCCGAAACTGCTCACCATCGGCGGCAGCCTGAACCTTTTCCCCCACCCGGTCAGCGCCATACGTGAGATTGCGGATGCGGTCGGCGCTTATGTGTTGTTCGACGCGGCGCACCTGAGCGGCATGATTGCAGGACAAGCATGGCAGCAGCCCCTGGCCGAGGGGGCGCATGTGATGACGATGAGCACGTACAAGAGCTTGGGCGGACCGCCAGGCGGGCTGATTGTGAGCGACAACGCGTCCCTCGCCGAACGGCTGGATGCCATAGCCTATCCGGGTTTGACGGCTAATTTTGATGCTGGCAAGACCGCAGCGCTGGCTGTGAGCCTACTGGACTGGAAGGCCTTTGGCCTCGCCTACGGCAAGGCCATGAAACGCACCGCTCATGCGCTGGCCGAAGCCCTGGACGCCCAGGGCCTGCCTGTCTTTGCCCGATCCCGAGGCTACACCCAGTCGCATCAATTGGCCGTTGAAGCAGCGCGTTTTGGTGGTGGCCAGACAGCCGCCAAGCGCTTGCGGCGCGCCAATTTGCTGGCCTGCGGCATTGGTTTGCCATTGCCTGTCGTGGATGGCGATAACAACGGCTTGCGTTTTGGTGTGCCGGAGATTGTCCGACTGGGCATGGATGCGCCCGACATGCCCGAGTTGGCCTCCCTGCTTGCCCGGGCTCTGACTGAAGATCCTGATGGGGTTGCGTCCGAGGTTTCCGCTTTTCGGCGGCGCTTCGGTGGCTTGCACTACGTGCGCTGATCGGGAGTAACAGATCGTGAACCAGCGAGCCGATTCGTCGCCCGTGAGGAAGAAAACGTGATGTCTGTTTGGCCTTCAACCGTTCGATCAGGTACCGGCCAAGGCGCCCGTCGACTCGGTCGTCTGCGGGGGAGAAGCACGACGTTACGAGGAGTCTATTCCTGGTTTCTACGCGCACCGCTTGTTGTTGTGGCTGGAGCTATCTGCCAATCAGTTCATGGACTCAAGGTCATTGCACTTGAGGCTTGAAGCCGCGGAGCCATACATGGCTCACATTCTTTCTTTCGTCTGGAGGTCGGAAATGAAACTCAAATACGCCATGCTGATTCTGCCACTCGTAATCGGCACTGCCTATGCGCAAGACTCAACCGTTTTGATTGGAAGCTCCGCGCCCATGTCAGGCCCGCAGGCATCTCAGGGCCAGGACAATATCAACGGTGCGCTGATGGCGATTCGAGATCTGAACAAGATGAACGTCACGATCGGCGGCAAGAAAGTTGTGTGGAAAATCGACGCACAAGACGATCAGGCGGACCCCAAACAGGCCACCATGGTCGCCCAGAAATTCGTGGACGAGAAGGTCAATGGCGTGGTCGGCCACCTGAATTCGGGTTGCACTTTTCCGGCATCCCGCATCTACAACAACGCCGGCATCCCCGACATTACCCCGTCATCGACCGATCCGAAGATTGCCGAGCAAGGTTTCAAGACCTTCTTCCGCATCATTGCCAACGACAACGCCCTTGGCGCTGGCCTAGCCAACTATGCGAAGAACCACCTCAAGGCCAAAACCGTCGCCGTGATTGACGACCGTACGGCTTATGGCCAGGGTGTGGCGGACGTGTTCGCCAAGACAGCGCAGAAAGATGGCATGAAAGTGCTCGACCGCGAATACACCAACGACAAGGCCACCGACTTTTCCGCCATCCTGACCAAAATCAAGGCGACGCATCCGGACGTGATCTTCTATGGTGGTATGTACAGCCAAGCAGGCCCGATGCTGCGCCAGATCAAACAGCTCGGTATTCAGGCCGTGTTGATGGGTGGGGACGGGATTTGTACTCCTGAGTTGGCAACGTTGGCAGGTAACGCTGTGAATGGGGCTATCTGCGCCGAAGGCGGTTCGCCCATCTCCCAAATGCCTGGTGGCGATGCCTGGAAGAAGCGTTACGACGCCGAGTTTGGCGCAAAAGCTTTTCAACTCTATTCACCGTATGCCTATGACGCCACCATGGTGCTGGCGCACGCGATGATGAAAGCTGAATCGACAGACCCGAAAAAATATCTGCCCTTCATCCGCAACATTAACTACAACGGTGTGACCAAGAATGACATTCACTTTTTGAAGGACGGCAATTTGGCGAGCCCGACCATCACCATTTCCACCTTCAGGGAGGACAAGAAAGAAGTGGTGTTGGTGCAATGAGATGGCGCTGTTCGCGCAGGCTGTTGAAGACCCCCTTGAGCGCCCAGCAGCGCTCGATCCGGGCCGCAATCCAGGCAGTTGCACGGAAATTGAGCATCGAGTGATCGTCACCATGCCACTCCGAAGGCAAGCGCTCGATGCTCCAAGTGCATGGGGCTGGCGAGAAGCTGTTCGTCGACGACGCCGGGCAGACGGTGCCGATCATCGATGCGGCCACCGGCGAGGTCGGCGCTGCGCAGATCTTCGTGGCCACGCTGGGGGCGTCGACCTATACCTATGCCTGTGCAACGAAGCGGCAGACCACCGCCGACTGGATCGGCGCGCAGGTGCAGGCGCTGGAGTTCTTCGGCGGCGTGCCGCGGCTGATCGCGCCCGACCAGGCGCGCGCCCTGATCAAACACCCCGACACCTACAACCGCGGCCCTACGCTCAACCCGTCAGGCATGAAAGATTACGTGGCTCTCGGGCACGGGCGGGGCGCTGTGCCGCCTGCCGCCAGCGGCACGCAGTCCCAAGGT
>MLJW01000102.1_pt1 | contig 96338 bp, 98 predicted proteins | sample 888231 | NCBI WGS metagenome assembly MLJW01 (sample SAMN05788063, study PRJNA343431) | mine drainage metagenome | isolation source: sample collected from the inflow into an acid mine drainage treatment plant... | place: Germany: Lusatia, lignite mining district
ACAGCGCCGGAAAGATGCAGAAAAACCATATCCGCATCGTCGCCGGCGACAAGGTTTCGCTGGAACTTTCACCCTACGATCTGAGCAAGGGACGCATCACGTTCCGCCACATCGAGGGACGCGGCCCTGTTGTTCCGCAGCAAAAACGCAGGTATTGATCGAGTACTACCAGTTTTGCGCTACCGGGTTCTTGCAGCTCACCTGAAATAACTGGCGGTCTTCCAATCGGATGGCCGTCATCGGCCCTCCCCACAGGCAGCCGGTATCCAGGGCGATAACGTTGGGCGTGACCTTCAGCCCCAGCGCCGACCAGTGGCCGAAAATCACGGTGGCCTGGCGGCTCTTGCGGTCCGGTACTTCGAACCACGGCACGTAGCCTTCCGGAATCTTCTCCACTTCGCCCTTGAACCTGAATTCCATTTCGCCCTGCAGGGTGCATATGCGCAAACGGGTGAAAGCGTTAGTGATGACGCGCAGGCGTTTGTAGCCGTCCAGGTCGTCGTTCCAGTTGTGCGGCGCGTTGCCGTACATGCGGGCAAAGAAGGTGGGGTAGTCTTCGCCGCGCAATGCGCGTTCCACTTCATTTGCCAATCCGGCCGCCTGTTTGACGCCCCATTGCGGTAGCAGTCCGGCGTGCACCAGGACATAGTCCCCTTCGGTATACATCAGGCGCTGTCGGCGCAACCAAGCCAGCAGTTCATCCCGGTCGGGGGCGCCCAGCACTTCGTCCAGGGTATCGGTGCGATGAAGTTCCGCCGCGCCTTCGGCCACGGCCAGCAGATGCAGGTCGTGATTGCCGAGAACGGTGACGGCGCTTTCGCCCAGCGATCTGACCAGGCGCAGCACGCGCAACGAATCCGGTCCGCGATTGACCAGATCGCCCACCAACCAGAGCCGGTCCTGCGCGGGGTCAAAGCGTATCTGCTCCAGCAATTGCTGGAGTTCGGCGTAACAGCCCTGGATGTCGCCTAATGCATAGATCGCCATTTCTTGTTCCTGCCTGTTATCTGTAAAATAGAGTAACAGAAATTCCTGAAGCTTCGATGAAACCGACTCCATTCAACTTGCCATCCTTTGGCTGCATTGCCAAACGCTGATCGATGCTATTCAATTCCTACGGTTTTATCTTCCTGTTCCTGCCCGTCGTGTTGCTGGGTTTCTATCAATTGGCACGCATCCACCATGCCTATGCTGGCGCATGGCTGACGATCTCGTCGCTGTTCTTCTACGGTTACTGGAATTCGGCCTATATTGGCCTGTTGCTCGGCTCGATTTTTTGCAACTACGCCTTCGGGATGTGGATCGCCAAAGCTGGCGTGCAACAGTCTGCAGCACGCAAGAAACAGGTACTGGTGTTCGCGCTCGCGGCCAACCTGCTGTTGCTGGGCTATTTCAAATACGCCAACTTCTTCCTTTCCAACGTGAACAGCCTGACCGGCTCCAGTCTTTCATTGAGCGAAATTATCCTGCCGTTGGGCATCTCGTTCTTCACTTTCACCCAGATCGCCTTCCTAGTGGACACCTACCAAGGCAAAGTGAAGGAATACAACTTTGTGCATTATGTGTTGTTCGTCACCTACTTCCCTCACCTGATCGCTGGACCTGTGCTGCATCACAAGGACATGATGCCGCAGTTCGCGCGCAACTCCACCTATCGGATCAATTGGGAACATGTCGCCACAGGGCTATTGTTATTCACGCTAGGTCTGTGCAAAAAGGTGCTGTGGGCCGACTCGATTGCACCCTTCGCCACGGCCGTCTTCGATGGCGCTCAGCACGGCATGGTGACCGGCACGTTACCCACGACCTACGAAGCTTGGGCAGGGGCGCTGGCTTACACGCTGCAGATTTATTTCGATTTTTCCGGCTATACCGATATGGCTCTGGGCATCGCTTTGATGTTTAATATCCACCTGCCGATCAACTTTAATTCGCCGTATAGATCCACAAGCATCATCGAGTTCTGGCGGCGCTGGCACATCACGCTCTCCGCCTTCCTGCGCGATTACCTGTACATCCCGCTGGGCGGCAACCGTCACGGCAAGCTGCGCCGCTATGCAATCTGATGGCGACCATGCTGCTGGGCGGTCTGTGGCACGGTGCCGGATGGACGTTCGTAATCTGGGGAGCGTTACACGGCGCCTATCTCGTTATCAACAATCTATGGCGCGACCTCGTATCGGAGAAATACTTGCGCTTGATCCCGAACTGGTTTGGTACGTTGGCGGGCGGCACACTCACCTTCATCGCCGTCGTGGCGGCATGGGTGGTATTCCGCGCCAGCAACGTGGAACAGGCTCTGGTCATCCTGAACGCAATGTTCGGCATCGCGGCGCGCCCGATCGCGTTCGATACGGTCCTTCATGGCAACTTGCTGTTACTTACTGACCTGTCTGGCCGCGACCTGTTGCGCCTGCTAATTCCAGGATTGCTATGGGTTTGGTTGCTGCCCAATTCGACGCGAGTTCGTTTTATCAAGGGCAGCATACTGCTGACTACCCTTCAAGCCGCTGTCGTTCTTGGCCTATTTTCTGTGGTTGTAGATCAATTTGGTAGTTATAGTCCCTTTCTCTATTTCCAGTTCTGATATGAAACATGCCAAGTACTTTTCCATCTCCATTTTCATCGTCCTACTGAGTTACGGCGCCATAGCTTTCTATTTCTTGCCGCTCACGACCTTTCAAGGCGATCTGACTCGCATGAGCCTTCTACCTGAATCATTGTTCGGCTGGACTAAACCGCAACCCGCACTCGATGCCAAGTGGCTGCAACAAGCAACTATGAGAGAGGCCGATGTGCTAGTCATCGGCGATAGTTTTTCCGACGGCCACATCTGGCAATCCGTGTTGATGCAGCATGGCTTAAAGGTACGCACTGAGGTCTGGGGCAACATCCAGGCCATATGCGCTGATTTTATGCCCTGGTTGCGTACACAAGGTTTTAGGGGAAAGTATCTGGTGATTGAATCAGTTGAGCGCAATCTGGTAGACATTCTTGATAGATCTGTTGCCTGTCAGCACATACAATATCATCCAAACTCCCGGACCGATGTACCACGCACCTCGCCAATTGTGTCATTCGATGTGCATCAGAATAACTATACTGGTAAGCTCTCAACCGGTATCAAGACGCAATTGAATGTCCTGAAATATGCGCACTTGAGCCATTCTCCTGACTTCAAGAACTGGTTGTTGTCCAATGATGTGAGAATGGTCCGTGTGCCCGATGGTTGCAAATTATTCAGCCATGCAAACTGCAACGATGCACTGTTCCTGAGTTATGACAAGCCGGAAGATATAAACACTAGCGCACTTGAAAACATCGGAAAGCTCAACGCACGACTGGAAGGCGTCACGCCGATCTGGGTGTTCGTGCCGAACAAGTCGACAGCCTATCTCTATCCAGGCAAACAGTTCTGGAACGAAGCCGAGCAGCGCTTTCATGCGCCCAATCTGCTGCGCATAGCACGACAAGCCATTCGGGCGAAGACTGTTGATCTTTATCTCGGCAACAACACCCATTTTTCGACTACAGGATACCTGCTAATGGGTGAAGCGGTTTTCAAAGCGATGCAACCACAAAAGCCAGAACATCACTAGTTCCTCTCGCTCCACTCGCCGCGTCCATGCAAGTGATCCCATGCCTCGATGTGCTGCATCGGATAGTTGTGGCGCAGTGCATAGACCAGTCGGCGCAGCTTCCCCTGCCATGCAGAGCGCACACAGTTATGCGGATTACCTGCCGTCTTCTGAACTTCTGAGTGAGTGTAGAAACAAACGATGGAACTCGATTTGGGTGATACTTCATTTCATCACGAAGATGCGGCCGGTATTCTTACAGTCGAAATGGTAGAAGCAACTGGCGCCGACGATGCGGAAATTACGGCAACCTGTCACCCAGCATTTCATCATCGGGTCGTCGTCGCGGCTCATCCCGGTACGGTGCACCAAGTATCTCATCCAGCATATCTGTGCAGTGCAGTCTCTGCGTCATTGGCCACGGCCAGCAGGTGCAGGTATGATTGCCGAGGACGGTGATGGCGCCATCTCCGATCGATCTGACCAAGCGCTGCACCTGCAGCCAGCCCGGCCCACGATTGAGCAGGTCGCCCACCAGCCATAACTTGTCCTCTGCAGGGTCGACGCAATCTGCTTGAGCATCTGCTGCAACTCGATGTAACACCCCCGGATATTGCCTACGGCACAAATAGCCATTTCTTGTTCCTGCTTGTTTGTCTGTAGAATAGGGTAACAGAAAAATATTTCACAAGTTCTCGACCCCGAATTTCTATGACCAGTATCCAACTCTACCTGCGCTTGCTGCATTACGTTCGCCCACACTGGCGCATATTTTCCATCTCGATATTTGGCATGGCAGTATCGGCCGCGACTGAGCCATTGTTACCTGCGCTACTCAAGCCCTTTCTCGACGGCACTTTTGTGCAAAAAAACGATTTCGTACTGCATTGGGCACCCATATTCATCCTGATGATCTTTTTCGTACGCGGCTTGGCGAGTTTTGTGGGTTCTTACGCCATTCATTGGGTTGGCAACAAGCTGGTAATGGATTTGCGCTCTGAAATGTTTGGCAAGCTACTTTCACTTCCCACCAAATTCTACGATGATCATGCCACGGGATCATTAATATCCAAACTCACCTACGATGTAACGAATGTTACTGCCGCTGCCACCAGCGTGGTAACCATCACGATCCGTGATTCCATCATCATTCTCGGCCTGTTTGGTTGGTTGTTCTATCTCGACTGGAAACTGACATTGCTCTCGCTGGTGATAGCCCCGGTCGTCGCCTGGGTAATACGCACTATCAACTACCGTTTGCGCTCTTCAAGCCGCGACACCCAACATGCGATGGGCAGGATCACCCAGGTGATCGAAGAAAGTGTCACCGCCCATAAGGTCGTCAAATTGTTTGGCGGACATCGCTACGAACAGGACCGTTTCAATCATGAGGTCAACTGGGTGCGCAGGCACATGATGAAGCAGGCCATGGCAGCCCAGGCTAACGTCCCGATCATTCAGATGGTGGCAGCCATCGCTTTGGCACTCATTATCTATCTGGCGATCGGCCAAGCCAAAAGCGATGTCACTTCGGTGGGTGGATTCCTGTCTTTCGTCGCGGCAATGCTTATGCTGACCGCGCCGCTGAAACGCATCACCAGCATTAACGAGTTTGTGCAGCGCGGACTGGCAGCGGCGGAAAGCGTCTTCGAATTGCTGGACTCGGCCAGTGAAGTGGATAATGGTAAGACCGTCATCCACCGGGCAACGGGGCACATCGCTTTCGAACACGTGAATTTTTCTTATAACAAGGATGAACTGTTGGCTCTGCATGATATCTGCCTCGATATCCCGGCAGGCCAGTCTGTGGCGCTGGTGGGTGCATCCGGCAGCGGAAAGAGTACGCTGGCCAACCTGGTGCCGCGTTTTTACACCCCGACCGGTGGGCGTATCACGCTGGACGGGCATGACATCCTTGAGCTTACACTGGCCGGTCTGCGCAGCAATATCGCGCTGGTCAGTCAGGAGGTAGTTTTGTTCAACGATACCGTCGCCGCCAACATCAGTTATGGACAAATGCGCGAAGTGCCGGAATCCGAGATCATTGCCGCGGCGACTGCGGCACATGCCATGGAATTTATTCGCGAGATGCCACAGGGGCTGGAAACGCTGGTGGGAGAGAAGGGGGTGCGTTTATCCGGCGGTCAGCGCCAGCGCATCGCCATTGCGCGAGCCATACTCAAGAACGCTCCCATTCTTATTCTCGACGAAGCGACATCCGCTCTGGATAGCGAATCCGAGCGCCATGTGCAAGCCGCGCTGGAGACACTCATGCAAGGCCGTACCACGCTGGTCATCGCACACCGCCTTTCCACCATAGAAAAGGCGGATCGGATCGTCGTGCTGCAAAAGGGGCGCATCGTCGAAATCGGTACGCACAGCCAATTGCTGGAGAAGGGTGGAATTTATTCTCAGCTGCATCGTTCCCAGTTCGGCTTGGTCAATACCAATATGGAGAACCCGGCCCACAATTGACCGGATGGCCAATCAGCCTGCGATTATTGGCAGCACTTGGCGCCCTCCTAGCCATAATCTATTTGCCTGTACAATACACACCAGCAAGCTGGCTCAACAGTACCTTTGACTTTTTGATGAAACCGATCCCGTTCAATAAACCGTTCATCATTGGCCGCGAACTATCGCTGATCGCCGATGCCGTCACCAGAGGTCACCTCTCCGGCGACGGGTATTACACCAAGCTGTGCAATAGCTGGTTCGAGGAAAAGCTGCATTGCCACAAGGCGCTGCTTACACACTCATGCACCGCCGCTCTTGAGATGTCTGCAATCCTGTGCGATCTGCAGCCCGGTGACGAAGTCATCCTGCCATCCTATACATTTGTCTCTACGGCCAACGCCTTTGCTTTGCGCGGCGCGGTGACCGTATTCGTGGACATCAGGCCGGATACGCTGAACATCGACGAGAAACTAATCGAGGCTGCCATCACGCCCAGAACCCGCGCCATCGTGCCGGTGCATTACGCGGGTGTTCCCTGCGAGATGGATACCATCATGGACATCGCGCAACGGCACAAACTGCTGGTGGTAGAAGACGCGGCACAAGCACTGCTCTCCACTTACAAAGGTAAAGCGCTGGGTACCATCGGCCATTTCGGTTGTTTGAGTTTCCACGAAACCAAGAACATCATCAGCGGGGAAGGCGGTGCGTTGCTGATCAACGATATGCGATTCATCGAACGTGCCGAGGTCATTCGCGAGAAGGGCACTAACCGCAGCCAATTCTTCCGCGGCGAGGTGGATAAATACACTTGGGTGGATATCGGATCTTCTTACCTGCCTAGCGAACTGGTAAGCGCGTTCCTTTATGCGCAGCTTGAACGAGCCGATGAAATCACGGCACAGCGCTGCCGCCTCTGCTCGGCTTATGCCGAGCAATTGGCACCGCTGGAGCATGCCGGAAAGCTGCGTCTGCCGCGCTTCGATGCCGATAGCAACGGCCACATGTTCTACATGCTGCTCGACAGTCTGGCCACGCGTACGGCATTGATTTCGCATCTCAAGGCGCAGGGTATCTATCCGGTGTTCCATTACGTGCCGCTGCATTCTTCCCCTGCCGGACGCAAATACGGTCGCGTAAGCGGCAACATGCAAGTGACGGACGAGCTGAACGAGCGCTTGCTGCGCCTGCCGCTGCATTACGAGATGAACGATGCAGATGTCGCGCGAATCAGCGCAGCGATCCGGGATTTTTTCTGAATGCCACCCCAACCAGCCCGATGAAGCTCAACTCCATACTCGAACTGCCCGTCCTCTACAAACTGTTCTCCACCCTGGTCGGGGCACAGAACAGCCAGTCGATTTTTGTCAATCAATATGTGCGGCCCGTTACAGGCGCCCGCATACTCGATATCGGCTGCGGACCCGGCAACATCCTCGACCATTTGCCGCAGGTGGATTATTTCGGTTTCGACTTCAACCCGTCTTATATAGAGTCCGCGACCAGGCGTTACGGGGATCGCGGCCAATTTTTCTGCCAGCGCGTATCCGAAGCACAAGTGTTTCTGGAGCAGCCCGAATCGTTCGACATCGTGCTGGCCATCGGCATCCTGCATCACCTCGACGATGCTGAAGCAATTCAGTTGTTCGATATCGCCAAACGCGCACTCAAAAAGGGCGGCCGGCTTGTTACCTTTGACGGCTGTTATGTGAAAGATCAATCACCTGCGGCGAAGTACCTGCTGTCGAGAGACCGCGGGCAGTTCGTGCGCGACGAGAAAGGCTACACCGACTTGGCTCGGGCCCGATTCGACAATGTCGTCGTGTCCATCCGCAACGATCTGTTGCACATTCCCTACACACACATCATGCTGGAATGCATGAAGTAAACTATTTCCCCGGTTTTGATCAATCATGTCAGCGCTGAACAAACTTTCCGTTAATGAAAAGAAGTACTGGTTGTTGTTCGCTATCGCAGCGATCAGCTTTTTGCCTACCCTGTTTTTCTATTATGTCGGCGAAGAGGGAATCTTCCCGATGGTCGCGCAGGAAATGTGGGAGCGTGGAGTTTGGTTGAAGCAGTATATGTATGGGTCGGACATGCAGCACAACCCGCTATTCAACTGGCTGATCATCATTTTCTCCGCCCCGCTCGGATGGGAGCATGTACTAACTGTCACGCGCATACTTACCGTTTCATCAACAATCGTCACCGCGTTGACTTTGGCCTGGACGGCGGGACGCCTGTTTCAGGACAAGGCCTTCGGCATTTTTGCCGCGCTGGGCTACCTCACCATGATCGATGTGTTGCTGTATCACGGCTGGTTAAGCTATGTCGATCCGAACTACGCGATGTTTATCTTCGCCGCTATCACAACGTTATGGGTAAGTGTTCGTGAGGGCCGCATCTCGATCCTGGCTTTATCCGGCGTGCTGCTCACATGCGCATTCCTGAGCAAAGCGCTTACGGCATACATCTTTTACGGCGGTGTCTTGTTCGTACTGCTGTTCGAAATGCAACAGCGCCGCTTCCTGCTGCAGTGGCGCACACTACTTGTCCTGCTCATGACTTATGCCGGCCCATTCATCTGGTACGCCATCATCCCGGATGGAATGGCGCAAGGCAAACGCATGTTCGGCGAGCTGACCAACAAGTTTGCCTATCCAAGCCCCCTTGAATATTTATACCGGCTGATCGGCTTCCCGGTCGAAATACTGACCTGGCTTGCGCCGCTCACGTTGCTGGCGATCTATTTATGGCTGCGCAAGCGCAACCTTAAGGAAGCTTCCGCGACTCACCAGCTACTCTTCATTTCTGCGTGCTGGATGTTGCTGCTGAATTTTTTCCCCTACTGGATCTCGCCGCGCGGCGGGATGCGTTATTTGATGCCCATCTACCCGCTCATCGCGCTGGTTGCTGCCCGCATCATCTGGCAATCGGGCGATGCGGCACTGGCGCTGGCGCGAAAATGGATCATCGCCGCTTTGGTGCTAAAGTTCGCGGCTGCCCTGATCCTCTTTCCCTATTACCAGAGTCATTATCGCGGGGAGAACTACGATGAAACAGCTGCTGACATCCTGATGCTCACACGGGGACAAGCGCTATATACCGCCAATTCAACTGCGGCCGGATTGAGCGTAACCGCCTACCTTAATATGCGTCGCCTCCCGGCACCCGTTCTCCAATTACCACCAGCCGAATTTGCATCCGGCTTCATCGTCGGGCTTACGGCAGACGAGGCTCTGGGTAAGGTGTTCAAGAAATACCGGCTAGGTGGAGACGATATGTATCTGCTTTGTCGCGGCGAGGCGTGCAACTCACCGCATTGAGCGGCTATTTCACTAAGTTGTGATAAACATCCAGCGGGTGGCGAAAAGAGAAACCCAGCGAAGCATAAAGATTGAGTACTGCCAGGTTGGCGGCTGAAATTGAACTCTTAACTTCAGCATGGCCAGCCGCCAACAATTCAGTAGTTACCTCACTCCACCAGTATTTCGCCAAACCTTTGCCTCGATACGACTCTGCCACCGCATGCAACACCAGATTGTTATCGGCATACGCGATAAATCCCGCCAGTTCATTTTGCCAAAACAGGCCGTAGACCGCACCTTTTTCGTAGAGTTGGCGCAGCCATTTGTCATAGCGCAGATCGGCGAGAGCCTTATTCAGATTGAAATCGCGGTGAAAACGGCCATGTGCGAAAGCGCCATGGCAAATCGGCAACAGCGCGTCCCATTCTGCATTCCTGGAGACTGTTGCATCCGGATGTAAAACCGGTTTTAATTTTTTTGCAACGCAATACGGCTCGACCAACGTATCGCAGTAGTAAAAGCCATGCTCGTGAAGCAAATGCTTGTCGGCCAGCGGATCGACTTTGATGGTGTAATGACCTGGCGTTTGCAAAGCCTCGCGCAGTGCCGTTATTTCGTACTCGACGATCTCCGCGGTGTGTATGCCGAAAGCGGCCTCATCCCACGGAGTGGGTTTAATTTTTCTCATCGAAAGTCGCTCTTCTGACGATATACAGCGGCCGCTTTTTGCTTTCGTCGAAAGTCTTCCCCAGATAGATGCCAAGTATGCCGAGGATCGCGATGATGATGCCGCCGATGAAATACAGCGAGACGATCAGGCTGCTCCAACCCAAAATGGGCACCCCATAAACCGTCGCGCGGATCAGGGCGTACACACCGTAACAGAACGCGAAGAATGCCATCATAAAGCCGAAGCGCACGGCCAATCGCAATGGCTTGTCCGAATAGGCGATGATGGTCTCGGTGGCCAGTTTCCACAGCTTGGCGAAGGTGTAGCTCGAATTCCCTTCGTGCCGCTCGGCATGTTCCACCTCGATGCTGTCTGTGGGAAAACCCATCCATTGCACAAGACCGCCGAAGAAACGCAATTGTTCGCGCATTGTGCGAAAGCTCTCCACTACCTTGCGCGACATGATGCGGAAGTTGCCGGTTTCGCCGTCGTACTCGATATCGGCAAGATAACTGAACAGTTTGTAGAATACCCAGGAGGTGAAACGTTTCAGCAAGGGGTCTTGGCGCTGGCCGCGTCGTGCCAGCACGATATCGTAGCCGTCCAGTGCCTTGGCATACAGGCGCGGGATCTCTTCGGGTCTGTCTTGCAGGTCACAATCCATCACCACCGTCCAGTCGCCGTCACAATAGTCGAGTCCGGCAGTGATGCCGTAGTGCTGGCCGAAGTTGCGGCTGAACTGGATACCTTTGACGCGTTTGTCCTGCCTGGAAAGACGCTCGATAACCTCCCATGATTTGTCGCCACCGCAATCCTCGACCAAAACGATCTCGAAGTTTGGCGAAACAGTCTCCAACGCTTTTACCAGGCGACGATACAGTTCATCCAGACAGTTCTCGGCTTTATAGACTGGAATAACGACAGAGATAAGGGGTGCGTTCGATTTCATGGAGCGTATTCTAATTGTTCCCGGCATTAATGGGTTTTCTGGCGATGATCAGCAGAGAGCCGCCCAGCGGCAAGCGCAGACCGATGCGGATCAGATTGCGCTCGACAGCCATTACCATGCTCAGGACGGCATTAGTCAGCGTGCCGATACTCAACCCGGCTGCATCCATCTGATCTTCCATCTCGCATCCTGCAGGCTTGCGCAACAAGCGTGCTGCCAGCATCAGCGGCAGCAATATTGATATGAATGAAGTGGCGTACTCCACCTTAAAACCGGCTTGTTTCAGTTTTTTTTCCAGATCTGCACGTGTGTAGCGCCGCTTGTGATGCGCAAAATCGTCCATGCGGCTCCATAGCCAGCGATGCTGCGGCACAGTGAGTGCCACTCCGCCGCCACCTTTGCACGCCTGATATATCTGTGCCAGCACTGCTTCGTCGTCTTCGATATGTTCCAGCACATCGAACGCCCCGATCAGGTCGAACTCATCCCGGAATGGAATGTGAAGCGCATCCATCTGGAACACAAAGGCATCTGGCACGCGTCGCTTCGCATAGCCGAGACCTTCGGTATAAATGTCGCTTGCGCTCAGGTTTGTCTTCGGAAACTCGGCACGCATGGCTGACAACACAAAGCCGGTGCCGCATCCGATCTCCAGCACACTCGCTGGCGCGGTGAAATGCTTGCGCAGAGCGTCCCTCAGGATGCGGTTGCGCGACACAAACCAGAAATGCGAAGGCTCGACTTCAACCATCAACTGAAAGAACCCGGGATTAAAGCCGTCGTTCAGTTCAGCGAGTCTGGGGGCAAACGTGGGGAAGCCGTTACGTTCTCCGGGCACATGACCGCAATGCGGGCAACGCCAATCTGCGGCAGTGAAACTACGCTGGCAATTCAGGCAAAGCTTCATAATGTATTGCTATTAATAATTCTTCTAAAAGTGGCGGTTCATATCTTGATTCGCGCCGAATATGCGAATCGACTAACCGATTTTATGCGACTGCGGCATAATCGCGCACCATCATTGCAACGTATCGATTCAAAGCCGGTGAAGACCCTGATCAAAACAAGCGCCAATAGCGAATTTTTTCGCTTCCTTCTGGTCGGAGCCATTAATACTCTGGCAGCTTACGTGGTGTATCTGCTGTTTCTCCTGTTCTTACCCTACCTCTATGCTTACACGCTCTCCTACTGCATTGCCGTGGTGAATTCCTATTTCCTGAATGTTTACTTTGTGTTCAGGAAGAAAGTTTCATTACACTCTTTCCTGAAATTTCCTGCCGTCTATATCCTGCAGTATTTCCTCGGCGTATTCATCCTCTGGCTGCTGGTTGGCAAGCTGGGGATCGGACCGGCATGGGCCTACGCCGTCGTTGTCATTGTGACCGTCCCGATCAACTTCTTTTCCAGCCGTTTCGTCCTGAAGAAGTAAGATCAACACTGCCGGTAGATTACCTCATACTCCTGTGCGACTTTGCGCCAACCGTGCGTATAGGCCGGCGGTGCAGTATCGCGTTGCAATTGCCGGCGAACTGCCTTCACCCATTGTTCCAGCCGAGCCTCCAACGGTACGACCGCACCTGCTTCGGACCGCACCTCCGTCGCAGCCCCGCATACGTCGGACACTACTACCGATGCCTGTGCTGCCATCGCTTCGGTGATGACCATACCAAATGGTTCGGCACGCGCCGGATGCAGCAGCACATTGATCTCCTGCAAATGTGCGGCATCACTGCGCCATCCGAGCAATTTGAAGCCCCCATTCCAGTCCGCAAACAAGTGCTGAATTTCCTGCGGCTGCGGGCCGACCACCCATAGCTCCAGATTGGGGCGCTCGCGACGCAATTCGGCGGCGATCTTGACCGCCAATGGCAAGCCTTTGCGCTTCCATTCCACGCCGACGAAGCCGATGATGCCGCCATCGGCAGGTACGGGTTTCCATGCGCGCAAAGGTGTCGCTGTCACGCCCGGAACGATGGGACGTGTAATCTTGTGGGCGTATTCCGGATAGTAATGTGCAAGCTGTCTCTGAATGAAACCTGAATTTGGGACGATGAAGCGCGCTGCTTCCAATTCGCGCCGCTCCAGATAGAATTGCATCGCGACCCGCAGGGAAATCTTCTTCCACCAGGGCTTGTTTCGCACGGTGGCGAAAGGGGGACCGTGAAAAGTGGTGACGTCATGTGCTGCGAGACGTTCGTTGCTATGCACAACAAATCCGGGCTGCGGGTTTTGCTCTGTCCAGCGCGCAACACGCGCGCCGAAGCGCAGCAACGACAGCCAACGCGGGCGTTGGGCGATTTCGCCGAGCTCATGCACGATGACGCCCGGCGGCGTTGCCACATGGCAACGCTCGCAGACCACAACGACCTCGTGTCCGAGTGCCGCCAGTTCGCGCGTGACTTCCCACACATAACGTTCCATGCCCCCGACCGGGCCGTATCGACGCACTACATGCAGCAGTTTTAACGGTTCATCACTCATGGGATGGGGAGAATCGGTATAATCGAATGCGAAAAACGCCAAAGGCGTGCATGGTATGCAAAAGCCCGAGGAAATACCATCCCTGTCAAAACGCAATGCAAAGCAGCCCTGACACTCTCACCGGAAAAATCGACTATCGCCCCGACATTGATGGTTTACGCGCTATCGCAGTGATGTCAGTGCTGTGTTATCACGCCTTTCCCTCTGCGTTACACGGCGGGTTTGTAGGCGTTGATATTTTTTTCGTGATCTCGGGCTACCTTATTTCCAAACATATCTGGGAAGAGCTTGCAGTAAATTCTTTCAGCATCAGGACGTTTTATGCGCGCCGAATCAGGCGCATTTTCCCCGCGCTGGGCGTGGTTCTGCTTGCCTGTCTGGGAATTGGCTGGGTGATCCTTTCGCCGGGTGAATACGAGTTGGTCGGCAAACATGTCACGGGCGGCGCAGGCTTCGTTTCCAACCTGATCTACTGGAAAGAGGCGGGATATTTTGATAGTGCCGCCGATACCAAGCCTTTGTTGCACCTCTGGTCATTGGGTATCGAAGAGCAGTTCTACATTGTCTGGCCGCTGATACTGGCGTTCTTGTGGCGGCAGCCGCACCATGCAAGCTGGGTAATGCCAAGCATCCTGGGGGCGTCATTTGCATATAGTCTGGTAATCGTTCAGCAGAATGTCGTTGCCGATTTCTACTCACCCCTGACCCGATTCTGGGAACTTGCAACTGGAGCCGTTCTGGCACGTGAAGCTTTTCAACGCTATCACCTGAGCAATATAAAACGGGAATGTCTGGCTTGGCTGGGCTTGGCACTGATTCTGGCTGGCGCGGTCATGCTGAAGAGTGACGACCTTTTTCCCGGTGCATGGGCATTGTTGCCTGTAATGGGCGCAGCCTGCCTGATCCAGGCCGGTGAAAAAACATGGCTGAACAGACAAATCCTTGCGCACAAATGGTTGGTGTGGATTGGGCTGATCAGTTATCCGCTTTACCTGTGGCATTGGCCCCTGCTGTCGTTTGCCCGCATCATGGAATCCTCGACCCCGTTACCTTACCTGCGCTTCGTGCTGGTCATGGCGAGTATCTTGCTGGCTTGGTTAACCTATCGCTTCGTGGAATGTCCCATCCGATCCAGACCGCGCTCAAGAAAACTCATATTGACCCTGTGCATCTTCATGTTAGCGCTGGCAGTAGCGGGTGAAGCGGTCAGAAAGCTGGATGGGGTAAAAGCACGGCAACTATCCATGCTGAATGCCGATCCCACCACATTGGTGCTGGGGGCGGATCGCAGCAAATTGCTTCATGAATGCGGTTTGACCGAAGAGCAGAAGCCTCTATTTCAGTATTGTTTGAGCAGCGGTCAGGGTTCGCGCTACGCACTGCTTGGCGATAGCAAGGCCGAAGCCCTGTATTACGGGCTGGTGCGGGAGTCGCCGCCGGAGGTGAGTTGGACAATGATAGGCTCCGTTTCACCTCCGGTACCGGACGGTGAAGCCAGGAACAGTCAACAAGTCAAAAACCAATTGGCATTACAGACGATACTCCGGAACTTATCCATCAAGACGGTGGCATGGGTAGTTGCTTTGCGCGGAATTTTCCCGCTCGACGAAAAAACAGGCTTCATCTCCAATAATCAACTGCCCGTTGAAACGATCGCAGCCTACAGCCATGCGATCCAGCAGCTGGAAAAGGCAGGCAAACGAGTCATATTTGTCATCGACAATCCGACTTTCCCTGATCCGCGCAGTTGTATCAGCGGGGGAGTCACTTCCAGTGAATTTCTGAATCAATTCTTGCGGCGCAAGGAAAATCCCCGCTGCACCATACGCTACACCGACCATCTGGCCGGGGTCCGAGCCTACCTTGAGTTCGCCGCCGAATTAAAGAGGCTCAACCCGAACTTGTTCATTTACGATCCGACGCCGTTGCTGTGCGACATCAAACACAATATCTGTACGGTCACTCGCGATGGGCAGTTCCTTTACAGCTATGGCGACCACATCTCGGACTATGCAAACTCCATGCTGGCGCGCGATATTTTGCCTATCGTTCTCGACATCGCTCGTTGATTGCCGTTTGCGCTAACGATAATATCCTCCTCTCTCGCCAGCTATTATTTGAGAGGCTGTTGCCTACACTCAACGTTCTCTTCCTATCGTATATACTGCGCTCTTTTGTTGCTTTGCATGGCTTGCTTAAATTATTCTGGGCATTTGTGTTTTAAGGATGTTGTGACAGACATTTCACAGAATAATATGCAGGGGACCGTTAATGTTGTTCAATTCCTATGGCTTTATATTCCTGTTTCTGCCAGTCGTTTTGCTGTGCTTTTTCCAGCTGGCGCGATTTAATCATGGCTATGCGGCTGGATGGCTGACGCTCTCCTCCCTCTTTTTCTACGGCTACTGGAACCCAGCCTATGTTGGACTGCTACTTGGCTCCATCGTCTGTAACTATATCTGGGGGTTATGGATCGCTAAAGCAAATGCAGAGAAGAATCACCGTCTATATAGCCAAAAAGATTATCTATTAGCTTTTGCCATCACAGCGAATCTGGGGCTTCTCGGCTATTTCAAATACACAAGCTTCCTCCTTGGCAGCATTAACGATATTGCTGGCACCGCTCTGTCACTGGGCGATATCATCCTGCCACTAGGCATTTCCTTCTTCACCTTCACCCAGATCGCTTTCCTGGTGGATGTTAGGCAGGGCAAAGTAAAAGAGAGTAACTTCCTACACTATGTCCTGTTTGTCACCTATTTTCCTCATCTCATCGCTGGGCCAATATTGCACCATAAGGAAATGATGCCTCAATTCGCCCGTTCTGGTACTTATTGCTTCCACTACGAGAACATGGCAGTGGGGCTTGCCATCTTTTTTATCGGCCTGTTCAAAAAAGTAGTGCTCGCTGATGGCGTGAGTGAATGTGTTGGCCCGATCTTTGGAGCACCAGCAGCGGGAATTCAACTCAATTTCATTGAGGCTTGGTTCGGGGCATTGAGCTATGCGCTACAACTTTACTTCGATTTTTCCGGCTATTCGGATATGGCCATCGGCCTGTCGCGCATGTTAGGTGTGGCTCTGCCGCTCAATTTCCATTCTCCCTACAAATCGGTCAATATAATCGAGTTCTGGCGGCGCTGGCACATGACATTGTCGCGCTTTTTGCGCGACTACTTGTATTTTCCCATGGGCGGGAATCGCAAGGGCAAAGCGCGCCGCCACCTCAACTTGTTGGTGACGATGCTGTTGGGTGGACTGTGGCATGGTGCAGCCTGGACATACGTGATTTGGGGGGGATTACATGGGCTGTACCTGGTGATCAACCACAGCTGGCAGGCGGTGAGACAAAAACTCGGTCAAAACCCGGATCTACCTTTATCCCAACCCATGCATTTCGCATCTGTAATATTGACCTTTCTTGCAGTCACCTTGGCTTGGGTGTTCTTTCGTGCAGATACCTTAGACCACGCCATCGCATTAATACGTACAATGCTGGGGGGCAATGGCTGGAGCTTGCAGTCGTCACATGGACTGATACACGTTGCCTCACGGAATCTCTTATCGATTGGCTTTTTGTTGATATGGTTAGCCCCAAACACACAACAAATTATGCAGCGATTTAAACCTGCACTTAATATTCCTGACGGAACAAATTCAACACGCTTGTCTTGGTATCCAAGTTATAAGTGGGCGCTTATACATGCATTCGTCGCATTGATAGGCTTGTTGTCGATTTCGGAATTGAATCAATTCATATATTTCCAGTTCTAAATGACTGCCAAGAAATATCTATTTGTTGTCACCGCCATAGCGCTTGTATTGGCGGTATCGACTGTAGCGTTTGATCGGATAGTTGATCCATTTTGGTATTACCGGGATGTTACCCTGGAAGGGTTCAACGCCGTCAAGCCAAAATTCAAGAACTACGAGCGACACGTCAAGCCTGCAATTGTTCAGCGGATGCAACCGGCCTCGTTGATATTTGGAAGTTCGTTTTCCGAGATTGGATTTGACCCACTTCATCCTGCGCTGCGCTCTGTGGGTAAGAGCTATAACTTTGCTCTCGCTGGCGCACTATGGGATATGGTATTTTGCGATGTTCAATTTGCGATTTCTCACGACGATGCGCTGCGGCAAGTCGTTCTCGGAATCCATCCGGAAACAATGGCGAAAAAAGACTGCCGGAATGAAATTGTCAGTATGGAAAATCCAGAGAAGCGTGCATTCTTGTTTTCATACGACGCACTTGAGGCCTCAATTAATACTGTACTGCAACAACACAGCAAGCCTAGTCATACAGCGGATGGTTTATATTTTTATACTAGAGGTTTGCGGGGAACTGAGAGCCGCTTTCGAGAGGTGTTCAATATCCATCCTCCCTGCAACATCAAAAATGTTAGCGCTATTGGAATGGCCCCGAAAAATGCCAACATGGAGCAATTGGATTTAAGCGGGCTGAGCGATATCTTGCGCAAGACGGCAGAGAAAGGGATAGAAATTAAATTGGTGGTATATCCGCGCCATATCTTGTCATTCGAGCAGGAATACCAATGTGGAATAAGGCAATTCAGGTGGAATGCACTAATGCAGATTGTTAAGCTGGCACATCAAGAGGCTGGTGACTTGGCTCAAGTGTGGGATTTTGAGGGATATCACAAAATTGGTACTGAACCCATCTCGGATGCCGCTGGGCAATATTGGCAAGATCCCGGGCATTTCAATTATGAGTTCGGCAACATCATGTTGGATGAAATGTTCGGCCTAAAGCCAGCCAAATTTGGCATGAAACTTACGTCTACAAATCTAAGTGCGCGTGCTGACAGCGAGCAAAAAGATCGGGCTGCCTTTCTTCAGGCCCACCCTGAGCTGTTACAACAGCTCGAAAATCTATTGCCCCATCAAACCAACTAGGTTCAATTGCCGATTATGTTTCCACATCACTTCCGCGCTGCAATGCCACCAACTTGCGATATTTCAAATACGTGGTTCGCGCGTTCATGCGGGCAATGTTCCAGCCTGTAGCCCCGTCCAGTAGCCCTAGGCGCAGAATGTAGGTGCGCACAAATGCCCATCCGCCGCGCAACAAGGCAGACGGGATACTGGACTTCTTCCCTGCCTGATACATCTGTTTCGCACCTGCATTCGAGTAATGTTCCACCTTGCGCTCCACATCATCTGGAGTGAGATAGCTATAGTGAAGCACTGGGTTTTTCATTCTGGATGTTCTGCCGCTGAGCAGCACGGTTTCATGCACTAGGCTGTCCGAGAATCTTCCCGCGTTGCGTTTGAATAAACGCAATACGTAATCGGGATACCAGCCGCAGTGTTTGACAAATTTGCCGCAAAATTGGGAGCGTCGAGGCAGGTAATATCCATCGGCACCATCCTCGTTCATGCAGCGGATAATTTCGGCTCTCAGCGACTCGGTTATGCGCTCGTCCGCATCCAGGGACAGTACCCAATCTTTCGTCGCATAGCCCAGCGCTCGATTTTTTTGCGCACCGAATCCCGGCCAATCATGTACATAGACCTGCGCGCCCAATTCTTTGCAGATCGACACTGTTTCATCGGTGCTGCCGGCATCAACAACGATGATCTCATCCGCCCATGCGGCTGACTGCAGACAATCGCGGATATTTGCTGCCTCGTTCTTGGTGATGAGAACAACAGATAAACTAGGCATTTCGAAGTTCTTTTTTCAGTCCGGCGAATAGTGCCGCTGTCATGAATGCGAAGAATAGCCCGTCAACATGATCGTGCAGTGCCGAATTAACCAGACAGTTCAATATGAATGCCAAAACCAGTCCGCGCGCCGCATCTTGTTCCAGCGTAACAGGCAGCATCGGAGCATGGCGCCACAGCATGTAGAACAGATACAACAGCAACACCAAACCGATCAGCCCGGTTTGCACCGAGATCATCAGATATTCGTTGTGCGGATTTCTTGTCTGGAACACATCCTTATGCTCCGTCTGTTGCGCATAAGCTGCAGGGAATCCTCCCGTTCCGATGCCGAAAGGAAAATGATCGCGCACGATTTGTATCGTATTGTAGTAAAAATCCAGGCGCTGCCCTGTGGAGGTGTCTTTGCCATGATCAGGGGTCCATGCCTGATACTCTGATACCACAAGCGCGACCCTCTCATGCAAGCGAGCAGAACTGTAATAAGTCACGGACAACATCATCACCAAGCCAAATCCCAGGAGTGCGCCTTGCTGCAGCCCCCATTTGCGTCGCCGATTGTGCATGTATCTCGTCAGGCTTGTCCATGCAAACCAAGTAAGCAATGCCACAAGAATCATGTAGCCCGTCCGGCCCTGCACCATGAACAGTACGTTCACCGTGCCGAATGCTGCAAACATGCACCATGCGATCTGCTTCATTCTGTCAATTGCATCGCGGCATTCCAACAATGCTAGGAATATGGCGAACGCCATCAAATTATTTTGCGTAATGTGGCTGTAGAAGATGACCGGGTTCTTTACCTCGGTAAATTGGCTCATCCATGACATCACAGACAATATTCTGAAATCTACCAGATAGGAGAGAAACAGAGTAATACCCATCGCAAAAAGAAATGCATAACGCGCCCTATGCCGCATTTTTTCTTCCGAGAGAAAATAGATGAAGATGGGAACGAACATCAAATCTACATATTTTCCCAAGATCGAAAACGCCTCGTGAAGAGGTGTTTTGCCATAGAACATCGCGATGAAGAGCATGGTAAAAAGCATGATCGCTGCGCGTGCTACTGGATGCCAAGACACGATACGAAGGATGCTGCCCATGCTCGGCAAGGCACCCAACAGAATCAGCGCCAGCATTAGGTTATCCAGCGCCACAGACATGGTGACAAATATCCCGATCAGTATGACGCACCATTGCATTGGAGAATGCAAGGCACGCTGTATAACAGCAACATCGAAAATGGGCTTCATGCTTATTGTCCTTTCCGCATATCTGGCGTGTACTCCGGAACCCATTGCATCATGCATTGGCGCACCGCTTCATCCGACATGCTAACCTCCTTCGATATCCAGGCTTGCATTGCCTTCAATTCGCCTGTTTGCACTGAGCGCGCCTGGGCGATACGCAACTTGGGATGCGGGGTGGGCAAGGTATGTTCGCTGTCTGCCAGTACCTCTTCGTACAGTTTCTCGCCCGGGCGCAAGCCCGTGAACTCTATCCTGATGTCTTCTTCGCCCAGGCCCGAAAGACGGATCAGTTCTTTCGCCAGATCGACGATCTTCACCGGCTCGCCCATGTCGAGCACGAATATTTCGCCGCCTTTTCCCATATAGCCGGCCTGCATCACCAGTTGCGCCGCCTCGGGAATCGACATGAAGAAGCGGGTGATCTCCGGATGGGTCACCGTGACCGGTCCGCCCTTGGCGATCTGCTCGCGGAACTTGGGAATCACGCTGCCGTTGCTGCCGAGCACATTGCCGAAACGCACGATGACAAAACGCGTACCTTCCGGCCGCTGCAACCCCTGGCATACTATCTCCGCCATGCGCTTGGTGGTGCCCATCACGTTGGTCGGGTTGACGGCCTTGTCGGTCGAGATCAGCACGAATTTTTCCACGCCATGTCTCTGGGCGCAGCTCGCCGCGCGCCAAGTGCCGAACACATTGTTGCGCACCGCCTGCCAGGCATTGTGGCGTTCCATCAACGGCACATGCTTGTAGGCGGCGGCATGGAACACCACATTGGGCATGTATTCCGCGAATACCTGTTCCAGCCGGACATCGTCGCGCACATCGCCCGCCAGATAGGCGACGTCGAGCTGCGGAAACGTCCTGTTCAGCTCCTGCTCCATGTTGTACAGGGCCAATTCGCCGGCTTCATACAGCACCAGTGTCTTCGGTGCAAAACGTGCGATCTGGCGGCACAGCTCGGAACCGATGGAGCCGCCCGCACCGGTGACCAGCACAACTTTATCGGTCAGTTGCTCATGCAGGCCAGCGCCATCCAGCTGTACCGGATCGCGCCCGAGCAAGTCATCCAGCTCTACCGCCCGCAATTGCGAAACGGATACGCGCCCGCTCAGGAGATCGTCGAATGCAGGCACCGTCAGCGCCTTGATGCCGTTGCTGTTTGCGAGGTCGATCGCATGTCTGCGCTGCTGGTGCGTGGACGAAGGCATGGCGATGATGACCTGGGAAACGCCGAGGCGCTGAGCCCAATGCGGCAAGCTTTCCAGTTTGCCCAGCACCTTGATGCCGTTAAGGATGCGGCCTTGCTTATCCGCGTCATCGTCGAGAAATCCGACCTGATGCCAGTCGCGACTCCTGGCCAGGTCCTTGGACAGGCCTATGCCCGCCTCCCCGGCACCGAGTACCAGCACCGGCTCGCCCTGAAGTTTGATGTCACCAAACATCCCCTGCTCTTTCCACAAGCGATAAAGCAGGCGGTCGCCGCCCATCACCAAAAGCAAGAGTATCGGATCAAGAATCAGCACGGAGCGGGGGACGACGGCGTTGACGCGGAGCATCCACAGCCCCAGCGGAATCAGCATTGCCGCCAGCAGAACCGCCATGAAGATGCGGCGTAGATCGGCGACGCTGGCGTAACGCCAGATGCCGCGATACAAGCCCATGTACCAGAAAATCAGCAACTGCAGCGGCGCAACCCAGATCATGGTGCGCCACATCTCGCTTTGAAAATTATGCGGCAGGTCGAAGTTGAAGCGCAGCAGATACGCCCCCCACCATGCCAGTGCCGCCACGATCAGATCGTGGGATACAGCCATCGCGGTGTATCGGTTTATTTTAAGCATGTTGCGATTGATTGAATTTTCTCCATGCCATATCAATGACCATCATCAGCACGGAATATATCCCGCTCCAGACCAGAAGCAACACCCATGGAAAACTTTCCTGCAGTACTGACAAAGCCGATGCACCTGCACCCAGCATCAGGCCATACTCGACCAGCGCCACAGTGCCATGACTCCAGCCCATTTGTATCAGGCGCTGATAATAGTGTTCGCGGTGCGCTTCGGTGACTTTCACTCCGCGTACGGTGCGCTTCACCAACGTGACGGTCGCATCGACGATGAATGGTGAAAACACCAAAATGGGGAACCATGCGGCCCAATAGCCTTGCTGCCATCCCCAGAGCCCCATGCCGGCAGCGAGAAAGCCCAGGGGAATGGAACCGGCATCGCCCAGGAAGATCTTGGCGGGATGGAAATTGTTGTAGAGAAAACCCAAGGCCGCCGCGCCGATGGTGAAGTTCAGCATCGCCTGCGTGTCGTCGTGCGCGATCAGCGCTGCAATGCCGTACATGCTGAAACCGATCAATGCCATGCCCCCCGCCAGTCCGTCGGAGCCGTCCATGAAATTGTAGAGGTTGGTCATCCATACCGTGAGCAGCAGCGCAATCAGCGCAATCAGCACCCCTTGTTGTGTGAGCAGCCCGGCGCCGACGATCAGGATCGCCGCCGCCGCCAGATGTGCCATCAAGCGCTTCCTGACCGGCAAGTTGTGCATATCGTCCAGCAGGGAGACGATGAACAGCCCGATCAGCGGCAGCACTATCCACCACTTCAGCGAGGTCAACATCAACATCCAGCCTGTCAACAAGCCCGCCATCATCGCCACACCGCCGATGCGTGGAACAGGAGTTTCATGCAATGAACGTTCGTTGGGTATGTCTTGTACTTTCTTACCGACTTTGCTGATCAGGATGATGATGGTCAGCAACATGGTGACCAATGCTGCGACGACAGGAGAATAATGGCTCATAGATGGGAGTTTCGATACCACACCGCAGTCGCTTGCAGCCCCTGCTGCAAGCTATATGGCGGGTTCCAATTAAGTTCGCGGCGGATTTTACCACTATCGACCTGCAGCGAACCCAGCAAACGCTCGATCTGTGCGGATCTGCCGACCATCCTGCCGGCCAGCTCCAGCAATGCAGGAGGAAAGTGGAATAGGTGTGCCGAGACGCCCAACGCTTGAGCCAGGTACCCCAGCAACTCCGGGGTCGAGACCGGTTCGCCGTCGCTGATCAGATAGGTATTCCCCGCCGCAGCCGGATGCGTGGCGCAGACGATCAGCGCATCGACCAGGTTGCCTACATAGACCAGATCCCGCTTGTTGCGCACCGAGGCCAGCGGCAGCGGCAGGCCACGCGCGATCGCCCGCATCATTTGCGCAAAATTGCCCTTTACCCCGGTGCCGTAAACCAGAGGTGGTCTCACAATGACTATTTCCATGCCAGTCTCTTGTGTCACGCGCTGCAATCTCTGCTCCGCTTCCCACTTGGAACTGCCGTATGGATCCTGCGGCGCGGGGATATCCTTCTCCGAGTAGATGTGCCCATCGGACGTTTCTTCGCCGTTCACCTTGATCGAGCTGACATATACCATGCGCCTGACGCCGCTTGCCGCGGCGCTACGGGCCAGATGTTCCGTCCCTTCCGCATTGACGCGGCGGAATTCGGCCAAGGGGTCGTCTGCATTCTCGTGCATGACATGCACACGTGCAGCGAGATGAATGACTACATCAATGCCGTGTAGCGCCTCTGCCCATTTCGTCTCGCCATCAATTTCGCCTACGACAGACACCGCGGTATTTTCCGGTGAAATCGCGGCATTACGTACGGCCGCCTTCACCACATAGCCTCGCGCAAGCAACTCGGCACAGAGGGGACGGCCGACAAAACCACTGGCACCAGTGATAAGCAAGCTGCATTTATCGTGCTTGAACCTGGCTTCCGTCACTTTTGTTTCACCGCGTCTCAGTCAGTCTGTCGTACACAGCCATTAGCTCGTGAGTGATCTTCTCGCTTGAGAACAGTTCCAATGCACGTTGGCGAGCCTCATTGCCCATCTGTTGCCGTAGATCGTTGTTCGTGATCAACCTCAACAAGGCCTGTGTCAACGCCTCCACGTCGCCAACGGGGAACAACAGGCCGGTTCTGTCGTCTGCCACGGCATCGGTAATCCCATATATACGCGAAGCCACAGCAGGCACGCCACAAGCCGCCGCTTCGATGATGGTCATGGGCAAGCCCTCGCGGTAACTTGGCAAACAAAGAATATCTGCCGCAGCCATGTACTGTTCGGGTTTGGAGGTAAAACTGATATAGCGCAGGCGCTTGCGTTCCGCGTTGCAGATTTCCCGAATACGGCTAAAAGGTACATCTTCTTCAGCCCCCACCAGCAAGAGTTCGACCTCAGGGTGCTGTTTGGCGATCGTATCGAAAGCTGCGGCCAACTCGAGCATTCCCTTGTCGCGATTCAGCCGTCCGACAAATAATATTATCGTGGCATCTGACGCGATTCCCAAGTCTTGGCGCACCGTTTGTCTGTTCTCGGTATCCGGATGGAAACGTAATGGATCAACACCGCAAATTGATCCTGCTCCAATCACTTTTGCCTTTCCGGGTGGAAGGACTCCCTCGTTAACCAAAAAGTCCCGTTGTGACGGGCTCACCGCGAAAACATCTGTCGCGAGCAATCCGATCAATTGATCGAATAGTTTGAGTGCTGACCGTCGCCAGCCGCTTCGTGTTGCCCATACTTCACCATGGAATGTGTTGATGCGTATCGGCACCCCCGCCAACCATGCGGCCAACATCCCAAGCAGCGCGGTCTTGGGCATGTGGGAGTGCACAATATCGAAACGCTCACGACGAAACAGGTTGAACAGCTGAAGCAAGACCCGCAAGTCCTTCCAAGGCGAGGGGCGCCGGTCAATAGGCAGCAGAACCAGGCGCGCATTGAGACCGTCAAGCAAGTATTTATCCGTGGAATTGCATATGACCGTTACTTCATACTTTTGCGCAGCCTCCTGGATATGGTCGCGCAAGAATGCATGGACCACCGCCGGAATGGTTGCAACGTAGCAGAGTTTCTTCATGGTGCTTTTAATTCCTTTGCAATACCGTCGCAAATCTCATGCCATCTTGATCCAACGGCATCGTCTACATTTGCGGACTCGTACTGAATATTTTTTGCGCGCAGTCTTTTGGATAAATCCCCAGCCATCTTCACGATGTAAGCCGCTAATGCCAGCGATGCGAAGTGCCATTGGCTCAGTCTTGAGAAATGGCGCATTTGAACTTTCAAAACTGCCCAGCGTGTCTTTGCCAATTTTGGCCAGTTCATCTTTCCACGTACTCTGTACGCAAAAAGTATTTCATCGACTGTGGCAAATCTGCTCCTGCCATGACTGCGCAACAGCAATTCCTGATCCTCGCAGAAGTAAGGGCCGGGTTCGGCGTAGCGATATTTTCGAAACCACTCGATTTTTCCCATCCAGGTCGGATGGGGAAAATGGAATCCTCGCCACGGTCTTGCGCAGATTTCATCATGCGCTGGCGCGCTCGGAAATACGCCTGTAACTTTGCTGTTTTCATCGATCGTAATTGCACGGACAGCAACTAAATCAAGCGCGGAGTCCTTTTGTAGGGCTTCTATCTGTTGCTCAAATCGTTCCGGATAGGACACGTCATCCTGATCCATACGCGCAAAATACTTGCCCCGTGCCAGATCGATGCATTCATTCAGTCTGGCGGCGAGCCCCTTGTTCTTTCCATCGCGCAATATCCGTATCCGTGCATCGTCGATATCGGCAATACCCTGCAATGCGTTGTCCGTCGAGCCATCGTCAACGATCAGCAGCTCCCAGTCAGTAAAGGTCTGCCGGACGATCGAGAGCACGGCCAATCGCAGGTACTTGCCTGCGTTGTACACGGGCATGGCTACTGTCACCAGAGGTTGACGGTCTGTACCGTTCCGACCTGAATCAGACACTGCCGTTCCTTATCCATTCGGATGTCAGTGTCAGTCCTTCCTCAATACCTATCTTGGGTTTCCATCCTGTTTGCATCTGGAGTTTTGTCGAATCCAGCACATTGGCTTTGACATCAAATGCCCGTTCCGGAAGATGTTCAACAATCGTTTCAAACCCCATCCGTTTCATCAGGGGAGACAGGATCTGGATCACTCCCTTATTGGAAAGTCCGACACCAGTGCCAACGTTGTAGGTTTCGGACATATGACCGTGTTCCAGCGCACTCATAATTCCTGAGGCCAGGTCGCTAACATAGATATAGTCCCGAACCGTGCCGTCCTGGCCGAAGATCTTGATCGGTTGCCCGCGCATTGCGGATGCGATGGCTGTGGAAATGAAGCCCTGTCCAATGAATGGCCGCTGCCCTACTCCGTAGGCATTGGCAGGGCGAACGCACACAAACTTCAGGCCGTGCGTCACCGCATACAGGCGAGCATAGTTCTCCAGAGTCAGCTTGGTCACCCCGTATGGAGAGATCGGCCTGGTGGGATGATCTTCACAGATCGGCAATTTGACAGCTTCACCATAGACCGTACCGCCCGAGGAAATCAGTATCAGCTTCCCACCCCTGTCTGCGACTTCGGAAAATAGCTGCACCGTGGGTGGCAAATTTTGCAGCAGATCGCCCAAGGGGTTCTCAAACGAAGTGTTTGGCACGGTGGCATAAGCAAGATGAATGATCTCTTGATGGCGGTCGAGTAAACCGGAAATCAATTCACGCTGCCCAAAATCACCGGCAACGTAGGTCGCACCACCGGGCAGCGCGTAATGCGGCTTTTCCCCCCGGCCCATCACCGTTACCCGCCTGCCGCCGGCAATCAGCATCGGAACCAGGTATGCGCCGATATACCCACCCCCTCCTATGACAAGAGTGTTGACGTCGGTCGAGTTTGAACTGGCAGTCATAGCGTCACCCAGCCGGAGGGGAAAAGGTCGGTTACATCGTTATTGTTCGCAAACCATTTGCGCGGCGCGACAACAATTTTGTCGGGGTCGGGATTGAGCCACGCCCCCCACCAGCTGAAGGAACTGTTCGCAATGATGTGGTGCTTGCACATGCTCATGAGACGCATGTCGTTGTAGCTCTCTGCACCATGGTTATGATCCACATACACGGAGGGGTGCTCTATCTTCATGTTCTCCCTGACCCAGGCTGGATCGTCAGAAAAAATATAGAAGCTTGGTCGCTCCACTCGATCAGTCACATATTGAATCGCCGACTGGTAGTACTCCAGCGAGCACAATCCGTGAGTGGCTGTCGTTTTTGGATTCTTCACGTAGTCGCCGCGACGGACGTGCAGGCTGATCGCGTTGCCCCTTCCAATTTGTTCGGCAAGCTCGGCATTGCGTGGACTCGGCGGGTTCTTGAATGTAAAGTCGTTACGGATTTGTGTCGCCGCATCAGAAAAATATTTTTCTGATTGCCAATAGCCCGTCAGATAGCTGTCTGCGGGAACGTCATTGATGCCCTGCCAGTAGTTGAAATGGGGTTCAACCACGAAACCGCGGCGACGGAACATGGACAGTGCAGGTTTGGCCAAGAGCCTGCGCATAATTGGCAATGCCTGCCAGCCCAAGATGGCTTGGACTTCGTTCCTTGGTGCAGTCTGTATTGGACAATTGAATACGCGCTGTAGCTCGAATCCCTGATGCAACCCGTAGCCCAAGAAATCCGATACATCCAGATGAAATTCAATACCCCTTGCCAAAGACAGAGAACGCCCAGCGGCGTACTGAAACATCTGGTTACCGAGACCGCCAATAATATTGGTAATAATCATTGTGAATAGTGCCGTCCGTTGTCAGATGCATAACCTGCGCAAGTAATTAATAGGTGATTTTAGCGATTCTGGAAGACGGATATAGATCCTGTAGGGAATTCTTCGGAACCAGCTCTCTTGGTATTTAATGAAAATTTGTTGCAAAAAACCATCCTCGATTGGCAAATATTCGATGCCTAATTCTGACAGGTCCTTTTGCGAGCGGATTCTGTATTTATCAAATAGGCGGAACCAGGCTGGCTGAGTACTAAACTGATTCTCGATCTTATTGCGTATTTTTTGGAATAACAGCATGTATTCTGTCAATTCTATTTTTGCGTCATTCTCGCAAATTCTGGTGACCTGATGATTAGCGCCAGACACTGTAACAATCAGGACTTCCGGGGTATAAACGAAATGTCCGTTTTGCTGCAGTACGCGAATATAAAAATCAATATCCACCAGCCACTTCATGCGCGGATCGTATTCGATCCCCAATCTATTTCTGTAAATGGTGGCACTGGGCGCACCTATTGCGTTACCCAGAAACAATTCTTCGGGCGAGGTCGCAAGCATCGCCAATTGCTTTTCCGAGGGGCGGTGAATACGATTTTTCCAACTTGTTGAAGTTTCAACAAAGCTCGCAGCAAAAGCAAAATCCGCTTCCGGGTGCTCATCCAACATGCGCACATATTCACCGAGCGCGCCTGCGTGAGCAAATTTGTCGTCATGATGCAATATTTTTATGTAATCCCCACTGGCACGCCGCACTGCCGCATTCCAATTCTCGGGAGATCCCAATGGAACAGAGTTGTGGTGGTAGTGCATTCTGCCGTCAAAATTGAACGACCTCACCAACTGCGCAACGGAATCGTCCGGTGAATCGTCCGATATGATCAACTCGTAATCATTAAAAGTCTGCATTTGGACCGAGCGTAAGGTTTCCCTCAGGAACTCAATCTGACAGTACGTCGGAACACAAATTGACACATGCGGCATCTTCGTTGTTTTGCAATGAAGTCAGCAAATATCAAGTCTGGGCAACGGGAAGACCAAACGATGGTTGGCGAATTTCTTGTTTTCCTGGAAAAATTTCCTGAAATGCCAAGGCAGTACCACAAGGTAGTCGGGGGCCATCGCCAGTAGCTTGTCTTCGGGAATAATCGGGATCCAGCTGCCTGGTGTAAAACATCCGTACTTGTCGGAGTTGACGTCGCCAATGCTGAAAATGTCTTTTTCCGTCAGTCCGCAATATTGCAGCAGCACATTTCCCTTTGTCGACGCGCCAAGAGCTGCTACCTTTTTTCCTTCCGTGCGGGCCTGTTTGATAAATTGCAGCAAATCCCGTTTCGACTTTGCCGCAGCTTCCGCAAATGCTTCATACGGTACAAGCGTGTCCAGCCCCAGTTGGATTTCTGCATCGAGAATTTTCTGTACTGCGGGAGGTACACTTTTATCGCCGTTTGCTTTTGCAACGGTAATTGAAAAACTACCGCCGTTCACATCGTTCATTTCAACGTCCAGAATCCTGAATCCAACCCGGTCAGTCATCCACTTGATCTGGCGCAACGCGTAGAATTCCAGGTGCTCGTGACATACCGTGTCGTATGAATTTGTCTGAAGCATGGTCGGCATGTAGCTCTGCTCAAAGACCCATATGCCATCGTCAGCGAGGACTTCGTGAATCTCACGCATAAAGGCTGTTGGGTCCTCCAGATCGTAAAACATCGAAAATGACGTAATGACTTTAGCTTTTCTTCCGGGAAAATATTCCTTCAGCGACGCAGAAGAAAAGAAGTCCGGTATCAGCTTGATGTGCGAAGGATAATATTTCTGAAATTTGACGCCGGTGGGGTCCATGCCGATCAGCGTCGGGCCATTAGCCGGATAGGCCTGCAAAGTCGTGCTGTCATTGCTTCCGATGTCCACCACAAGGTCGCCTTGTGATAAGTTAATTCGCTCAAGAATTCTTGCGACCTTGCCGTGCAGGTGTCTCACCATACTTGCGTTCAGACCGGAGCGATAACCATAATTCTCTCCGTACATCTCGCCGAGGTCATAGGAGTGCTCCAACTGGAGTAGTCCGCAGGCATCGTCACCCATGCATTTGACAAGCCTCAAGGGACCAACAGTAATGCTCGTATCTTTTTCTCGCGGAAACACGCCTGTCAACATCTGTTCGCCCAAATCAAGCACACACACCAGATGAGCATTTCCACAGATACGGCAAGCTTTGATTTTTTTGTACATCTTCAATATCCCTTCATTTCACACTAATTGGCAAGCATCCGCAGGTCAGCATCAACCATCATTGTAACTAACTCAGAAAAGCCCACTTGCGGCTTCCATCCCAGCAAACGCCGCGCTTTACTTATATCCCCCACCAGCGGAGCCGGCTCGGAAGGCCGGAATGACGCCGAGTCCTCACGCACAAAATCCCTATAATCCAATCCCAAGTGACCAAACGCGCATTCGCAGAATTCGCGGACAGAATGTACCTCTCCTGTAGCGACAACATAGTCGTCTGCCTTCGGTTGCTGCAGCATCAGTCGCATGGCGTTCACAAAATCACCTGCAAACCCCCAGTCTCTCACGGTATCTAAGTTCCCAAGCCGTAGCTCGCTTGCCTGTCCGACCTTAATTTTGGCAGCTTCGTGCGTGATCTTTCTCGTGACAAATTTCAAACCGCGTCGCGGACTTTCATGGTTGAACAGAATTGCGGAGCACGCAAACAAGCCATAATGCTTGCGATAAATTCGGATCATCGAATCTGCATATTGTTTGGCTGCACCATAGGGGCTTCTGGGATCAAGCGGTGTTCGTTCTGTTTGGGGGCTCTCCAGTGTTGCGCCAAAAATCTCTCTGCTTGAGGCCTGGCAAAAACGCACCTGACTTCCTCCGAGACGAATCGCTTCAAGTATTTTTACAACTGCCAAACCATTGATCTCGCCAATTTCAACCGGGTCGTCGAACATCCCTGAGCCTGAAGTATAGGATGCAAAGTTGTACAGCTCCGTCGGCAAATACTGCGACAGAATATCTTCCAGTGCCTTCTGATCCTTCAGGTCCCAGTCAACGAGCTCCACTTTACCCGACAGCGATAACGGCAAAGATTTTGCCGATTCTCGCGCATCGCGGGAGGTGCCTACGACGCGATATCCGCGCTCCAGCAACAACTCGGCCAAATATGAGCCGTCTTGCCCTGAGATTCCTGTAATTAGTGCTGTGGTCATTTCTTATCCGGGATGGTCAATCCGAACGATCTCACCAAGGACCGGCTTACAACGGAAGCATATCGGCTGCACAGTACATCAAACAATTGCAGCCGTGACCTCCTCTTTATCAGAAGGTAAAACAGCACGACGATAATATTTGCCACCGCCCCCGGAAATGCAGCGACGAGGTACGCCATAGCCCGATCGGCGCCTTTTGCTTTGGGCAGCAGGAACTTCTTGAATTCAACAAGCGAATAGCTGCCCATCGCACGCAGATAAAACAGGAACTTGAATTTCTTCCACTGATCAGGAAGGCAGATCGCGCGCTTGGCCGAATCGGAAAAGTCAGGGAATGACCATATCAGTGCTGGCCATTTTACGGCCCACACTTCAAAGGTGCGCGCGGACCAAGTGGCATTTCCATCTCGAATTGCGATAAGTGGTTCTGAGATAATCATGGCGTTATCCACCGCAGGCGACTGGAAAATAACGCCAACGTGGATGAACATCGTTCCGTAGTAAATTGCGCGTTCGCGCGCTAGCCAGAATTCGCGTCTGATAACAACGCAGCCAATAAAACTCAAATGATTTGCTGCAGCGATGAAGAGTTGCTCCTTCTCTTCCTTGCCAAATTCCACATCCGTGTCGAAATTGAGTCTTCGGTCCAACAATTTGTTCGAGAAATCGGCATTCCATATTTCGGAATTCACGACAATCAAGTCCTTCTTGTTGTCGATGGCGGAAAGCACGTGCCGAATAGCGGTCGGATTGAGCAAATCGTCATCGGACATCAGCCAACAGTACTCGCCTTTGGCGTAGCCGACTGCTTTGTCGTAGTCGCCATCAATTCCCGAGTTGATCTCTTCGCGGTAGTAACGAACCTCCGGGTGGTTCGCGATGTACTGCGCCATTACCTCGGCCGTGTTGTCAGGGGAGGCACCATCCACGACAATGAGTTCAACGCAAGACTCCATTTGAACAATAATGGAATCTAAAGTCTCAGCGATAAACTTCCCTCTGTTGTACGTAGTGATGCAAATTGATAGTTTCATATTGGTCATATTTGTTCTAAGTCACAGCCAGCCGAAACTGCGACTACCCGAAAGGAGCGAAGGTTGAATATCACTGTATTTGTCTTTCAGGCTCTGCAAATATTCGTCCTCGCTCGGTTGGTATTTCTCCAGGTCGTCAACCCAGTCTGCTAATTTCACCCATCGGCTATTCTTAAAATCGAATCGCTTAATCACTATGCAGGGATTGCCAATAGCAACGCTAAATGGCGGCAAGTCGCGTGTAACTAACGAACGCGCGCCGATGACTGACCCGCATCCTATCTTTACGTTTTGCAGAACTGTAACCGACGTCGCAAGCCAGCAATTGACGCCAAGTTCTATGACGCCTCCGTTATCCAGCCCAGATGCAATGTAAGGAGTTAGTGGCGATTCTATGTTGTGGCCGCACCCCAAAAAATGGCAGTCTAAGCCTGTAAAACCATAGTCTTTGATTTCTATAAGGCTTCCGGATGAAAAAAAATTTCGTCTGCCAATATGGCAATTGTTTCCAATTACAATTCGCTTGGTTGTATCGTCTCGGAAATTGACGTTCAACCATGAGTCTTCCGATAGTGTTGTGTTGTGGCCTATAGAAACATTTTTCCAGCCAATTACTTGAACACTCGGATCGATGTAACTGTTTTTTCCAACTCGCGAGTTTCTGAACTGCCGCGCAAAACCCATTGACCCCGTTGCCAATTTGTAGACAAGCCCTGAAAGGCTCCAGGGTAACGAATAGAATATTCGTCTTTTTGCTGATCTTATTCCCATCACACGCTCCCAATGGACCCCGAAATCATATTTGCCGGATATTGGCGGCTTCTTTGCCGCCCAGATGCCTAATGACATAGAGCCGCAACTGCGGTGTCAACAATAGACTTACGACCACGACAGACAACGCGATGCCGGCTCCAATTGCCAATTGCACATATGTGGAAAGCTCGCCGCTCTGGCATAAGTACTGAGCCAACAATCCTCCTGATATTGATAACCCAAGAGGTACGCCGACATCATTGAACAGCCACTTTTTTGCCAACCCAATATAGACATGTTTATGCGTTAACCATGTGCCTAACAAGACATAAAGTATGTGAAGCGTGAACCACGCTAGCGCACCGCCCAACGCGCCATATTTCAAGGCAAGTATCACAATGAGTGGGAGCTGAACAATCATCAGAATTCCGTTAATAATTAGAGGCAATTTTGTCATTCCAAAGGCTAAGAGCATGGCGTGCGGAATATACATAATCCCATTCAATGCCGAGCCTATCGCAAGGAAAGCCAGTATGGGCGCGACCGTTTCTGCCATGCCTAAATTTCCGGTCCATATCTGAACCAGATCTTTCGCAAAAACGGCAAGTATCATCGCCGAAGGAAACAAGACGATTGCGAGCAAACGCGTGCTCAACCGATAGAGTTTGCCAAGTTCTTCCAGATTCCCTCCGACAATCAGCGCTGAGAAGCGCGGATATATTGTGTTGTACGTTGCGCCAACCAACACGTACAAGGCACTGACAATCGTAGTGGCCAACATATAGTGAGCAAACTCTCCCAAACTTAGAAATTTGCTCAGCAATACCTTGTCCATCTGTGAGAAGACCAGTCCCATTAACGTGATTCCTGTCATTCCTGCGGAAAACCGCCAAATACTTTTCAATTGATTAACGTCAAATTTTGTTTCTCTTGACCTACCGATTACGCGCCATGCTGCCCAGCGCATGGTGGCTGCGTATACGATGCCAACGCTCGCCTGCCAAATAAAAAATGCCTGTATCGTCGGCGATACAAATGCGAGTATCGCAATCGCACCCAAGCTACCTATGGTTGCCATCAACATATTGATGCCACTTGAGACAGTCAATCGTTGCGCCCCAACTAAAGCGCCCTGATACAAACCAATCGGCCAGCGACAGGCGATCACTAATCCCATCAGCATTACGGCGTGTTCTACATTGTCCTGTGTTAGCTGTTTTGCTTGAATCCAGTGATCGGCAATCAGTGGCGCAAGCGCCGCAGTCAGCAATGCGATAAGTAGCGCCATGCTCCAATAAACAACTGAGAGGGTATGCAACAAATTCCCCGCTTCTTTCAACTTTCCAGATGCCGAACAACGCGCGACCTCACGATTAATGGTCGGCGCAAGACCCATATCAAGAAGCTGAAGCAAGGTCTGTGTAGTCACAAAGAAACCGATCAGGCCATATGATTCGATACCGAGAAATCTGATGTACGTCGGCACTACCGCCAAGCCCAGCAGTGCAGACCAAACTGAATTGGTTAATCCCGCTATAAAATTTCGGCTAAGACTCATACTGCAACATGATCAGGCAAGTTTGCCAAGCTCAGCAAAGGCTTCGGGCATAGGGAAGTGATGATTGCCCACGAACAAACCGTTTTGGTCAATATGATCCGCATTCTTCAGCGCGCCGTGTACTTCCGAGTCAAAATATTTGACCACCTCGTTTTTGGCAAAATTTCCGGCAACAATCGGCCGACACTCGAAGCCCAGGACGTTTAGCTTCGCCACCAATTCGTGACGCGTCAATTTGCTATCCGGCCGAATTACCAGACTGAAACCAAACCAACTGCTTTTTCCAATTTCCCTCTGGATGATGATGTCGGGATGGTTTTCCAACGTCGCTTGCAGCAATTGGCCGTTCTTTCGGCGTTCTTCGATCAGCTTGGGTAAGCGCTTAACTTGTTCCACACCGAGCGCTCCCTCCAGCTCTAACGGACGCACGTTGTAGCCTGGAAGCACGAATCGCCAGGACTCCTCGAAGGGGTCATCGCTTTTCTCGCCGCATACAAGATTGTGTTTGGGTAGATTGCGAGTCCAGCCGTGAGCCCGTAGCGATAACAGAATGTGGTAGAGCTCCTCATCATCGGTAACGATGAGTCCGCCTTCCATCGTTGATATGTGATGGCTAAAGAATGAGCTGAAACTGCCCATCACACCAAATGTTCCTGCCTGCTTGCCTTGGTAAGTGGCCCCCATGGATTCGCAGTTATCTTCAATCAGCACAATTCTTCTTTTTCCGATGATCTGCTGGATACGTGCGAAATCGTTCGGGTTGCCGAGAAGATTTACTGCCATGATGGCGCGCGTTTTATCCGTGACGGCCCCTTCCAGTTGATCGAGATCGTAGTTCAAGGTGTGCAGGTCGATATCGACAAATTTGATCTTCAGGCCGTATTGATACAGGGGATAGTAGGTTGTACTCCACGACACGGCAGGTACGATCACCTCGTCGCCGCGCTTCAATTTCAATTCCGGATTCTTTGTATAGAACAGCGCCGCCACAATCAGCAGATTTGCCGAAGAACCGGAGTTGACCATTACACTATGCTTGCTCCCCGCAAACGCCGCAAAATCGTTCTCAAAGGATTTTACGTTTGCACCCATCGTGAACTTCCCGGATGCAATAACCCGCTGCATTGCATCGATCTCTTCCTTGTCCCAAGAGGCAGTGGCTAATGGAAACTTGAAACTCATTGCTGGTGCTCCTTCAAATAATAGCTGTACGTTTTTTCAATTCCTTCGCGCAACCCGTGTTGCGCTTTCCAACCCCAGGCAAGCTGTCGCTCGACGCTCACCAGCTTGCGCGCCATGCCGACAGGTTTGCTGAGGTCATGGACGAATTCACCGGTGTAGCCCATCACATCGGCCGCTGCCTGGTAATACTCATTGATTGTATGGTCGTGGCCCAGTCCGACGTTCATGTAGCCGGGCAACGAGTCGAAATTTCTTACCGCGCGTACAACTGCATCAGCCAGGTCGCCGGCATACATGAATTCGCGCCGCGCAGTCCCGTCTCCCCATATCTCGACAGTTTCCTGTCCGCTTTGCTTGGCCTGATGAACTTTATGGATGATTGCCGGCACGAGATGCGAATGTGCCGGATCGAATTTGTCATGACGGCCGTAGATATTGCAGGGAATGAGCGTCTTGTACTGGTAGCTCGCGTCCTCGCGCATGATGTATTCACATAGCCGTGCCGTCACCACCTTTGCCAGCGCATAGCCTTCGTTGGTTGGTTCCAGTTCGCCTTTTAGCACCATCTCTTCGCGCAACGGCTCAGAGTGATTGCGCGGATACATGCAGGAGCTTCCAAGATTGATCAGCCGCTTGATGCCGACCTCATGTGCCGCCCAGACTATATTTCGCCCCATATCGAGGTTGTCCATCAGAAAGCTCACCGGCTCGCGCATGTTGGCCTGGATGCCACCCACTTTTCCTGCTGCATGGATCAACATATCCGGGCGGTGTGTATTCAAATATGATGTCACGGCGTCGAAGTCGCGCAAATCCAGCTCATTGCTACGTGGCGCGAGAATTTCAAAATCCCCGATTTCAGAATGCTCGAGCACGTTGCGCCCAACCATTCCACCGCCCCCAGTCAGCAGTATTCGAATCTTGCTCATTCTGATCAACGCTTACTCGTGCGGATTGAAAGCCGAATAGCCATGCTTTTTCACGAGTTCATCGCGCTCCGCACCTTTAAGGTCTTCGCGCACCATCTCGCTGACCAGTTCATCGAAAGTGATCCTGGGTGACCAGCCGAGTTTGTTCTTTGCCTTGCTGGCGTCACCCAGCAAGGTTTCGACTTCGGTAGGACGGAAATATCGCGGGTCGACCGCCACGATACATTTTCCGGAGGCGTCATAGCCTTTTTCTTCCACACCGTCACCCTTCCATGTGATGGACATGCCAAGCTCTCTGGCTGCCGCATTCACGAAATCGCGCACGCTGTATTGCACGCCGGTGGCAATGACGAAATCTTCCGGTTTGTCCTGTTGCAGCATCAGCCACTGCATCTCGACGTAGTCTTTGGCGTGGCCCCAGTCGCGCAGCGAATTCAGGTTGCCCAGGTACAGACATTCCTGCAGGCCGAGTTTGATGCGCGCCAGGGCGCGGGTTATCTTTCGCGTGACAAAAGTTTCGCCGCGGATCGGCGATTCATGGTTGAACAGGATGCCGTTGCAGGCGTAGATGCCATAGGCTTCGCGGTAGTTGACTGTGATCCAGTAAGCGTAGAGCTTGGCTACAGCATAGGGACTGCGCGGATAGAACGGGGTGGTCTCCTTTTGCGGTGTCTCTTGCACCAGGCCATACAGTTCGGAAGTGGAGGCTTGATAGAAACGGGTTTTCTTGGCTAAACCGAGGATGCGGATCGCTTCCAGGATGCGCAGCGAGCCTAGTGCATCGGAATTGGCCGTATATTCCGGCTCCTCGAACGACACCGCAACGTGACTTTGTGCAGCCAGGTTATATATTTCGTCGGGCTGCACTTTCTGGATGATATGCGTCAGGCTGGACGAGTCGGTCATATCTCCGTGATGCAGGAAGAACGGTTTGCCCTTTTCGTGCACGTCATGGAACAGGTGGTCGATGCGCGCCGTGTTGAACAATGAACTGCGGCGCTTGAGACCATGCACCTCATAACCCTTGTCCAGCAGCAATTCGGAGAGGTAGGCGCCGTCCTGCCCGGTGACGCCGGTAATCAATGCGACCTTTTTGGTTTTGCTCATTTCAACCCTTTCAAAATTTTTGATTACCTGCCGTAGTTATCTTCATAACGTTGAATATCGTCTTCGCCCAGATATTCACCGACCTGTATTTCTACGATGTGCAGCGGTTCCTTGCCGAGATTTTCCAGGCGGTGCTTCGTTCCTATCGGTATGTAGGTGCTTTGGTTCTTGTAAACGGTGATGACTTCTTCGCCGTTGGTTACGGTGGCGGTGCCCGACACAACGACCCAGTGCTCGGAGCGCTGGCGATGGCTTTGCAGGCTCAGTCGCGCGCCCGGCGCAACTTCGATTCGTTTCAGTTTGAAGCCTTCCGGATCTTCTTCCAGCACGGTATAGCTGCCCCACGGACGATTCACTTTGGTGTGGTAGACATGCTCGGTCGCGCCTTTTTCCTGCAACGCATCCACCACTTCGCGTACTCGCTGTGTCTGGTCGTTTTTCGAGATCAGTACCGCGTCTGCGGTTTCGATCACGCACAGGTCTTCCACACCGATGGCGGCCACCAGTCGCTTTTCGGCTCGGATCAGGCTGTTTTTGCAATCTACTGCGATGACATTGCCTTGCAGCGCATTGCCGCTTTCGTCCTTGTTCGAAATCTCGTGTACTGCCTGCCAGCTGCCTACGTCGTTCCAGCCGATGTCGCAGGGAATGAGGGAAACATTGTCCGATTTTTCCAGCACACCGTAGTCAATCGAGATCGACGGCATCGCGGCGAAATGTTTTTCCAGGGACTTCTGGAAAGCTGTGCCCGCACGGGTTTCGGCAATGATGGCTTGCACGATCTGATAGACCGCGGGCAAGTGCCGTTGTATCTCGGCAAGGATCACCGACGCGCGCCAGACGAACATGCCGGAGTTCCAGTAATAGCCGCCCTCTTTCAGGAAAGCCTGGGCAGTAATCAGGTCGGGTTTTTCGGTGAACCGTTCCACGTCCAAAACACAGGACTGAGTGCTGGGTGCTGAGTGCTGAGAAGCACTGTCCTGAGTGCTGAGTGCTGGGTGCTGAGTAAAGCCGATTCCCGCTTCTCCACTCAGTCCTCGTTCCTCAGTCCCCGGTGCTGTTGTTTTGATATAACCGAATCCGGTGTCTGGCCGGGTCGGCTGGATGCCGAAAGTCACCAGTTTGCCGCTTTGCGCTGCCTGGATGGCGGTGTCCAGATGCTTGCGGAAGCCCGCTTCGTCTTTGATGACGTGGTCGGCAGGCAGCACCACCATGACCGGATCCTTACCTTCAGCCACAAGATACGCCGCGGCAATGGCGATGGCCGGCGCGGTGTTACGGCCGATCGGCTCGAAAAGCGATTGATAGGGTAGCAAGGCATGATATGCCTCGCCCTTGGCCAGCGCCTCCTGGGTGACGATCAATACATTCTTTTCGCCTATCGTCGGCATCAGACGATTGATCGTGGTTTTCAACAATGAAAACTCGCCGTCCAGTGCCAGAAATTGCTTGGGTAGATGTTGCCTGGAAAGCGGCCACAACCGGCTTCCGCTTCCGCCTGCCAGAATAACGGCATATACCTGATTACTCATGTGTATTCTCCAGCAGACCTTTTTGCTCAGCTTCACGCTTCAGTTCTTCTATTTCCGCGCGCAGGCGTTCATATTCCTGAACTTTGACTTGCAGAAATTCCACTGTCATTCGCGCTTTTTGTTCAACGCCGCTCGGCGTGAGCAGATAGGCGTAGGCCAGTTTGTTGTCGCTGTTGCGGAAGTTGTTGATCTTGACGCTGCCCTTCGCTACCAAGGCGTTGAGGCAGTAATTGATTTTTCCAAGGCTGACGCCCAGCCTTTTCGCCAAATCTCTTTGCGAAAGTCCGGGATTCTCTTCCAGGGTCTTGAGCAGACCGTAATGTGTGGTTTCGTCTAGCATGGGTAGTGCGTTCAATCGGTGAACGGTGCGCATTACAGCAGGCCATATATATAGTGTCAAGTTATCTGGCGGCTGGTTTCGTTACAATGGCGAAGTCTTATATACGCTTACCGCCAGTGACTGAGCCCTTTAAACCTGATTTGCACATTGCCATCGTCCGTTTTTCCGCACTGGGCGATGTGGTCCTGGTGTCGGCTGCGGTGCGCGCGTTGCAGCAGTGCCTGCCTGCCGCAAAGGTTACCTGGATCACCAGTCCGTTAACTTACGCTTTACTAAAAGGTATGGAAGGTGTGCAGTTCGAGGTATTTGATAAACCGCGCTCCTTGGCGGACTACGTTGCCTTTTATCGCGCGTTCCGCCAACGCCGTTTTGATGTGGTTCTGGCGATGCAGGCCAATCTGCGCATCAATTTGCTCTATCCTGCCCTGCATGCCCCCGTCAAGATCGGCTTTGACCGCGCTCGCGCCCGGGAAGGCCAGTGGTTGTTCTGCAATCGCCGCATTCCCTTCGCTGATTCGCACTTGATGGACAGTTTTTTGTCCTTCGTCGAGACATTGACCGGTAAGCCAGTTTCGGCCGACTGGAATTTGCCGGTCGGTTCGACTGACCTTGAATGGGCACATGAGCAATTGAAGAAGTTGCCAAAGCCCTGGGTAGCGATCCACCCCCATTCAAGCAAGACCGAACGCAACTGGTTGCCGGAACGTTACGAGGAGCTGGTAAAACTGGTTATTGCGCGCTGGAAATGCGGCGTGGTTCTTTCCGGCGGAAGCTCCGCCGCGGAGCTGTCGTTATGCGAACGCCTCGCACAGCTTGCTCCCGGCTACACGGTCGATCTTTGTGGCAAATCCACGCCCAAGCAACTCGCAGCGTTGCTGGGCCTCGTCGATGTGCTGATCGCGCCGGATACCGGCTCGGTGCATATCGCCAGAGCGATGAACACGCCCGTTATAGGCCTTTATGCGGTTGCTTCGCCCGAATTGAGCGGACCGTACAGACAACTGGAGTACTGTGTGGATCGCTATCCTCAAGCAGTCAATGTGTATCTTGGAAAGGACGCCGATAAACTCCCGTGGAACACCAGGGTTCATCATCCCGGGGCGATGTCCCTGATAGCGGTCGCCGACGTCATGTCACAACTGGATAAGGTATTGGGTCAGCACGCATGAAGAAGCTCATAGACTCGAAGTTTGCTTACACCGCTTTGCTTTGGCTGTTACTGCCCTATGCCTTTTTTCATTTGTATTGGCGTTCGCGCAAGCAGCCGGAGTATCTGAAGCATGTCGGCGAACGCTTTGGGCGCTACGAGGTGAGTTGCGACAAGCCTGTCATATGGCTGCACACGGTGTCGGTCGGCGAAACCCGCGCGGCGGTCACGCTGGTTCAGAGTTTGCGCGCACGTTATCCCGATCACCAGATACTGCTCAGCCACACCACTCCCACTGGGCGCGCAGCCGGCGAGCAGCTCTTTGGCGACGATGTGATTCGAGTGTACCTGCCCTACGATTATCCTTTTGCCGTAAAACGCTTCCTGCGTCATTTCCGGCCACGCATCGGCGTGCTGCTGGAAACCGAGATCTGGTTCAACCTTATCCATACCTGTCATGCCGAGGCTGTTCCGATTTTATTGCTCAATGCACGGCTGTCGGAAAAGTCCGCCCGCAGTTATGCGCGTTTTCCCAAACTTGCCCGCATGAGCTTGCATGAACTGTTTCTGATTTCAGCCCAGACAGAGGACGATGCCACCCGGCTTGCCAGCCTGTCCAACAGGGCGGTGCCGGTGATGGGCAATCTTAAATTCGACATCACGCCGCCTGCCGCGATGCTGGAACTGGGCACGCATTTCCGTGCCTTGTTCGGAATGCGCCCTGTCCTGCTCCTTGCCAGCACTCGCGAAGGCGAAGAGGAACTGTTGCTTGATGCCTTGCGAAGCCAGCAGATCGAGCGCCTGCTGGTCGTGATCGTTCCGCGACATCCACAGCGGTTCGATGAAGTTGCCAGTCTGGTCGAAAAGCATGGTTTGCACATGCAGCGCCGAAGCGCAAATGAAGCCGTTTCCCCGCACACGCAGGTGGTGCTGGGCGACAGCATGGGAGAGATGTTCGCTTATTACGCTTCTTGCGATCTCGCATTCATCGGCGGCAGCCTGCTTCCTTTTGGCGGACAGAACCTGATCGAAGCTTGCGCGGTCGGCACACCCTTGTTGATCGGGCCGCATACTTATAACTTTGGGCAGGCAACGGAACTTGCCGTAGCGAACGGCGCGGCGGTTCAAGTCACGCATGCGGACGATTTCGTGCAGCAACTGAATGTGCTCATGCACGACATCAAACGGATGGAGCAAATGGGAGAGGCCGGCAAACAGTTCGTCAGTAACAATCGGGGCGCAACGAAACATGCGATGGCGCATATTGCTTTAGCGCTTGATCATGCTCTGTATAACAAAATGGTTTCCAGTCAGGTAAAATCAGCGCCATGAAAAAAATCCTCGTTACCGGCGGCGCCGGATTCATCGGCTCTGCCGTCATTCGGCAGTTCATTAACGATACCGATTCCAGCGTTGTCAACGTCGACAAGCTGACCTATGCGGGCAATCTGCAGTCACTGGCCACGGTGTCGGACAATCCCCGTTACCGTTTCGAACAGGTGGATATTTGCGACGCCGCCGAAATGGCACGCGTATTTGGCGAACACCAGCCGGATGCCGTGATGCATTTGGCCGCCGAGTCCCATGTCGACCGTTCCATCAGCGGTCCGGCGGATTTCATTCAGACCAATATTGTAGGCACTTATATTCTGCTCGAGTCCGCCCGCAACTACTGGAACGGTCTGGATGCGCAGCGTAAAGCGGGCTTCCGTTTCCACCATATTTCGACGGACGAGGTATATGGCAGCTTGGGCGAGACCGGCTTCTTCACCGAGGAAACGGCCTACGAGCCCAACTCGCCTTATTCCGCCAGCAAGGCATCCTCCGATCACCTGGTGCGTGCGTGGCATCATACTTACGGTTTTCCGGTGGTGACCACCAACTGTTCCAACAACTACGGCCCCTACCACTTTCCTGAAAAACTGATCCCGCTTGTGATCCTGAACGCGGTCAATGCGAAGCCGCTGCCCATTTACGGCAAGGGCGACAATATCCGCGACTGGCTGTATGTGGACGACCACGCGCGGGCTTTGCGTCTTGTGCTCGAGAAGGGCAAATTAGGCGAGACCTACAACATCGGCGGCTGGAACGAAAAGACCAACCTGGAAGTGGTACAAACTATCTGCAAGACTTTGGACGAACTGCGCCCGCAAGGTGCGCCGCACAACAGACTCATCACCTATGTTGCCGACCGCCCCGGTCACGACAAGCGTTATGCGATCGACGCCACCAAGATCTCGCATGATCTGGGCTGGAAACCCCGGGAGACTTTCGAGAGCGGACTGCGCAAAACCGTTGAATGGTATCTGCATAACACCGATTGGGTGAGCGGAGTGACCAGCGGCGAATACCAGAAGTGGATCGATAAACAGTACAGAGTGCTGAGTGCTGAGTCCTGAGTTGGAAAGGAAGCGATGGGAATCTCGCGATTTGAGGAGTTGATCGCTTGGCAAAAGGCGCGCGCACTTGCTGCGTCGATCTATCAACTCACTTCACAAGGTGGATTTTCCAGAGATTTTGGATTGAAGGACCAGATTCAACGTGCCGCCGTTTCAGTCATGTCGAATATTGCGGAAGGATTTGAGCGCGGTGGCGCAGCTGAATTCCATCACTTTCTGGTTATTGCCAAGGCTTCTTGCGCCGAGTTGCGCGCCCAGCTTTATATCGCGCTCGATGTCGGTTACATCGACCAGCGGCAATTTGGTGAATCAATGCAGCAAGCAGAAGAAGTGGCCCGTTTAGTCGGGGGACTCAGGGCATCCGTAAAAAGACAAGGTACAGCATAATGACTCAGCACTCAGCACTCAACACTCTGCACTCGATGAAAGGCATCATCCTCGCCGGCGGCTCCGGCACAAGGCTTTATCCGGTAACGCAAACGATTTCCAAACAACTCCTCCCCGTGTATGACAAGCCGATGATCTATCATCCGCTCACGACGCTGATGCTCTCAGGCATACGCGATGTGCTGGTCATCTCGACGCCGCAGGACACTCCCCGCTTTGAGCAGTTGCTGGGCGATGGCTCGCAATGGGGGATGAGTATCTCTTACGCGGTTCAGCCGTCTCCCGATGGCCTTGCGCAGGCTTTCATCATCGGTGAATCCTTCATCGGCAAGGATGCCTGCTCACTGGTGTTGGGCGACAACATTTTCTACGGTCATGCCTTTGACACCTTGTTGACGCCGGCCGCGAACAAGACTGACGGCGGCACCGTGTTTGCCTACCACGTGCTCGACCCGGAACGGTACGGCGTCGTCGATTTCGATGCATCCGGCCGTGCGCTGAGCATCGAGGAAAAGCCGCTCAAGCCGAAGTCGAACTATGCGGTCACCGGTTTGTATTTTTACGATAACGATGTGGTGCAGATCGCGAAGTCCATCAAGCCTTCTGCGCGCGGCGAACTTGAGATCACCACCGTGAACCAGATCTACCTGGATCGCGGCAAGCTTGACGTCCAGGTGATGGGACGCGGTTACGCATGGCTGGATACCGGCACGCACGAATCGCTGCTGGAAGCTTCCATGTTCATCCAGACGCTGGAAAAGCGCCAGGGCCTGAAGATAGCCTGTCCTGAAGAGATCGCCTATCGCAAGGGCTATATCGATGCTGCGCAATTGCAGAAGCTGATCGCTCCGCTGTCCAAAAATGGTTATGGGCAATATCTGCAACGCCTGCTGAACGAAGAGAGGCGCTGATGCAAGTTGTCCATACCGCGATCCCCGATGTGCTCATCATCGAACCCAAAGTATTCGGCGATGACCGGGGATTCTTCTACGAGAGTTTCAACCAACGGCGGTTCACTGAATTGACTGGCGTCGCCGATGCCTTCGTTCAGGACAATCATTCCAAATCCGCCCGCAATGTCTTGCGCGGTCTGCATTACCAGATACGTCAGCCACAAGGCAAGCTGGTGCGCGTCATCGCAGGTGAGGTGCTGGATATCGCTGTCGATGTTCGCAAGAGTTCAGCCACCTTCGGAAAGTGGGTCGGTGTGAACCTGTCTGCCGACAACAAGAAGATGCTGTGGATACCGAAGGGATTCGCGCATGGCTTTGTGGTACTGAGCGATTCTGCCGAGTTCCTGTACAAGACGACCGATTATTGGGCGCCCGAGCATGAGCGATGCATCGTCTGGAACGATGCCGACTTGGCCATCGACTGGCAGCTGGGCGGGGCTACCCCGCTGCTTTCTGCCAAGGATCAGGCCGGCAAGTGCCTCCTCGACGCAGAGGTTTTTGCATGAAAAAGATACTGCTCACCGGCAAGAATGGGCAGGTCGGTTGGGAATTGCAGCGCTCTCTGGCCTCTTTCGGTCAGGTCGTCGCCACGGACTCGAAAGAACTGGATCTGACCGATCCCGATGCGATCCGGCGCACCGTTCGCAACATCGCTCCCGACATCATCATCAATCCGGCTGCATATACCGCTGTCGACAAGGCAGAAAGCGATGCGGTACGGGCGATGGCCGTCAACGGCATTGCCCCGGGGATATTGGCCGAAGAGTCTCTTCGTCTCGGTGCATTGCTGGTCCATTACTCCACTGACTATGTATTCGATGGAAGCAAGCCCGCGCCTTATACCGAGGACGATGCGCCCAACCCGCAAAGCGTCTATGGCGGGACAAAATTGGCAGGGGAACAGGCGATCCGCGCTTCCGGCTGCAAGCACCTCATCTTGCGTACCAGCTGGGTATATGGGGTGCATGGCGGGAATTTTGTGAAGACGATATTGCGACTGGCGAAAGAGCGCAACGAGCTTCGCATCGTCGCCGACCAGTTCGGTGCGCCGACCTGGGCAAGGGATATTGCGGAAGCCACGGCTTCGACCCTGTCCTTTTGGCAGAGTGCAGATCGGGATAGCAATTTGAGTGGGCTTTATCATCTGACTGCCGCCGGGCGCACCAACTGGCATCAATATGCCGAGGAGATCGTGCGTCTGGCTCGCCAGTATGATCCTGCGCTCGCATCCAAGGCTCTCGCTATCCACCCCATCGCCACGCACGAGTATCCCGTACCGGCAAAGCGACCCTCAAATTCCGTTCTTGCCAACGACAAGGTTCGCGATGCATTCGGGATCGTATTGCCGGAATGGCAGGACAGCGTTGCAGAGTGCGTGCGGGAGATCTATGAGCCGACCGGCATGGTGCTCGCGCCACAATAGTCAGCTTTTTGGTTCCAAGGATGTGCAGATTAGGCCCTCCGTTCGTGGGGGCCCTTCGACAATCTCAGGGCGAACGGGCTAAATCTGCGTTTCCTAGTGCAGCGCCTGATTGACCTTGCTCAGATCTTCTTCGCTCAACTCGCCTACCGCCGCTTTCAGGTTTAGCTGGCTGACCAGATAGTTGTATTCCGCCTGGTACAGGTCGCGGCGCGTCGAGAAGAGTTGCTGCTGGGCATTCAGGACATCCAGATTGGTGCGCACGCCGACATCGTGTCCCAGTTTGCTTGCATCCAGCAGACTTTCGCTTGACTTCAAGGCCTGCTGCAACGCCTGCACCTGTGCTATGCCGCTGACCACACCCAAGTACGCCTGCCGGGTTTGCAGCTCGACAGTACGGCGGGTGTTTTCCAGATCCTGCCTGGCGCGTTCGCGGTTGGCCTCAGCCTCGCGCCACTTCGACTGGATCGCGCCGCCCTGGAAGAGCGGCATATTCATTTGCACGCCCACTGTGGTTGCGGTGGTATCGCTGCCGATGCCGTAGATACTGCCGTTTGCCGAGTTCTTTGAATAGTTCGCCACCAGATCTACCGTCGGCAGATGCCCGCCCCGGTTGCGATCCACTTCCTTTTCGGCTATTTCCGATGCCGCTTGCGCGCTGGCGATCTGGTAATTGTGTTGCCGGGCGCCCTCCACCCATTTGTCCAGATTGGCAGGCTGCGGCTGTTCCATCTGGAACGATTTGCCCAAGGGCGCCAACTCCTGGGGAACCGCATTGATCAGCTGCTGCAGGGTACGCCTCTTCACTTCCAGGTCGCTTTGCGCCGCGATCTCTTGCGCAACGATCAGGTCATAGCGTGCCTGTGCCTCATGCGTATCCGTGATGGTGGCCGTGCCGACCTCGAAATTCCGTTTCGCCTGCTCCAGCTGTTCGGAAATGGCGGTTTTCTGCGCTGCAGCCAGCTGCACGGTGTCCTGCGCGATCAGCACGTCGAAATACGTCTGTGCGACGCGCAATATCAGGCTTTGTTCGGCGAGTTTGTATTGCGCCTCGGTCTGCAGCACCTGCAATTCGGATTCGGAATAAGACGCCCAGTTCTGTTCGCGAAACAGGGGCTGCACCAACGTTACGCCGTAACCATGGTTGTTGAAGCGCTGATCACCGGAAGGGAACGGGAACAGCGCAGCTCCGGCCCCCGTATACGTCGTATTGACGTTGTTATAGGTGCTGTTCGCGTTGAGATTGACGCTGGGCAACAATTGCGAGCGGCCTTGCGTCAGTTTCTCCTGCCCGGCCTGTCTTGTCGCGCGCGCCGACGCGAACACCGCATCCTGACTTTGCGCCTGATGATAGAAATCCAGCAGATCCGCCGCTCCAGCCATTGGACTTGCGGCCATGGCCAGCGCGACGCTTAATGCAATTTTCGAGAATTTCATCGCCCGTTCCAAATATTAGAATTTGCTAATATTACCTGCTGCGACTGCACAATTCAAGTTGGCATGAATATCCTCGACCATGCCGGGAAGCGATCAGAACGCGAAACGTTGCGGTTGCGGGGCGTTTATCAAAGGGACTACGCTGGTCTCGAACAACGTGATCGTCTCGAACACGCCCGGAGCTACACAGGTTACCAGCGTCGCATGCATCGCCGGCGCATCGCCCACGATCGCAAACAGCCGCCCGCCCGTATTCAGCATCTGGTAGAAGGACTCCGGCGGCAACGGCACCGAGCCGGTCAGCACGATGGCATCGTACTTCTCGCTGCCCCAGCCTCTGGAAGCGTCGCCGACTTCCAGCGTCACGTTATCGTAATGATGCGCAGCCAGCGTACGGGCCGCACGGGCGCTCAGTTCCTGAACCAGTTCCACACTGGTGACATGCTGAGCCATGCGTGAGATCAGCGCCGTCAGGTAACCGCTGCCGGTGCCAACTTCCAGTACGCGGTCACTCACTTTTAGTTTCAGGGCCTGCAATGCGCGCGCTTCCACCTTGGGAAACCACATCTTGGCGTTGTGCCCGAGGGGAATTTCGACATCCATAAAGGCCATCGACTGCTTGTCCACCGGCACGAAATGTTCGCGTTTGACTTTCCTGAGCAGGTCGAGCACGTTCGCATCCAATACGTCCCAGGGACGTATCTGCTGTTCCACCATATTGAAGCGAGCGAGTTCCATATTGTTCATCCCCTGTCCCCTTGCTGCATAGTTATTGTCACAGCACAGTATAGCAAGCGCACCCCGCCTGCTCAACGCTTTATCAGCTTGCCTTTAGCCCGGCTTTCCAGTACCTTGCACGCTCGCTAGGGGTCTTCATTTTGAAGTGAGAAACACCCTTTGAACCTGTACGGGTAATGCCGTCGTAGGGAAGCATCCGCCGATGCTTCCCTGTTAATCCGGAGCATCGCATGAACGCAAATCCCCAATTTCTGGCTTCAGCCGCCCACGTTGACGAGGCCGCCGTCAAGCCGTTACCCAATTCGCACAAGATCTATGTCGAAGGCAGCAGGCCCGATATCCGCGTGCCGATGCGCGAAATCACGCTGACCGACACCCACCTGAACAACGGCGTCGAGCATAACCCGCCTATCCATGTGTATGACTGTTCCGGTCCATACACGGACCCGGCGGTAAAGATCGATATCCGCTCGGGCCTCTCCGAGATGCGCGCAAAGTGGATCGAAGAGCGCAATGACACCGAAGCGCTGCCTTGCCTGACCTCCGAATATGGCCGGCAGCGCCTGAACGACCCGGCCCTGGCCGATATGCGCTTCAACCTCCAACACACCCCACGCAGGGCCAAGGCAGGCATGAACGTCACGCAGATGCACTATGCGCGCAAAGGCATCATCACGCCGGAGATGGAATTCATCGCAATTCGCGAGAACCAAAAGCGCGAGGGCCTTTCCGAGATGCTGCTGAAACAGCACCCCGGCGAGAACTTCGGTGCTGCGATGCCCAAGGTGATCACGCCCGAATTCGTGCGTAGCGAAGTCGCTGCCGGACGCGCTGTGATCACCGCCAACATCAACCACCCCGAGATCGAGCCGATGATCATCGGCCGCAATTTCCTGGTGAAGATCAACGCCAACATCGGCAATTCCGCGCTCGGTTCCAGCATCCAGGAAGAAGTGGAGAAGATGACCTGGGCCATCCGCTGGGGCGGCGACACGGTGATGGATCTCTCCACCGGCAAGAACATCCACGAGACGCGCGAATGGATCATCCGCAACTCGCCCGTGCCCATCGGCACCGTGCCCATCTACCAGGCGCTGGAAAAGGTGAACGGCAAGGCCGAAGACCTGACCTGGGAGATCTTCAAGGACACGCTGATCGAGCAGGCCGAACAGGGCGTCGACTACTTCACCATCCACGCCGGCGTGCTGCTGCGCTACGTTCCCATGACCGCAAAACGCATGACCGGCATCGTCTCGCGCGGCGGTTCCATCATGGCCAAGTGGTGTCTCTCCCACCACAAGGAAAATTTCCTCTACACGCACTTCGAGGAAATCTGCGAGATCATGAAAGCCTACGACGTCACCTTCAGTCTGGGTGACGGTTTGCGTCCCGGCTCCATCTATGACGCCAACGACGAAGCACAACTGGGCGAACTCAAGACGCTGGGCGAACTGACGCAGATCGCGTGGAAGCACGACGTGCAGGTGATGATCGAAGGCCCCGGCCATGTGCCCATGCACATGATCAAGGAGAACATGGAACTGCAACTGAAGTGGTGCCACGAGGCGCCCTTCTACACGCTAGGACCCCTGACGCAGGACATCGCCCCCGGCTACGACCACATCACCAGCGCCATCGGCGCGGCATTGATCGGCTGGTTCGGCACCGCCATGCTGTGCTACGTCACGCCCAAGGAACACCTCGGACTGCCCAACAAGGCCGACGTGAAGGAAGGCATCATCACCTACAAGATCGCCGCCCACGCCGCCGACCTCGCCAAGGGCCACCCCGGCGCGCAGATCCGCGACAACGCCATGAGCAAGGCGCGCTTCGAGTTCCGCTGGGAAGACCAGTTCAACCTCGGCCTCGACCCTGACCGCGCGCGCGAATTCCACGACGAGACCCTGCCCAAGGAATCCGCCAAAGTCGCCCACTTCTGCTCCATGTGCGGCCCGCAGTTCTGCTCGATGAAAATCAGCCAGGACGTGCGCGACTTCGCCGCCAAGGAAGGCTTGGACGAGCAGGCCGCGCTACAGAAAGGGATGGAAGTGAAGTCGGTTGAGTTTGTGAAGCAGGGGGCGGAGGTGTATCACAAGGCTTGAAGCTTGCCGTTGAATTATCGCTCTATGTCCCTTATAGTGCGTCGGCAAGCTAACCGGAAAGGCGGAAATCATGACGGACTCGCGTATCACATTGGATTCCAGCAAACGCGGCGGGCGTCCTTGCATCCGCAATCTGCGCATCAGCGTCTATGATGTGTTGGAAATGCTTGCCGATGGCATGAGCGAGGCGGACATTATCGAGGACTTCCCCGAACTTGAATCTGCCGACATTCGCGCCTGCCTCGCCTTTGCGGCAGACCGCGAACATAATTTGTACAACGTGGCTGTGTAATGAAACTGCTGCTCGACGAAAATCTGTCGAGACGCATTGTCCCCTTTCTGCAAACCGCATTCCCCGGCTCGACACAAATTGCCCTGTTGGGATTAGAGAGCGCAAGCGATTCCAAAATCTGGCAGTACGCAAAAGACAATGGTTTCGTGATCGTTAGCCGAGACTCGGATTTTCAGGAGCGCTCACTTGTGGCAGGACATCCGCCACAAGTGATATGGCTCAAAATTCCTAACCGCTCAAAGACTGTCGTACTCAACATACTTCTCGATCATCGCACAGAGATCGAGCGGGCTTTGACAGAGCAAAATCTCGCCTGTGTTGAACTTAGTCACCACGACTGAATCCATCTTTATGGAAGGGAATGGAAGTGAAGTCGGTGGAGTTTGTGAAGCAGGTGGCGGAGGTTTATCACAAGGCGTAAGCTTCTTGCTTCAAGCAATCAAATACGAGCCGCGATGCGGCTCGTATTATTTCAATGTGTCTTAACCGCTGGAAGGGGCTCGCGGCCAAAAGGTGGTTTTGAAATTAGGTGATAGTGAGTAATCCCACTTGGTTACTGATTGAAAAATTTTGAGCAAGCCTGCTAACTCTCCAAACAATGGTAATGATTTTCTCTCATCCTCACTCGCGACACGAAGTGCTACAAATTCGTGCAATGCATGGTCGTCCTCTGTAGGACCCCCTGATAAGTCCCACAGCTCTTTGTATAAAGCTGGAATGCCGACTTGTTCAGCAACAAAATATTCACCTGATTCTAAACGAGCACGCATTGCCGCCATATCATCCTCCGATGGAATACCCGACAGAAGAATTTCTCCCCAAGCTTTATAGTTGGCCGCGTCGCGATAGAGATACTCGAAAATGCACCATTCATTTTGGGCGTCATAAGTTGCTACAGATCGTTTATCAATGAAGTTCATGGCAGTCTCTCCATTAAATCTCTGCAAAGCCAATTTCTTTCAAATAATGATATGTCCCGTCGTAATATCCGGAGCTGCGCGTATGATCTTCCAGGTCTCCTTCAGGCACAACTAGAACCATCCCCTGCCGCGCTCTAGTTAACAATACTCGATATGCGTTTTTCAGATATTGTTTCCGCTCGTCTTTATTAATTCTGTTCCAGCCAGTTCCCCGAAACGAATGATGACTCCAGCCGTTCTTTGTATGGCGAAAGTCAGCATCCCATGTAACACAGGTCCAATCTAACTCCAATCCTTGAACGTGAAATTCGGTTGCGACATCCTCCAAGTAGTAGGAAGACCGAACATCGTCTTTTTCGTTTAGGAACCAATTCACGGGATCCATTGGCGATTTAACATCTATCGCATGTGGTTTTAGTCGTTCAGCCTGTGATGAAACAACAATCCCATAGCGCTCGCTGCCTCGGGCATGGCGCTTTAGCCAAGCCTTTGCCCTCTCTAAATCCCTTGTAATTACGATCGGATATCGAGTCTTTATTTTCTCGTAGGTGAGTTTTGCCAAGTCAATTTCTAAATCAAGTAACTGCTTTACCAAAAGTGATACATCTTCTGCTCGGAATGACCGCATAGATACGCCCAAATGCAACTCATCCAAATATGTCACATTTGCATGTGACTCAAGCTGTTTAAGTGCCTCGCCGGCCTGATATTCGCTATCCGTCAGACGTGAGGAAACATAGACGTGCCAATCTGGAAACGAGCGAGTAATAGAGTTAATCCACTCTCCAATGCCCGCCTCTCCTGTGTTGATTTCTTGCCCTCCGCCTACAAGACAAACAATTGCCGCCCATTCTTCGTGTCTATCCATGCACGAGATAAGGAATTCCGGCTCGGACTGATTAAAGTTTGGGTGATTTTTCTTGCGTCGCATAAACGAGGATGTTTGTTCGACATTCCAAGCCCGCTGCGCCTCATCGAAAATTGCCACATGTTCGATGGGTGCCATGCTTTCATCTTGCAAGCATTCATCTCTAAAGTGATGAACATTCTGTATAAATGATTTTACGGAGCTTCTTGATTCCCCGATCCTTACACGGTTGCCTCGGATTTTTCCACGAGAAACTTGATCGCGGGCGAGCGCTTCGCAAAGAATTTTTACTAGCGGGCCATTGCCGGACAGGTAGACGCTATACAAATCGTCTTCCGCCTCAGAATGTTTTGTTGCCACATCCAGCCCGACTAATGTTTTACCTGCGCCAGGCACGCCAGTCACCAAGCAAATAGATTTATAAGCGCCTTCTCTTGAGAGATTAATAACTTCAGAAATAGTAGAGGACGTAAGCCTTAGATTGGTCGCGCCTGCATCAGAACGGGTAATTTCAGCAACCGCGTGATTGTTATACAAGGCCATTGCTGCTTCGATAATAGTGGGCGTAGGACAGTAGCGCCCGGCTTCCCATTCGCTTACATCGACTCTGCCTTCACCAATATATTTCAATATTTCGTCGAGAGCTTCCCCTAGCTGTTCCTTGTTCGTTCTTACTGGAAAAAGCAATTTGTCATTTCTTGGAGTGAACGAAATTGTTATTGGCAGTTGCCCCGCTTCCGTCGCAACCAAGATCGGCGCGATGAATTGATCATGACTTGATTCATGAAAGTTCTTCAGATCCAAAGCATAGTCGAACACCTGATCAAAGGCATAAGTGGTATGTGATTTCTCGCCTACTTTAAATTCAAGAACAAATATCACTGGGCCGATCAACAATACAACGTCTATCCTTCGCCCCATACGTGGAATTGAATATTCAAAATATATTGAGCCTTCGCGCCCATTCAGCACAGTGCGAAGAATCTCAATTTGAGCAGCCCACGCATCACGCTGGGTTTGAATAAGCGCATAGTCATTGTTGAGCGACAATGCACCCATAATTTCTTCAGTTGATGCATGAAGAAAGGCGGGAATCAAAGCTGAGTAATATGCTCGTATCATTCTGTCCGCGTAACCATTTAGAAGCCCGGCGAAGAATACCCTTTCTCTTTCTTGTGTAAAACCATTCTTCTGTAGGCACCATTGAGCTTATCATCTCAGCATAGAATTATTGAAAAATAGGATATGGCAAATGTAAAGAAAGGCACTCTGACACCCCCTCCCCAGTGGTGGAAGCATTTGAAGGAGTTCAAGCGTATATTCTGGAAGGCCGAACGGAAAGCGCAGAGGGAGGCAGTCAAGAAAGAAGCATCCGCAGCTACTCTGAGCAGCAAGAATTCGCTATGAACTGCCGCCCCCACTGCGCTGCCTGCTGCATCGCCCCCTCCATCACCTCGCCCCTGCCCGGTATGCCGAATGGCAAGCCCGCCGGGGTGCCGTGCGTACAGTTGGATGACGAGTTGCGCTGCAAGGTGTTCGGTCAGCCGCAGCGCCCGGCCTTTTGCGGCGGGCTGCAGCCTTCTGCCGAGATGTGCGGTTCCTCGCGCGAGGAGGCGATCGCCTGGCTGTCGCGTCTTGAGCAGATCACCCGCCCAGCAAGTTAGGCCACGCATGCTATTCTTGCTCCCGCGCACGGCACGGGAAAACCAAATGGAGGTTCTATGTTTTCTTTCGGCAAACATGCATTCGAAAAAGACACCACAATTTTGACCACGCTGGATGGCAGACGCCTGCAAGTACACCTGAGTCGAGCAGCCTTGCAGGCGCTGGAACAACGTACCTCGCCCATCCTTGCCGAAATGGAGCTTTACTTCTCGTGCCTTATCCGGTTTCAGGTGCGCTTTCGGGAAGATTTCGATCTGTCTGGCGGCACGAAGGTCAACGACAAGTTATGCGTTTCGTTTCGGCCGGTCACGAGCGCACGCTGCGACCTGCATGCCGCCAAGGACGGCCCACCTCTTGAAGATTTTCCCACCAGCAAGCGCTCATCGATCGTTCCGTACTGGCTGAGCATTGATTTCTACCGCGGCGAATGGCTAGGCCAGTTTGGCTATCGAAGCACGGCAGCCTGACGCCGCGCAGTACAATTAGCCATGCATTCCCCACTACCTTCCTTGCTTGCTTCGCAGATCACGGCAGATTCCCCCTGTGTAGGCCATTGCACCACGGTGCTCGGCGACGACGTGTGCCGCAGTTGCCTGCGTACCTTCGAGGAAGTCTCGCGCTGGCTGGAGATGAACGAGGAGGAACGGCGTGCCGTCAATCGCCGCATTGCGTTGCTGCAACGTAAACAATCCGTCTTGTGAGCCGGATATAATCGCGCCCTTCGACAAGCTGATGGAACTACTAGCCATTCGACTGATGAAACAACTAGCCATCCCACTAAGCAACCAAAAGACGGTTGCCAAGTGGTTGGTTATACGCCCACAAGCGGGCAAGTCGCTGGTTATCAGGGCGACGGCTCTTTTTTAATTAACTGGATTCCGGCCTGCGCCGGAATGACGAAACTTCATGGACACCCTACTGCTGCTTAAAGCCGCCATCCTCGGCGTTGTCGAAGGACTTACCGAATTCCTGCCCATCTCCAGCACCGGCCACCTGATCCTGGCCGGCGACCTGCTGAACTTCAACGACGAAAAAGGCAAGGTGTTCGAGATCGTGATCCAGTTCGCGGCCATCCTGGCGGTATGCTGGGAATACCGCGCGAAGATCCTGACCGTGGTTGGTGGCTTGTCGAGCGAGCGCCCCGCGCAACGCTTTGTAACCAATCTCTTCATTGCCTTCCTGCCTGCGGCTGTATTGGGAGTGCTGTTCGCCACCAAGATCAAGCAGTACTTGTTCGCGCCGGTGCCGGTTGCGCTGGCCTTCATCGTCGGGGGCGTGATCATCCTGTGGGCGGAGAAACGCAAGCACCGGGTCGCGTTTGAGACCGTGGACGACATGACCTGGCAAGAAGCGCTGAAAGTAGGCTGCGCGCAGACGCTTGCGCTGATACCCGGCACGTCCCGTTCAGGCGCGACCATCATCGGCGGCTTGTTGTTTGGCCTGTCGCGCAAGGCGGCGACGGAGTTTTCGTTTTTCCTCGCTATCCCTACCCTGTTCGGCGCAACGGTTTACGAGGTGGTCAAATACCGCCATCTGTTCCACTCGGATGATATCGGCATGTTTATCGTGGGCAGTATCGCTTCATTCATCAGTGCCTTCCTGTGCGTGCGCTGGCTGCTGCGCTTTATCAGCAGGCACGATTTCACCGCCTTCGCCTGGTATCGCATCGCCTTTGGCCTGATCGTGATTGCGACCCATTACAGCGGCATGGTGAACTGGTCGGCCGCGTAAAAAAACCCGCGATGCGGGCTTTTTAATGATCTGCCGGCCAGTTCCCCGATCAGCTCTGTTCCCATGGCAGGCCGGATACGCGCCAGCCGTTCAGTACATTGCGCTGGTTGCTGGGACTTCTGTCGCCTTCAAAGCCTTCCAGGACGTTATAGCAGTCACGGTACCCGGCTTGGGTGGCGACCATGGCCGCACCCTGTGAACGATGTCCGCTACGGCACAGGAACATGACCAGAGCCTCTTTGCTGACCTGCTGTTCCAGCGCCGCAAGAAAGTTGGGATTCAGCTTCATGCCGGGATAAGTAGCCCATTCGATCTCCACTGCACCGGGAACGCGCCCGACCCAGTCGATCTCTGCGCGTGTGCGCACATCGACCAGCTTTGCGCCCGGGGCGGTACGCATCAACTCATTCGCTTCTTGCGGCGTCAATGCGCCTGCGTAGGGCAGGTTTAGATCTTTCGCGCGTTGTTGCGCGACATTCAGGATTTCGGTGATCTTTCCCATTTCGTTTACCTGTGTTTATCCTTTAACATGCCGGTGCTATCCTGCGCGGCACGGTTGCATACTATCCCAACAACCATGAAAAATCACACACCATCTCACTCCCACGACAAGTCTGCTGCGTTCGAGCCCGCCCATCCGGTAAGGTTCGCCGCCGCGCGCAAAAGTACCTGGGTAAGTATCTTCGTCAACCTTGCTTTGACGATTTTTCAGGTACTGGCCGGGTTTTTCGGCAAGTCGCAATCGCTGATGGCAGATGGCATGCATTCCCTTGCCGATCTGCTTTCCGATGTGCTGGTGCTGTTCGCCAACAGGCATGGAAGCAAACACGCCGATGCGGAGCACCCTTATGGACATGCCCGCATCGAGACTGCCGCTTCGCTGATTCTGGGTGCCAGCCTTGCCGCCCTCGGCATCGGCTTGCTCATTGCCGCGGGGATGCGCCTGCAGCATCCGGAACAGGTCCAGGCTGTGCATCCCGTGACGTTATGGGTGGCCATCGTCGCGCTCGCAGCCAAGGAAGGCATGTTCCGCTACATGCTCGCGGTGGCACAGCGCGTACGTTCGCAGATGCTGGTGGCGAATGCCTGGCATGCCCGTTCCGACGCCGCTTCTTCGCTTGTGGTCATTATCGGTATCGTCGGTAACTTGCTGGGTTACGCCTTTCTCGATCTGGTCGCGGCCGCCGTCGTCGGCGTAATGATCGCTTATATGGGTATCCAGTTCGCAAAGGACGCCCTGACCGAACTGATCGATACCGGACTGGACGAAGCGGAAGTACGCGCGATCCGCAATACGCTAAAGGCGGTGCCCGGCGTCATCGGGCTGCATGAGTTGCGCACGCGCAAGATGGCCGACAACGCCCTGGTCGATGCACACATTATCGTCGATCCCAAGATCAGCGTTTCGGAAGGGCATTACATCGCCGAAGCGGCGCGCAGCGCGGTGCTGAAGCGCCACCATGTGGTGGATGTGATGGTACATATCGATTCGGAAGACGATGCCCAGGCCCGGCCAAACTCCCATTTGCCGCAACGCCATCTGCTATTGGCGCACCTTGCCAATCGCCTGGGTGTTGCGCTGCCGCCCTCCACGCGCATCGTGCTGCATTATCTGGGAGGGAAAGTCGAGGCCGAACTTCTTTTCGACACGCAGATGCACTTGGACGAGTTACGCAACAAATGTATCTCGATCACCGCCAACGACCCGTATTTTCGGAGCATCCACCTCTACCAATGTGGCGCACCATTCTAGTGCGCCCTGGTCCCGGTTCGCCCCATTGATGGGCACGAGTTGGATGCCCATCAATGCAGCAAATATGGCACAATGCACTTCTTGGGGGTTTTTGTTAGTGGCACGGTTTCTGCTGCTTCCAGTTCCGTCGTACCAACCGTTTTGTTTCACTATTTAAAGCATCGTCTTAATTTTTCCTGGGAGATTCGAGTATGTCTAAATCAGCCGCCGACGTTCTGAAGTTAGTCAAGGAACAAGGCATCAAATTCGTGGATTTTCGTTTCACAGACACCCGCGGCAAGGAACAGCACGTTGGCGTGCCCATCAGCGCTTTCGGTATGGAAAAATTTGAAGAAGGCCATGCTTTCGACGGTTCATCCATCGCTGGCTGGAAAGGCATCCAGGCTTCCGACATGTTGTTGATGCCGGATCCGGATTCCGCTTACCTCGACCCCTTCATGGACGAACCCACCCTGATCCTGTCCTGCGACGTGATCGAGCCATCCGATGGCAAGGGTTATGACCGCGACCCGCGCTCCATCGCCAAGCGCGCCGAAGCCTACCTGAAGTCTTCCGGTCTGGGCGACACCGCCTATTTCGGTCCGGAACCCGAATTCTTCATCTTCGACTCCGTGAACTGGGAAGTGAACATGTCCGGTTCCTTCTGCAAGGTGAATTCCGAAGAAGCAGCCTGGTCGTCCGCAGAAAAATTCGAAGGCGGTAACACCGGCCATCGCCCAACAGTGAAGGGCGGCTATTTCCCCGTTCCTCCGGTGGACAGCCTGAACGATATCCGCGCCGCCATGGTTATCGCGCTGGAAGAAGCGGGCGTGCCGGTCGAAGTGCATCACCACGAAGTTGCCACTGCCGGCCAGTGCGAGATCGGCACCAAGTTCGCCACATTGGTGAAACGCGCCGACTGGACCCAGATCCTGAAGTACGTTGTGCATAACGTTGCGCACCAGTACGGCAAGACTGCCACCTTCATGCCCAAGCCCATCGTTGGCGACAACGGTTCCGGCATGCACGTGCACCAGTCCATCTGGAAGGACGGCAAGAACCTGTTCGCTGGCAACGGTTATGCGGGCCTGTCCGAGTTCGCGCTGTACTACATCGGCGGCATCATCAAGCACGCTCGCGCGCTGAACGCCATCACCAATCCCGGCACCAATTCCTACAAGCGTCTGGTTCCCGGCTTTGAAGCCCCGGTGAAGTTGGCCTACTCAGCCCGTAACCGCTCCGCTTCGATCCGTATCCCTTACGTACAGAGCGACAAGGCTCGCCGTATCGAGACCCGCTTCCCGGATCCGACCGCTAACCCGTACCTGGCTTTCACCGCACTGATGATGGCCGGTCTGGACGGCGTTCAGAACAAGATCCACCCCGGAGATCCTGCAGACAAGAACCTGTACGACTTGCCGCCGGAAGAAGATGCGAAGATCCCAACCGTGTGTTCCAGCCTGGAGCAGGCGCTGGAATATCTGGACAAGGATCGCGAGTTCTTGACTCGTGGCGGCGTGTTCTCCAATGACTTCATCGATGCCTATATCGATTTGAAGATGGAAGAAGTCACCCGCTTCCGCATGACGACCCACCCAATCGAGTACGACATGTACTACAGCCTGTAAGTTTTCAGGATAGAGTAAAAGAGACGGAGCCTTCATGGCTCCGTCTCTTTTTGGGGCGGTCTTCTCAGCGCTTCCCCGTTAACCTATACTCTCCTCATTGAAACCCGGGTACAGCCATGAAACTACGTCATCTGTCCGTTTTATGTTGCTTGGCGACATTTGCTGCCGGCGCCCATGCGGATATATACAAGCGCGTGGATGAAGATGGTCATGTCACTTATTCCAGCGTTCCCATCAAAGGGGCGAAGAAACTCCATCTCGAACCGCTGCCAACCATGGCTCCGCCTGCGAAACCGCGCAACAGCGATGCTGCGTCGGATTTCCGCGTGAATTCAGAAACCCAGAATCGTCGCGACAATACCCGCCGCAAGATCCTGGAAGACGAATTGGCAACCGAACAGAAGGCGCTCGACGATGCCCGCGCCAAACTGAAAGATAACCAGAGTTTTCCGGAAATGCTCAAGGACGCCAACGGGCAACCGCAGCCCGATCCTGCAAAACTTAGAGAGAAAGTGGACAACTTGCAGGAAGATGTGAGTTCGCACGAGAAGAATATCGAAGCGCTTAAAACCGAGCTTTCCCACCTCAATTAGCAAACTGCATGGCATGTTTTCTGCTTTGTAGACAGTCATGTCAACCGCTAATCTTCCCTCGCTGGAACATCTCTCCACTGCAATCATCCTGCTGGATGACGAATCGCGCATCGCCTATATCAACCCTGCAGCCGAGCACCTGTTCGGACTGAGCAACACCAACCTGATCGGTCATCCGCTGCAATATGCGTTTAGCTCCACCGAGCAACTGTTCGGAACCATCCAGTACGCGCTTGCCAGCCATGCCAGCCACATCGAGCATGAACTGACGCTCGGCACACACGCGACCGGGAACAAGCTGCACCTGAGCTGCACCGCCACTCCGCTGCAGTTGAGTCCTTACGCATTGTTGCTGGAATTCCACACCATCGACCGCCCCCTGAAATTGGCGCGCGAAGAGCAGATGCTGGACCAGACCCAGGCCAACCGCCTGTTGTTGCGCAATCTGGCGCACGAGATCAAGAACCCGCTGGGGGGCATACGCGGCGCGGCGCAGTTGCTGGAGCAGGAACTGGAAAAGCCGGCCTTGCGCGAATACACCCAGGTGGTCATTCAGGAAGCCGATCGTTTGCGGTCCCTGATGGAAAAGTTGCTTACTCCGCAACACGCGCCCCATTTCAGTGCGCTCAATATCCACGAAGTGCTGGAACGCGTACGCAGTGTGGTGCTGGCCGAACTGCCTGAGGGGCTGCTGATCCAGCGCGACTACGACCTGAGCCTGCCGGAGCTGCACGGTGACAAGGAGCAGCTCATCCAGGTCGTGCTCAACATCGTGCGCAACGCGGCACAGGCCATGCACGGAAAAGGGCAAATCCTGTTGCGCACGCGCATCACCCGCCAGGTCACCCTGATGAAGAAACTGCATCGCCTCGCAGTGATGGTGCAGATCATCGACAACGGCCCCGGCATCCCCACCCATTTGCGGGACAAGATATTCTACCCGCTGGTCTCCGGCCGCGCCGACGGCCACGGACTTGGGCTTACACTGGCCCAGGATTTCGTCAGCCAGCATCAGGGCAGCATTGAATTTGAAAGCGAACCCGGACGTACCTGTTTCACAGTGATACTGCCGCTCACACATTTAGGGAAACAAACATGACCAAACCTGTCTGGATCATCGACGACGACCGCTCAATTCGCTGGGTGCTGGAAAAGGCGCTCGCCCGCGAAGAGATCGAATACAAGAGTTTTGCATCCGCCGACGAGGCACTGCAGGAACTTCCCGGCAACCTCCCGCAGATGGTGATCAGCGACATCCGCATGCCCGGCAGTTCGGGGCTGGAATTATTGCAGAGACTGCGCAACGATCATCCCAACCTGCCCGTCATCATCATGACCGCCTATTCCGATCTGGAAAGTGCGGTGTCGGCTTTTCAGGGCGGCGCGTTCGAATACCTGCCCAAGCCTTTCGATGTGAATCATGCGGTCGAGCTGATACGCCGCGCATTGGAACAAAGCCAGCGCAAGAACACCCAGTCGGATGATGCCCAGGCCGCCCCGGACATCCTCGGCCATGCCCCCGCCATGCAGGAAGTGTTTCGCGCCATCGGGCGCCTGGCCCAATCAAACGCCACCGTGCTCATCAACGGCGAATCGGGCACCGGCAAGGAACTGGTCGCACAGGCTTTGCACCGTCACAGCCCGCGTGCGGACAAACCTTTCGTCGCGATCAACACCGCGGCCATTCCAAAGGACCTGCTGGAATCGGAACTGTTCGGTCATGAGCGCGGCGCCTTCACCGGCGCCACCACGACGCGCCACGGCCGCTTCGAGCAGGCCGAAGGCGGCACGCTGTTCCTCGACGAGATCGGCGACATGCCGGCCGAATTGCAGACCCGCTTGCTGCGTGTCTTGTCGGACGGGAATTTCTATCGCGTCGGCGGCCACCAGCCGATCAAAGCCAACGTGCGCATCATCGCGGCCACGCACCAGAATCTGGACGAGCGCGTGAAGCAGGGTCTGTTCCGCGAAGACTTGTTCCATCGCCTGAATGTCATCCGCCTGCGCCTGCCACCTCTGCGCGAACGGCGCGAAGACATCCCGTTGCTGGCGAAATACTTCCTGCAGAAGAGTGCGAAAGAACTGGGTGTCGAACAAAAGACGCTGAGCGAAGCCGCGCTGAGCTACCTTGCCGCCCAAGACATCCCGGGCAACGTGCGCCAGCTGGAGAACCTGTGCCACTGGCTCACCGTCATGACGCCCACCCGCATGGTGGAAATCGCCGATCTTCCCGCGGAATGGCGCGACACGCACGCCAGCACCGCGCTCAATCAGGACTGGCGCGCTGCGCTTGCACAGCAGGTCGCGCTGGCTCTGCAGCGCAACGAGCCCAACATCCTCGATACCCTCACCAAGCAATTCGAAAGCACGCTCATTACCCAGGCCTTGCAGCATACCGGCGGACGCCGTATCGACGCGTCGACCTTGCTCGGCATGGGGCGCAATACGTTGACGCGCAAGATTCAGGAATTGGGACTGGACGGCGCAAACGAATAGAACAGCGGCTCAGCGGTTATTGCCACACTCCGATGATAGGTTGGACGTGGGCGCTTTCATTCAGGCTGGGCAACCCGTACATCTCTGAGAGCGTGCGCAGGACGTTGTAATGGTTGATGCGCTGGGCGCTGCTGCCGCGCTTGGCCATGGGACCGATCATGATGGTTACGATATGGTTGTTCGCAGTGCCGTCGTCTTCATCCCAAGTCAGGATCAGCAGGCTGTTGTGCGCCATTGCCCATTGCAGATAAGGCTCGATATGCCGTTTCAGCCAGTCGTCGCCCTGCGCGATGCTGCCGTCGTGCATGTCGTTGCGCTGGTCCGGTATCACCAGCGCAACCGTGGCGAGGTTCTCGAAATGCTGCGGAAACGCGCTGTACGGCTGATTCAACTGCTTCAGTTCCTTCCAGTTGGCCAGCGGATTGTGTTTGCGCATGTACGCACCGTACATGCAACCTTCGTAACCGGCTTCCGGCATCGACTCCGCATAACTGGCAAAGCTGTATCCCTTCGCCTGCAACGCGGCGGCCAGATTATCGCCGCCCAGCTCAAGCGGACAGACGTCGCTGGTGATGGCCCGGGTCGTTCCCGTGAACAATGCAAGGTAATTGGGCTGACTCGGGTGCGCCACGCCGTAGGACTGCGTGAACAGCAAGCCGCGCTGGGCCAGCGTGTTGATATAGGGCGCCGCATGGTTGCCGATGATCTGGGTAAACGATTTGTTTTCTTCGATCACGATGACGATGTGATCCGGGCGCGGCAGTTCGCCGGCGATCACGGGCTGCGCAAACAGCAGCAGCGACAACAGCCAGTAATGCTTCACGCGACTTCCGCGACGACTAGGGTGTGGTCGGACGGGCGCTCCAGTTTTCGCGGCGCCTTGTCGATATGACATGACTTGCACTGCAGGCCGGGACTGACAAGGATATGGTCGATGCGCAGCCCCATGTTGCGCCGGAACGCCATCATGCGGTAATCCCACCATGAGTAGCTTTTATCTTCCTGCTCGAACAGCCGGAAAGTATCGACCAAGCCCAATTGCAGCATGCCCTGGAATGCCGCACGTTCCGGTTCGCTGACCAGCACGTTGCCCTGCCAGGCGACCGGATCGTACACATCGCGGTCTTCCGGCGCGATATTGTAGTCGCCCAGCAAGGCGAGCTTCGGGTACCTCGCCAGCTCGTCCTTCAACCAGGCCGTCAGCGCACCCAGCCACTTGAGCTTGTATTGGTACTTGTCGGAACCCACCTCCTGACCGTTTGGGATATACACGCACACCACGCGGATACCATCGACGGTCGCTGCGATGACGCGTTTCTGCTCATCCTCGAAACCGGGAATGCCATACTGCACGTCGCTGGCCGGTTCGCGGCTCAGGATCGCCACGCCGTTATAGGTCTTCTGTCCGCTGAAGACACTGCGATAGCCCGCCGCCTGTAACTCGGCTTGCGGGAAATCCGCATCCTGCTGCTTGGTCTCCTGCAAGCACACCACGTCCACCGGATTCGCCGCCAGCCATTCCAGCAGATGCGGCAAACGCACTTTGAGCGAGTTGACGTTCCAGGTGGCCAGTTTCATTGTGCAGGTTGAACTGCCGATGCGGCAGGACGAAGGCGATAGATCGAAGGCAAGCTCTTGGGATAGCCTGCAATATCCAGTTCACTGTTCCATTGTTCCGCCAGGAAGCCCTTAAGCCAGGTCTTGCCTACGGTCGCGGAAGGCAACAGGCTGTTGCCGGACGCCGCATGGAATGCGTCGATGTCTTCCTTCTTCACCAGGCTCTTCTCCGTAAACGGGATGCCGCGCTTGTTCAGCAGATCGCGCGCGTCGGCGCAAACTGAGCCGCAGTCGGGAAAGGAGTAGAGCGTGACCGGAAAGTTCTGCATGGCGACCCTCGTCTCATAAGGCAGGTTCTCGTCCGGCACCGGCTCATTGCCGAGATTCAGCTTCGCCACGTCCTCCGAACCGATCAGCGGGCTGTCGCTGTAATGCACTTTCCCGTCCTTGTCGATCGAGCGGTAAAGCTCGGCCGCCTGGGCGTTCGTCAACATCGCAAGACAGATCAGTAGAAATGCGCTTCTCATCACATCCTCCTTGGCTCAGGCGCTTACGAGGCCATTATGCCGCAACAGTGCATCGATCCTGGGTCCGCGCCCGCGGAACGCGATGAACGAGTCCATCGCATCGCGGCTGCCGCCCACCGCCAGTATCTGCTCGCGGAAATGGCTGCCTGTAGCCGCATCCAGTACCCCGTTCTCTTCAAACAGGCTGTACGCATCTGCCGACAACACTTCCGCCCACTTGTAACTGTAGTAGCCCGCCGCATAGCCGCCGGAAAATATATGTGCAAAGCTGTTCTGGAAGCGGTTGAACGCGGGCGGTATGAGTACGGCGACCTCCTTGCGTACGTCATCCAGCAGTTGCTGTATGGTTTGGCGGTTGGCGTCAAAATCGCTGTGCATGCGCAGGTCGAACAGCGAGAACTCTATCTGGCGCAGCATCTGCAATCCGCTCTGGAAATTCTTGGCCGCGATCATCTTGTCGAACAGGGCTCTCGGCAATTTCTCCCCTGTTTCGCCGTGCCGGGTCATGCCTTGCAGCACATCCCACTCCCAGCAGAAGTTCTCCATGAACTGGCTGGGCAGTTCGACCGCATCCCATTCCACGCCGTTGATGCCGGAGACGCCCAGCTCTTCGACCTGTGTCAGCAGGTGGTGCAGGCCGTGACCGAACTCATGGAACAGGGTGATGACTTCGTCATGGGTGAACAGCGCAGGCTTGCCGCCGAGCGGTGATGCAAAATTGCAGTTCAGATAGGCCACCGGAGTCTGGATGCCTTTGGCAGTGCGCCGCCTTGTGATGGCATCGTCCATCCATGCGCCGCCGCGTTTGCTGGCGCGCGCATACAGGTCGAGATAGAACTGTCCGATCAGGCTGCCGTCATTATCGCGGATGTCGAAGAATCGCACAGTCTCGTGCCATGTCGGTGCCGTGGAAGGTTTGATGTCGAGCCCAAACAGGGTCTCTACCAGGCCGAACAACCCTGTCAGCACGGCGTCCTCGGGAAAGTACTGTTTCACTTCCTGCTCGGAAAACGCGTAGCGCTGCTGGCGCAGCTTCTCGCTCGCGTAACCGACGTCCCAGGCCTGCAATTCATTCAGTCCCAGCCGGGCCGCGGCGAAATCACGCAATTCTTTCAGGTCGTTTTCCGCAAACGGCTTCGCGCGCTGCGCCAGTTCGAGCAGGAACTCCGCCACCTGAGCCGGCGTATCGGCCATCTTGCTTGCCAGCGAGAACTCCGCGTAGTTGTCGAACCCGAGCATTTGCGCCAACTCCAATCGCAGCTTCAATATCTGCGACATCAGCGGCGTGTTGTCCCAGAGCGTGGTTGTTTCCGATTCATCGGCTTTACAACCACGGCCTACCCCTTGCGGGTGGTCTAGCTTGCTTCCTTCCGACAATTGCTCGCTGGCGCGCGTGGTGTATGCGCGGTACATACGTTCGCGCAAGGCGCGGTTGTCGGCATACTGCATCACCGGGCCGTAGGAGGGGGCTTTCAGCGTGAACAGCCAACCGCTCTTTCCGGCCTCTTGTGCGGCTTCGGCAGCCACCTGGCGTTCGTCCGCCGGGATGCCCGAGATATCTTTCTCGTCTGCGACCACGCAGGTATAGGCGTTGGTCGCATCCAGCAGGTTGTCAGAGAATTTCGACGTCAACTCGGAAAGTTCTTCCTGTATCGCCATGAAGCGGGCCTTCTTCTCTTCCGGCAGTTCTGCACCGCCCAGACGGAAATCGCGCAATTCGTTCTCGATGACTTTCCGCTGCTCCGCGTTCAATGCCGCGTAAGCGGCCCCGTTGCGGATGGCTTTGTATTTCTCGTAGAGGCCGAGATTCTGCGACAGCTCGGCGTAGTACTGCGTGACCTTGGGCAGGTTCGCGTTGTAGACCTCGCGCAGCTCCGGACCGTTCATCACCATGTTCAGATGCCCGACCTGCCCCCACGCGCGCGACAGGTGCTCGTTGGCGTCTTCGAACGGCTGTACGAAACTCTCCCAAGTCGGCTGGGCATCGTCCGCCAGCAATTCTGCGATCAACGCGCGATTGCGCGCCAGTAGCTCGTCGACCGCGGGAGTGACATGTTCGGGTTTGATCTCCGCAAAGCGCGGCAGACCGGAAATATCAAGCAATGGATTCATTAATGGCGACCTAGATTGAATATGCAAGGTGACCTTCGACGATGCTGTGTCGCACCCGGCCCTGCATGGTGTAGCCGTTGAACGGCGTGTTCTTGCCCTGGCTCTTCAGCGCGGAGGGTTCTACCTTCCACGCAGCCGCAGGATCGAACACACACACGTCTGCATGCGCGCCGACCGACAGGTGGCCCATCTTCACGCCGAGCAGTTGCGCCGGATTGATGGTTACACGCGCCAGTGCATCCAGCAGCGGAATCTTCTCCTCTCCGGCCCATTTCAGTACCAGCGGCAACAGCAACTCCATGCCGGTCGCGCCAGCCTCTGCTTCTGCGAACGGCAGCAGCTTGGCATCCTCGTCTACCGGCGAGTGGTTGGAGCAGATCGCGTCTATCGTTCCGTCGAGCAGGCCCTGGCGCAAACCCGCCTTGTCGCGCAGGCTGCGCAGCGGCGGTATCAGGTGGCAATTGGCATCGAAGAAGCCGATATCCATTTCCGTCAGGTGCACGTGGTTCATGGATACATCGCAGGTCACCGCCAGCCCCTGGCTCTTGGCGATCCGGACCATCTCCACGCCCTCGGCGCTGGAAATGCGGCAAACATGCAGCTTGACGCCCGTCTCCCGCGCCAGTTGCAGCATGGTTGAAAGCGCAATGGTCTCCGCCACCACCGGGATCGCGGGCAAACCGAAACGCGTGGCCACTTCGCCGTCGTGCGCCACGCCGTCTTTGGCGAGGAAAGCATCCTGCGGACGCAGCCACACACGGTATCCGAAGGTGGCTGCATATTGCATGGCACGCATCAGCACGCGCGTATCGTTGAGCAGCGCGTCGGCCTGGCTGAACGCCTTGCATCCGGCTTCCGTCAGCTCGATCATCTCGGTCAACTCTTCGCCTTTCAATCCGTATGTCAACGCGCCGACCGGAAACACCCTCGCCTGGTTGAGCGAGCGGGCGCGGTGCTTGAGCATCTCCACCAGGCCCGGTTCGTCCAGCGGCGGGTCGGTATCCGGCGGGCACGACAGCGATGTCACCCCGCCCGCCATCGCCGCGTCCATCTCCGACTCCAGCGTGGCCTTGTATTCGTAGCCCGGCTCACGCAGGCGCGCCGCGACATCGACAAGGCCGGGCATCACGATCAGGCCGGCGGCATCGATCACCTGCTCCGCCACGAATCCGGCCGGGACCTTGCCGATGGCGGTGACATGTTTTTCCGCGATGAACACGTCCAGCTGCGCATCGATCTTGTTCTTCGGGTCGATCAGGCGACCGTTCTTGATATGGATGTTCATTTGGCCCCCGCCAGAGTACTCATGACTGCCATGCGCACCGCGATCCCGAAAGTGACTTGCGGCAGGATGACCGACTGCGCGCCGTCCGCCACGCTGGAGTCGATCTCCACGCCGCGATTCATCGGTCCCGGATGCATCACGATGGCGTCGCTTCTGGCCTCTGCCAGCCGCTCCTGGGTCAATCCGTAATATTTGAAATATTCCTGAGCCGAAGGCAGTAGCGCTCCCTGCATGCGCTCGTTCTGCAGGCGCAACATCATCACCACATCGACGTCTTTCAGTCCTTGCTTCATGTCGTGATAGACCTGCACGCCGAGCTTTTCCACGTGCGTAGGCAGCAGCGTTTTGGGCGCTACCACGCGCACTTCAGGTACGCCCAGGGTGGTCAGCGCATGGATCTGCGAACGCGCCACGCGCGAGTGCAATACGTCGCCGACGATGGCGACACGCAGGTTGTGGAATTCTTTTTTGTAGTGGCGGATGGTAAACATGTCCAGCAGCGCTTGCGTGGGGTGCGCGTGACGCCCGTCGCCGGCGTTGATGACGTGGATCTCCGGTGCGACATGCTGGGCGATGAGGTGCACCGCCCCGCTGGATGAGTGCCGCACCACGAACATGTCGGCATGCATCGCGCACAGGTTATCCACCGTATCCAGCAGGGTCTCCCCCTTGCTGGTGCTGGAGGAACCGATATTGAGATTCACGACGTCGGCGGACAGGCGCTTGGCGGCGATCTCGAAGGTGGTGCGGGTGCGCGTGCTGTTCTCGAAGAAAATGTTGAACACCGACTTGCCGTGCAGCAACGGGACCTTTTTGATCTCGCGGCCCTCGGCAACATTCACGAAGTCGGTCGCCCGGTCCAGGAGGTAGCGGAGAATGCTCGCCGGCAGGCCGTCGGTGGTCAGCAGGTGCTGCAATTCGCCGTTTTTATTTAATTGGGGATTTTTCATGCATAGATTCCTGCGCCGGGTTCATCGAAATATGCCTGCAGTATCTGCTGCGCGGCATACTGGTCAATGAGGGATTTCTGCTTTCTGCCATATATTCCCGCTTCATCCAGGACCGAGCTCGCGGCAGCGGAAGTATAACGCTCATCAATCAGTAGAGTGGGCAAATTGAAACGTCCTTTCAGGCGGTTCGCGAAACGGCGGCACAATGCGGTCATTTCGTGCGGCGTCCCGTCGTCGTTGCACGGCAGGCCGATCACCAGCGCCGCCGGCTGCCATTCCTCGAGGAGCGCGGCAATGGCCGCGAAGCGGGTATCGTTCTTCTCGTCGTTGATGGTGGTGAGCGGTTGAGCCGTGCGCGATACGGTATTCCCGACTGCGATACCGATGCGTTTCGTGCCGAAATCGAATGCAAGCAGCGTGCCGGATAAGATCGAGGCTGCGGAGGGGTCGCTGCGGAGCAGCGGGGAACCCACCGGCGTACCCCTTGCGGGTGATTGTGGATTGGGGATTGGGGAGCCAGCGACAGTACGATGTGCTGGTGTTATTGCTGGTTTCTCAATTTCCTGCGCCTTGCCCGATCCTGAATCCTCGATCCTGATCCCTGCCTTATCAGGCATGTCCGGCCTCGTCAGAAAGGGACGCGAAATCGATCCCGAGCAGCGCCATCGCCGCCGGCAGTCTTTCTTCGGCGGGCAGTTCGAACAGGATATGTTCGGACGCAAGCACGCTGAGCCAGGCATTGTCCGCAAGCTCCTGCTCCAGCTGGCCTTCGGACCAGCCGGCGTAGCCCAACGTCACCAGCAGATGCTGCGGGCCCTGTCCTTCGCCAACCGCCTGAAGGATGTCCCTGGAGGTCGTCAGGCCGATCTTGTCATTGACTTGCAGGGTCGATTGCCACGGTCCGCCCGTGTCGTGCAGGACGAATCCCCGGTCGGTCTGCACCGGCCCGCCGAAGTGCACCAGCACATCTTCCAGTTCGGCCGGTTTGAGCGGCATATTGATCTGCGCAAACAATTCGCTCAAGGTCAGGCTGATCGGGCGGTTCACGACGATGCCCATCGCGCCCTGTTCATTGTGTTCACACACATAGGTCAGGGATTTGGCAAAGAAAGGATCCGTCATCGCCGGCATGGCGATCAGAAAGTGATTTGTGAGATTCAACCCGGACATGGCAGCATTGTAATCTGCCTGAGTACGAATCTCAATTTGGCTTCGGTCCGGCAGCGACGAAGCGGGCGATGTTTTCCAGCAGCTCTTCTTCCTGATAGGGCTTGCCCATATATTCGTTCACGCCCAGTTCCATCGCATAGCGGTGGTGCTTGTCGGCAGTGCGCGAGGTGATCATGATGATCGGCAAGTCTTGGGTACGGGCATCCTGGCGCAGGCGCTTCGTCAGTTCGAAGCCGTCCATACGCGGCATCTCCACATCCAGCAACATCACGTCCGGCAACACGTCGACGAGTTGTTCCAGCGCATCGACGCCATCTTTGGCCGTAAGCACCTGATAGCCGGAGCGTGCCAGCAGGCGGCTGGTGATCTTGCGCACTGTCAGCGAGTCGTCCACGATCATGATGGTCGGCAGGCTGTGTACCGCAGGCTTGGCTTCTTTGGCGATCTTGCGCGTCACGGCGATGCGCTGGGTGAAAGCAATCGGGTTGATAATGAGGATGACCTTACCGTTGCCGGCCACCGTTGCGCCCGCTATACCGGGCAAACGCGCCAGTTGCGGACCGATGTTCTTTACCACCGCTTCCTGGTTGCCGAGCAATTCATCGACGTGCACCGCGATGCGGTTCTCTCCGGAGCGCAGCAACAGCACCGGATTGTGCGGCTGGCTTACGATCTCGGCCTCGTCGTCGCCCAACAGGCGCGCCAGGAAATACAGCGGGTACCGGGCGCCCTGCCAGTCGATGTATTGCTGCTTGTAAGATGCCTCCAGTGCGGCCGGCTTGAGTTGCTGGGCGTTCTCGACCATGGTCGAGGGCAGCGCATAGACGGACTGCCCGACACGCACCATCAGGGTCTGTGTCACTGCCAGCGTCAGCGGCAGGTGGATGGTAAATCGCACGCCGCGTCCGGGAACGGATACGACGTCGACACGCCCGCCCAGCGCGGTGATCTCGCTGCGCACCACATCGAGCCCAACGCCACGACCGGAGATTTCAGTCACTTCCTGGGCGGTTGAAAGCCCGGGAGTGAATATCAGTTGCATCGCCTGCTCGTCGCTGATTTCTTCGTTTTCCTGCAATACGCCAGTCTCTACCGCTTTTTGGCGCACGCGCGCGATATCCAACCCCGCGCCGTCATCGCTGAATTCGAAAACCACCTCGTTGCTTTCCTGGCGCAGGGACAGACGAATCTCGCCGATCGGCTCCTTGTTCGCCTTGACCCGCTGCTCCGATGTCTCCAGGCCGTGCGCAATGGCATTGCGCAGCAAATGCTCGAACGGAGCAGTCATCTTTTCCAGCACGCTGCGATCCAGCTCGACCTCGGTGCCGGATAGTTCAAGGTTGGCACGCTTGCCCAGCTCTTTGCCGGTCTGGCGCACGATGCGATAGAGACGTTCGCTGATGCTGGCGAAAGGCACCATGCGGATGGCCATCAAGCCCTGTTGCAGGTCGCGGTTGAGATGGGCCTGTGCACTGAGTGCCGCCTCGGTCTCGGCAAGGTTCTTCAGCAGGGTCTGTTGTACGGTCTGAACGTCGTGCACGCTTTCGTTCATGAAGCGGGTCACTTCCTGGAATCGCGTAAAGCGGTCGAATTCGAGCGGATCGAATTTCTCCGCGCTTTCGCCGCTGACCGATATGCGTGCCTGCATCTGTCCTTCGGCATGGATCTCGATCTCGCGCAGCTGCTTGCGCAGCCGGTTCACACTGTCCGTCAGGTCCAGCACGCTGTTCTTGAATTCGCGCAATTCCAGCTCGGCACGCGAGCGCGCGACGCTGATCTCGCCCGCCTCGTTCACCAGCCTGTCCACCGTGTCGGACCGTACGCGCAGCAAGGCCGCCTGCATGGCGCGCTCCGCACCGACCTCCAATGCCTGGACCGGGACGATCTGGATAGCCTCGAATTGTTGCTGCACCGCCTTTTCGGCAGCGGGCTGAACGCCCGCTTCCGCATGCACCTGCGGGGTTTGCAGTTGCTCAATGGCGTTGCCGATGCGATCCAGATAGCTATCCAGGTCGCTCCACAGGTCTGCGTCAAACGCGCCTTCGGCCATCGTTCTTTCCACGCGGTCTTCTACGCGGTGTGTCAGCTCTCCCAGGCGCATCGCGCCCGCCATGCGGGCGCTGCCTTTAAGTGTATGCAAGCTGCGCTGAAGGTTGCGGCCCAGTTGCGCATCGCTCGGGCGCTCGCGCCAGGCGCGCAATGTGCTGCCGATCTGCGGATACAATTCGTGGGCTTCTTCCAGGAAGATCGGCAGCAATTGCTCGTCTACCTCGTCGTGCACGCCGCGTTCGACATGGGTAGCCCGCTGCCCGGAGGGTTGCTCCGCATCCGTCGTTGCTGCAGTGCCTGCATCGCCCGCTTCCCGGGCTGGCGCGGCATGCGGATTGATTTCGGGCTGCAGTTCAAGGGCCGGCGCGGTTTCCACCGCATGTTCCGGCGGCGGAACTGCCCCCGTTTCGGCTTCGGACATCTCCAATGCCTGCAATTCCCCCGCATTCTGCGATGGGCTTTCCGCCATGAACTCGAAGTCCGGCATGGCTTCGGGAATAACCTCGGATTCGGCGGCATTCTCAACAGGTGCTGACGGGAATTGAATTTCCGGCGCCTGGATGGCCTCCAGCTCCTGTGCGGCCGTGTCGCTTTCCGCAATTTCCCTGTTTGCCTGCAATTGGGCGATCAATTCAGGCTCTGGTGCCGGTTCCTGACGGTGTTCCCTCACCATGACGCACATTTCATCCAGCTTCTGCACCGCTTGGTCGATGAGCATCATCTGCTGCTCACTCACAATGTTCGGCTTGTCGATACGTTCTTCGAGCCACTGTTCCAGCGCGTATGCCAGTTCGGCGACCTGTGCAAAGCCCATGGTGCGATTCACGCCTGCCAATGTATGGGCCGCGCGCATGAACTCGTAGGTGACAATATGTGATGCAGTCTCGTGCAACAGCGCAAGTTGCTCATACAGCGCGTACACGTGGCCAGCTGCTTCTTCGGTTGCGATGTTGAACAACGCCAGCGACAGGCTGACCGACCCGACCTCGACCGGGCCTTCACCTCTGCTTTCAACCGCTTCGCTTTGAACTTCCGCTGCCGGCTGTTCAAGCCTGGCTTGGGGAATCGGCTTGCCATTCTCGATGCAGTCGGCCACCGTGAGCAAATACGAGGTGTCGATGATGGCGTTCGTGCTGCCGCTGCTTAGCATGTCGATCCAGTGCTGGAACAGGACCTCGGCATCGCCGATCATGTCGAGCAGCGCGGGCGTGGCCGGTTTGCTTTCCTGCAGCCATTTGTTCATCGCTCGTTCCACTGCCCAGGCGACTTCGCCCAGTTCTGTGAGCCCGACCATGCGGCCGCTGCCCTTGAGCGTGTGGAACCCGCGCCGCATGGTCACCAGCGGCTCACGGCTGTCCATATGCAAACGGCTGATCTCCAGATTGCTGCGCAAGGTCTCCATGACTTCACGCGCTTCTTCGAGGAAGACTTCCAGCAGTTCCTCGTCCTCGCCGCCCGTCCTGATCGAGACGCCGGTCGTTACGGTTTCCTCCTGCGTCGGTGTCGCTTCTTCCTGCCCCCCTTCGGTGGTGCGCATTTCGGCGATATCGTGCAAAGCGCTGTTCAGCGCCGAGGGATCCGGCTTGTGGCCGAGTACGAGACTGTGCACATATTCTTCCAGGGTGCTGACGGCAGCGGCTACGTTACGCATCTCGGAAGCCGAAGGCGTACCACCCTGTACGTAGCGCTCGGTCACTTGACGCAACAGGCCGATCAGCTGCACCGCGACGTCCAGCGAGAGTATATGCAATCCGCCCTGAACCTGGTTCAACATCCGGCCGATTTGCGACAGTTCGGTTCGTTTCGCGGCATTATTGAAGAAGGCATTCAGATTCTGCTCGATGTTTTGCAGGTTCCCCTGCATCTCGACGGCCAACGGCACCATGACTTCCTGTTGTTCCATCTGGCAGTAAAGCGAGATCAGGCTGGACAGCTTGTTCGCGTCCTCCGGCATGCGCATCATGCCGGCCTGCAAGCGCGAACTCAGGATGCGCGCCTGTTCCTGGAAACCGCTGCCCAGATGCTGGTAATGTTCGATCCCGCTGCCGAGCAGCAACAGGGCCATCGCCATATCCATGGAGATGCGTTGCGCCCGCTCCGGCGCATCGGCTTGCAACGCCGCGGCATGGATCTGCTTGCTCAGGAATTGCAGGGTATTGCGGTCGAGATGCTCGGACAATCCGTGCACCCTCTCCATGTCCGAGGCAAATTTCTGGCAGGCTCCACCGGCTTCGGCTATGCATTCTTCCCAGGATGCCTCCGCCACGTTAAGTTCGGCACGCATGTTGTCGAGCAAGGCAGCGGTCTCGCTTGGCGGCATGGGCTGGTCTTCAGGCAGATAGACGTCGAGCGCATAGGCTGTCTTGATCTGTTCGACCGTATCGCTCACGGAATGGCTGCGTGCAATGAGATACAACGCTTCACTCATGGCGATTTCGTCGTCGAAAGGGCTGCCGTCAATCAGCGATTTCATCTTGAGATCGATGCGGCTAAGCGATTTCTTGACACTCAACTCCGGCGGGATGCCTTCGTGGAGAATGCAATCCAGCAGACCGAACGCCACCCACCAGTAAGCCCGCTGCAGATTCTGCGGGACGCAAGCCATAACGTCCCGCACAGCAGCCATCATCGCTTGCAGGGCCTCCGCGGTGCCGTCATGGCGCAGCCATTTCAGCAACGCCTGTTGATAGTGCATGCGGGCGGACTTGATATGTGTCTGTGCATCGCCCACTTGGGGCTGCTGCAACAGGGCCTGGGGCAACTCTACCTGCAAGGACGGAAAGAACAGATCCACCTCGAAGGCCATTTCCTGTCCGCGCGCCTGGAGCAGTTCCTGATATTCGTGGAACAAGCGCAAGGTGGCGTTGCTGGCGCCATCCGCCAGGGCATCCAGATAATGGGTCAGACCAAACAGCGCGCGGCGAATGGCCTCGCGTCGCAAGGCGCTGACATCCGCGGCCTGCACGAGCTCCTGCAGAAGCTTCTCCAGCTCTGAACAGAATACCGACAGCCCCGTCAGCGTCAGCATGCGCAACACACCGCCGGTACGGTGCAGTTCTTCCCGTGCATTGTTCAACGCCTGCCGGTCGGTTCCGGCGGACGAAAAAAAGCTCTCCAGATCCCGGCTGATGTTCGCCAACGAGCTGTCCAGCCCGGGCTTGACTGACAACAACGGCAGGGGATTGAATTGTTCCCGCACGTTCGACCTTTACAGCTTGAAACCGGATACGGAGCTGTTCAATTCAGTCGCCATGCTTTCTATCTGTGCAACCGATGCGTTAGTGCGTTGCGTACTCTGCGAAGTCTGTTCGGTGATCTTCAGAATGTCGTTCATGAAGCCCGCCACCTCGCGCGCCATGTCGGTCTGCACCTGCGTGGAAACCGAGATACTGTTCACCAGGTCGGCCAGTTCATGCGTTGATTTCTCGATCTCGCGCAGCGCCTGACCCGCGGCGTTGGACAACTGGGCACCTTCGACCACACCCTGGGTGCTCTTTTCCATCGCCGTCACGGCATCCTGGGTGTCGCCCTGAATGGTTTTCACCAGCATACCGATCTGCTTGGTCGCCTCGGCGGAGCGTTCCGCGAGACGCTGCACTTCTTCCGCCACCACCGCAAAACCTCGTCCTGCTTCGCCGGCCGAAGCCGCCTGGATCGCCGCGTTCAGCGCCAGCACGTTGGTCTGCTCGGTAATGTCCGAGATCAGGTCCACGATCTCGCCGATCTCCTGCGAACTCTCGCCAAGGCGTTTGATGCGCTTGGATGTATCCTGGATCTGTTCGCGGATGCTGTCCATACTGGACACCGAATTCTGCACCGCACGCGCGCCCTGTTCCGTAACCGCCAGTGTGCGCCGTGCCACTTCCGACGATTGTGCCGCGCTGCTGTCAACCTCCTGAATGGATTTCGTCATGAGCTCGACCGCCCCGCCCGCATCGCGGATCTCGGCCGCCTGTTTCAGGGTCGCGTTCAGCAGCTCCTTGGTAACCGCGCCGGCTTCGCCAGTTGCCCGCTCCACTTGCTTCGACGCCGTCGTCACGCGCAAGACCAGTTTGCGCAACTCGTCGGTCGTGTAGTTGACCGAGTCCGCGATCGCGCCGGTGATGTCTTCCGACACCGTCGCGCGGATTGTCAGGTCGCCGTCGGCCAAGTCCGACAATTCGTTCATCAGGCGCAAAATGGCCTGCTGGTTATTGCGGTTTGTCTGTCCGGCTTCGCGTTCGCGGCGTTTCGATTCGTCCAGATATATCTTGGATAGCATCAACAGCAACAGCAGAACCATGCCGCCGGAGAAGAACACTGCAAAGCTGGACAGGCGTCCGGCCGTTGAGCCTTCGTAGCTGTTCACCAGATTTTGCGTCGCGGTCAGCAGCTGGTCGCCCTCTTCCTGGACACGCCGCCCCGCCAGGCGCGACGTCAATACATCGCCCGCATTGGCGGCAATGAAGCCAACCACCGACTGGTAGCCTTCGAAGTCATCCTTCAGCAGCATCACCGTCGCATCGTTCTGCGGCAGCTCGTTGATCAGCGCCTGCGCCTCGTTCATCTTCGCGTCCAGCCCCGGCAGGTCTTCCGTCGAGGCTGAAGTGAGCACCATCTGCACGGCGCCGGTGATCTGCTCCACCAGCAGGTTCAGGCGGTCGGCTTTCTGCTTGTAGGCAGGCGCGGCCCTGTCGGCAACCTGGTTGGCCAGGTTGATCATGTCGCGCTGTCCTGCCGCACCGCGCTGCAATGTCACCAGCAACGGACGTCCTTTTTCGAGTTCATCCATCAGGCCGGTCATGCGCTTCCAGTGAGCCAGCAGATCATTCAACGGGTCACGTGCCGCGCCCTCTGTAGGAGGATATTTGTCGCTGCCCTTGTCCAGGGATTCGAGAATGGCGGAAAATTCGGTGCGGGTATCTCCCAGTTCCTCGAACGCTGCCGAATCGCCCGAGAAGCTGGCTGCCGCGTCTTTCGCCAGGCGTTGCGACAACATCAGCAGCTTGGATGATCTCGCAACGTAGTGCGAACTATAGGACGTGTCGCGCGTATCGATATAGGTAAACGCCGCCGCGATGAACAGAAAAAGCAGCAACAATGCGCCCAGGACGCGCAGTTGCTTGTCAAATGACTGCTTGCTGAACCATGGTATTTGTATCGTCCTGACATCTTTTGCCTTGAGTTCGCCCTTGTTGACGAAGCCCGGCGCTTTTTTATTCGGCCATTTGAACGGTAACTTAAATGCCATATCTTTCTCCTTCCGAGCGCGATTTACGCCCCGATCTGTAAAAATTCCGGTTGCTGCAGCAACTTCGCCATTTCCAGTTTGCGCCACACCTGTCCGCCGCTATCCTTCAGGCGAACCTCACCGTCTTCTTCGCTTTGCTCCCACTCGGTGGAGTTGCGAAGTCCCAGTACGCGCGACACCAGCAATCCCGCGTTGAAAGAGAACTTCTGGCCCGCCAGCAACACGCGGCTTTGCCCTTCGTGCGGAATCGCCGCCCCGCCCGTGTAGACGCCAAAATCGACGATGCTGTAAAGATTGCCGCGCACGTTGGCAACGCCGCTATACCATGGCTTGGTCAAAGGCACGCGCGTCAGGGGTGGTGGTGGCAGGACTTCATTGATGTCCGACATGTCGACCAGCCAGAAACCGTCGCCCACCTGCACGCCGAGCGTAGATACACTTTTGCCGCCGCCTGCCGCCTGGGCTTGCAGCCGTTCCAGCACATTCTGTTGAAATTCCCGCAGGTTGAAACGCTTCGACATGTCGGCCCGGTACCTAGCCTAAGGCCGCGATCTTGCTGAGCAGTTCTTCCGCACCGATCGGCTTGGTGATGTAGTCCTTCGCACCCTGGCGCATGCCCCATATCTTGTCCGTCTCCTGCCCCTTGGTGGTGCAGATGATCACCGGGATGTGTCTGGTCGCCGGGTCTTGCGTGATCGCGCGGGTGGCCTGGAAACCGTTCAGTCCCGGCATGACCACATCCATCAGGATCAGGTCTGGCAGCTCGGTCTTGGAATTCTCCACGGCCTTTTCGCCGCTCTCGGCATAGACAACCGAATAGCCTTTCTTGCCGAGGATATCCCCCAGCACATGCCGCTCGGTTGCGGAATCATCCACGACCATCACCTTGTTAATTGCCATATTCCATTCCCCCGCTATGTTTGGTTGTATGCATAGTCACTGCTTCAATTAAGCTTTTTTTACTGAACGGTTTGGTCAGATACTGATCGGCACCGACCAGCTTGCCGCGCGCGCGGTCAAACAGGCTGTCCTTGCTGGTCAGCATGACTACCGGCGTATTTTTGAATTCGAGATGGTTCTTGATGAGCGCACAAGTCTGGTAACCATCCAGACGGGGCATCATGACGTCGACAAAGATGATGTCGGGCTTGTTGTCGACTACTTTGGAAAGTCCATCGAAACCGTCTTCCGCCAGCACGACCTTGCAACCGGCCTGCGACAGGAATATCTCGCCGCTACGGCGTATGGTGTTGCTGTCGTCAATGAGCACCACACGGATACCAGCCAGACCTTCGCCCACGTCGTCACCTTTTCCCTGATTGATCTGCGTCCATCTTGTCGTGGACACCCCCATACCCAGATGCTACCGCATTTGTCCTCGTGCGTTCAATGTTTCCGCGCCTCTTGGTGCATTAGCGCTTCCGCGACATGGGATCGGGATTCACTCGGCCTGCGCCCATTTTATCGAACAGCCCATGCTGGCGATCTGCTCGCGCGGGCCCTGCCCGGTCTTCGCCACTTGCAGCATGGCGTTGAACAGGTCGCGCGGGGCATCCGGCACCGCCTCCTTGCGCGACGCGTCCAGACGGCCGCGGTACTGCAATTCCAGGTCGGCATTGAAGCCGAAGAAATCCGGCGTGCATACGGCGCCGTAATCCTTCGCGATCTGTTGCGTCTCGTCCCACACGTAAGGGAACGGATAGTTGTACTGCCGCGCCACCAGTTTCATGTTGTCGAACGAGTCCTCGGCATAGTCGGCCAGATCGTTGGACATGATGGCGATGCTGTTGATGCCGTGCTGCTGCAGTTCATGCGTGTCGCGGATGATGCGCTCGCGAATCGACTTGACGTAAGGACAGTGGTTGCAGATGAACATCACCAGCAAGCCATTCTTGCCGCGCGCGCTATCCAGCGTGTGGCGTTTTCCGTCCACGCCCGGAAGATCGAACGGACGGGCCTTCCAGCCGAAATCGCAAAGGGGGGGTTGCAGACTGACCATGGTTTTTCCTCCTCAAAGACCTGCGTTATTGTTCTGGACAATATATTATCACGCCCGTCCCGACGCCCTTACCCGCCATGTCTGCACCAAGATTCTATTGCCCGCCGCCGCTGCCCCCGAGCAGCAACTACGAGCTGCCGCCCGAGGCAGCCCATCATGCCAGCCGCGTGTTGCGCCTGCGTGTCGGCGATGCGGTGCAGATCTTCGACGGTCTCGGCAATGCGTTCGATGCCGCCATCGACTCGATCCAGGGCAAGCATGTCGTGCTCGGCAACCTGCAGGCCGTACCCGGACGCGAGGGATCGGGGCTGCAGATCGCGCTGGCGCAGGCCATGTGCACAAGCGAGAAAATGGACTGGGTAGTGCAAAAGGCGACCGAGCTTGGCGCAGCCGAGATCGTGCCGGTGCAGACGCTGCGCAGCGTGGCGAAACTCACCGGCTCGCGCGCCGAGAAACGCGCCGATCACTGGCGCAATGTCGCGATCTCCGCCTGTGAACAATGCGGCCGCGACACCTTGCCGCAACTGCATCAACCCCAGGAGCTGGGCACATGGCTGAACGGGATGCGCCAGGAAGCCGGTGGCAAATTCATCCTGCTGCCCGGCGGTACGAGCAAGCTGCAGGGTCAGCCGCGACCGCAAGGCCGCGCTACACTGCTGATCGGCCCGGAGGGCGGCTTCACTGCCGGCGAAGCCGACCTCGCCCGACAAGCCGGATTCGCCCCCATTCTGCTGGGCCCGCGCGTATTGCGCACGGAGACTGCCGCCATTGCCGGCATCGCCGCGTTGCAGACGCTGTGGGGAGATTTCAACTGATTCACGCAAGGAGGCGCCATGCCCTACGTCAATATCCGCATCGCCGGCATTCTCAACCGGGAACAGAAAGCCAGGATCGCCGAGGAGATCACCGACACCCTGGAGCGCATCGCGCACAAGCCGAAGTCATACACCTACATCGCGTTCGACGAATTGCCCGACGAGAATTGGGCCATCGCGGGCAAGCTACTGGACGAGGAGTGATGGTGTACGCGGCTGCTCCCGCACCAGCGGGCTGCGCCCCACCGCGTCACAGCCGCACCTACATCGCCTTCGATGAGCCGCCGGACGAGAACCGGGCGATCGCCGGCAAGCTGCTCGATGAAGAGTAGCGCCATGCCGCGCCGATCGTCCTCATAAATTGAAATATAATGCCCCTGCCCGAATCTTGCGCTTCTCCACCAAATTGAGGAGTTAACCGAACACCATGCCAACCGCCCCCGCCAACTCTCCTCCCGATTTCGTTGCATGGTTTCGTTCCGTTGCGCCCTATGTCAACGCGTTTCGCGGCAAGACATTTGTCATCGCGTTCGGCGGCGAAGTGGTGGCTGACGGCAAATTCGTCGAGTTGACCCACGATTTCAACCTGCTGGCAGCGCTGGGCATACGGCTGGTGCTGGTGCATGGCGCTCGGCCGCAGATCGAGCAGAGGCTGGCTCAGAACAACATCGAAGGCAGTTATCACCACGGCATCCGTCTCACCGACGCCGAGACCATGCAGTGCGTGAAGGAGGCGGTCGGTCGGGTGCGCGTGGAGATCGAGGCGCTGCTGTCGCTGGGCCTGGCAAATTCGCCGATGGCCAATGCCGATATCCGGGTGGCCGGAGGCAACTTCATCACGGCCCAACCTATCGGAGTCATCAATGGCGTCGATCTGATGCACACCGGTTGTGTGCGCAAAGTTGACGTCGCGGCGCTGAAAGACCGTATGGAATTCGGCGAGGTCGTATTGCTCTCGCCGCTGGGCTATTCACCCACGGGAGAAGTCTTCAACCTGACGCTGGAAGACGTCGCCACTGCCACCGCCATCGCCCTCGATGCGGACAAATTGATCTTCCTGACCGACACCGACGGCGTGCACGACAAGGAGGGCTCGCTGCTGAAAGAGCTGACCATCGCCGAAGCCACCAAAATCCTGTCGGGAAAGCGCAGGCTTCCGGACGACGTCGGCCTGTTCCTGCCCTGTGCCGTGCGTGCCTGCGAAGCGGGGGTGGCAAGGACGCACCTCGTCAGCCGCCACACGGATGGTGCGCTGCTGCAGGAGTTGTTCAGCGACGAAGGCATAGGCACGATGGTTGTGGAAAGCACGCTGAACACCCTGCGCGATGCGACCATCAAGGACGTCGGCGGCATTCTGCAGTTGTTGCAGCCCCTGGAAGCGGAAGGCATTCTGGTGAGGCGGTCGCGCGAATTGCTGGAGCGCGAGATCAGTCGTTTCGTGGTGCTGGAACACGGCCATCGCATCATCGGTTGCGCGGCGCTTTATCCTTTTGCAGACGAAAAGGCGGGTGAGCTCGCCTGCCTTGCGGTGCAGCCTGCCGCCCGCGATCACGGCTACGGTGACGTCCTGCTCAAGCATATCGCCGCTCGGGCGAAGTCGATGCGGTTGCAGAAGCTGTTCGTGCTGACCACACGCACGGCGCACTGGTTCGTCGAGCGGGGCTTCAAGGAGGTCGATGTGGAGCAGCTCCCGGCACAGAAAAAGACCCTCTACAACTACCAGCGGCGCTCCAAGGTGTTCGTGCTTGCCCTGCGGTAAGGCGTCTGTCGAAGAAGCCGCTTGCCCCGTTTCTCAGGTTTCGCGTTGGTCACAGGCCGAATCGTGCCGGGTGCATTGCCGCTGGATTTAGGCGCGCATTCACGGTAATGTCACACTCCTCAAGCATAATCTCGGAGTGAACCTCATCATGGCAAGAACAGTACAGTGTGTAAAACTCGGACGCGAAGCGGAAGGGCTGGATCGTCCTCCCTATCCCGGCGCGCTCGGCCAGCGCATCTTTGAAAGCGTGTCCAAGGAAGCCTGGCAGGGCTGGATCAAGTTCCAGACCATGCTGGTGAACGAAAATCGCCTCAACCTCGCCGATGCAAAGGCGCGCAAATACCTTGCCGAGCAAATGGAGAATTATTTCTTCGGTGCCGGCACCGCGATGCCCACTGGATACGTTCCGCCGAAAAACTGAATCACCGCCAATACGCAGTACGCTGACAGTCCCCCCATGGCAAAAACGTTCCCGTCGCAAAACTTCCTGAACCGCGAGCTCGGCCTGCTCGAATTCAACCGTCGCGTCCTGGCGCAGGCGGAAGACCCGGCGGTTCCTTTGCTGGAGAGGCTGAGATACCTGTGCATCGTCAGCAGCAACCTGGATGAGTTCTTTGAGATCCGCGTTGCGGGGCTGAAAGAGCAAGCCAAGCTGGGTGGCCTCGCGGCCGGGCCGGACGGCCTGGAGGCCACGCAGATCCTCAAGCGTCTGTACGCGCCGACGCACCAGCTCATCGCCCGGCAGTACCAGCTGTTCAACGAAGAACTCGTTCCCGCCCTGGCGCAACAGGGCATCAAGTTCCTGCGCCGCACGCACTGGAATGAAGCGCAGCAAGCCTGGGTCAAGGATTTTTTCCTGCGCGAGGTGATGCCGGTACTGACGCCCATCGGTCTCGACCCGGCGCATCCTTTCCCGCGCGTGCTCAACAAGAGCCTGAACTTTACCGTCGAACTGCAGGGCAAGGACGCTTTCGGGCGCAACTCCGCCAAGGCCATCGTGCAGGCGCCGCGCGTGCTGCCGCGAGCCATCCTGATGCCGCCGGAGATATCGGGTTGTCCTTACGGCTTCGTGTTCCTCTCTTCCATCCTGCATGCGCACGTCGGCGAGCTGTTTGCCGGCATGGAGGTGCGCGGCTGTTACCAGTTCCGCGTAACGCGCAACAGCGACTTGTTCGTGGACGAGGAAGAAGTGAAGAACCTGCGCATCAGCCTGCAGGGCGAATTGCCGCAGCGCCACTTTGGCGATGCAGTGCGCCTGGAGGTCGCCGACAACTGCCCTCCCGAGATGTCGGAGTTCCTGCTGCAACAGTTCGAATTGAAGCCGGAGGATCTCTACAGGGTCAAAGGCCCTGTGAATCTGGTGCGCCTGATGCGCATCCCGGACCAGGTCGTCCGCGACGATCTCAAGTTCGCCCCTTTTGCACCCGGCACGCCCGCCTTGTTACAAAAGAAGGGAGCGGACATGTTCAAGGTGCTGCGCAAGAACGATGTGCTGCTGCACCATCCCTACCAGTCCTTCAAGCCGGTGATCGATTTCATCCAGCAGGCCGCCGTGGACCCCAGCGTAGTCGCCATCAAGCAGACGGTCTACCGCACCGGGGTCGATTCGGAGCTGATGGAAGCGCTCATTGCTGCCGCACGCAACGGCAAGGAAGTCACGGTGGTAGTGGAATTGCTTGCGCGCTTCGACGAGGAAGCCAATATCAACTGGGCCAGCCGTCTGGAAGAGGTCGGCGCGCATGTGGTGTACGGTGTGGTGGGACACAAGACGCACGCCAAGATGCTGATGGTGGTGCGGCGCGAAGACAATAAATTGCGCCGTTACGTGCATCTGGGTACCGGCAACTATCACCCGCGAACCGCGAGGCTCTATACGGATTTTGGCTTGTTCACGAGCAACGAAGAGATGTGTGCCGATGTGAACCAGGTTTTCATGCAGCTCACCGGTCTGGGCAAGGCGAGCAAGCTGCGCCATTTGTGGCAGTCCCCGTTCACCCTGCATACCAATGTACTGGCGGCCGTCCGCAACGAAACCAAGCTCGCCCAAGAAGGCAAGCGCGGACACGTCATTGCCAAGATGAACTCGTTGCTGGAGCCGGAGATCATCACCGCGCTGTACGAGGCATCGCAAGCAGGCGTCAAGGTCGATCTGATCGTACGCGGGGTTTGCGCCCTGCGCCCCGGCGTCGCCGGCCTGTCCGAAAATATCCGCGTGCTTTCCATCATCGGGCGCTTCCTCGAACACACGCGTATTTTCTACTTTCGCAACGACCTGGCGCACGATGTCTATCTGGCCAGTGCGGACTGGATGGATCGCAACTTCTTCCGCCGCATCGAAGTCTGCTTCCCCGTGCTGGATGACAAGCTAAAAAAGCGTGTTCTGGACGAAGGCTTGAAGAGCTACCTGAAAGATAATTGCCAAGCTTGGGAAATGGACTGTAACGGCTTCTGGCATCGCAAATCCCCCTCCCGCAGCGCTGCAAACTGCGCGCAAACTACGTTGCTGCAGGTACTGGCACAGCCGCTTGCGGCGGCAGAGACGGACTAGTCTTTCTTCGGGCGCCCGGTCTTGATCTTCTCAAGACTGGTGATCGCACGCTTCAATTGAGCAGCGTTCAATTTGGCAAAAGCCTGCAGGCTGGCACGCAAGAGTTCACTTTTCTTCACATGCAGTCCGGCTTTGAGCGCCTTCTGCTTGAGCGCCGCAATCAAGTCGTAATCTGTTTGAGGCATGGTAAAACTGTCACGCACGACCTTAACCTTGGGGTCCGCCTTCTTTTTCTGCTTTTTGTCCGGCTTGGCTGCTACCTTTGCCGAAACAGGCTTGCGTACAACAGGGGATTTTCTGACAGCGGGTTTGCGCGGGGCAGTATTGCTCATGTCGGACTCCTTGGTTTGAGTGTAGCCTGAACAGTATATACGGTATATTCTGGCGGCCGATAGTGTAATAAACGGGGAAATCGATGGAGCTCATACTTTGGCGACATGCCGAAGCTGCCGAAGGACAACCTGATCTTGGCCGCGCGCTCACTGAAAAAGGCAGGCGGCAAGCGGAACACATGGCGAACTTCCTTTCGGGACGCTTGCCGCAGGATACCCGTATCCTGGTCAGTCCCGCGTTGCGCGCGCAACAAACGGCCGGCGCACTCACCCCCCATTTCATCACTGCCCCCAATATCGGTGTGCACGCCACCCCGCAGACCGCCATCCCCGCCGCCGGTTGGCCGATGGCTGGCGGCGCGGTCCTGCTGGTCGGACACCAACCGTGGATGGGCGAACTGGCCTCGCTCCTGATGACGGGACACACGGATTTCTGGAGTATCAAAAAGGGCGCCGTCTGGTGGTTCAGCCGACGCGAGCGCGAGGGTGATTTCCAGACCGTACTGCGTCTTGTCATCGCGCCGGATCAGCTGTAATCGAGCAAAGGGGGCTGCATGTTTGAATCCGCCGAACTCGGACACAAGATAGACAAGGCAACCTACGACAAGGAAGTGCCGCAGCTGCGCGAGGCACTGCTGGATGCACAGTTCGATCTGGCAGAAAAAGCGGGATTCCCGGTCATCATCCTGGTGGGCGGCGTCGACGGCGCGGGGCGCGGGGAAACCGTGAACCTGCTCAACGAATGGATGGATCCGCGTTTCATCCAGACCCACGGCATGGGCGATCCCTCCGACGAGGAAATGGAACGCCCCATGATGTGGCGCTTCTGGCGCGCACTCCCGCCCAAGGGAAAGATCGGCTTGTTCCTGGGATCCTGGTATACCTGGCCCATCCTGAATCGTGTGATGGGTTTGACCAAACCCGCCGAGCTCGACCAGAGTCTCGAGCGCGCGAAGCGCCTTGAGAAGATGTTGACGGACGAGGGCGCGCTCATCATCAAATTCTGGCTGCACTTGTCCAAAGAGATGCAGGAAAAGCGCCTCAAGCTGCTGGAAAGCAATCCCAAGACCCGTTGGCGCGTGAACAAGCGCGATTGGGACCATTACAAACGGTACGACAAATTCCTGACGGTCAACGAAAGCGTCATCCGCCATACCAGCACGGCGGAAGCCCCGTGGATCATCATCGAGGGATCGGATGCACGCTATCGCAGCCTGACCGTGGGCAGAGTCATTCTCGAAGCCTTGCGCAAGCGCCTGACAGAGTCGGACAAGAAGAAGGAGCCGAACGTCCGGGCCGCGCCGCTGCTGCCTTCGATCGACAAACTGAACATCCTGGAAACGCTCGATCTCACGCAAAAGCTGGAAAAGAGGAAATTCGACAAGGAGCTGGAAAAATACCAAGGAAAGCTGGCGCAGCTGACTCTCGATCCCCGATTCAAGGACATCACCGTGGTGGCGGTCTTCGAGGGCAATGATGCGGCCGGAAAGGGGGGGGCGATCCGCCGCATCACCAGTGCGGTCGATGCGCGCCAGTATCAGGTTATCCCGATCGCCGCGCCAACGGAGGAGGAGCGTGCCCAGCCCTACCTGTGGCGTTTCTGGCGACACATACCGCGCAAGGGCAGGATCACGATCTTTGACCGTTCATGGTACGGGCGCGTGCTGGTCGAACGCGTGGAAAGATATTGCTCCGAATTCGACTGGATGCGCGCCTACCACGAGATCAACGATTTCGAGGCGCAACTCGTGCGTCACAAGACCGTCGTCGTCAAGTTCTGGCTGACCATCAGCAAGGAAGAACAGCTGCGCCGCTTCAAGGAGCGCGAGAAGATCGGCTTCAAGCGCTTCAAGATCACCGACGAGGACTGGCGCAACCGCGAAAAGTGGGACGCTTATGAGCAGGCCATCGGCGACATGGTGGACCGAACCAGTACCGAGGCTGCGCCCTGGACGCTGGTCGAAGCCAACGACAAGAATTTTGCGCGCATCAAGGTACTGAAGACGCTGTGCCAGCGCATCGAGGCGGCCATGAAGAAAAAATAGTTTTCGCCGCCGTCAGTTGCAATGCTCACCTTTTTTCGGATCGAACAAACGCGAGAATTCCGTGGGGTGCCCCGTCAGCACTTTTACGCAATCGCCGATCTTGTAATGCTTGTAGCTCATCACCTCGATACGCTCGCCCGTACCCAGCGGCTGCACCGTGTATCGATTCGCGCCATAGGCGACTTGCGGCGGCTCGTTGCGCGTGTCTCGCCCGCCGCCCAACCCGGTGCCGGCACCCACCATCAGCCCGCCAAATCCGCCGCCGCCCGTGCCCATGCCGATACCGAAGCCTATCCCTACGCTGCTGTCGCTCGACCGCGGCACTGTCTTTGCCGCCTCCTTGCGTTCTGCATCGGTGAATTCACGTACATCCACCACCGTTGCCAGTTTCACGTAGCGCGCATCGTCTTCCAGCCTGGGAGTGCTCTGGCAGGCCATCAGCAGCGGCATCAGTCCGATGATCAGGGATTTCCTTGTCATTTCCGCATTCTCCCAATCCGGTTAAGGTTCACGGTCAATAATCTGCCGTCCGATAAGACTCCAGACATCTGCAATAAACTCATACGGTCTGCAAGCATCAGGCCCGCTGCACCAGCACATAGGGCCTGACCACCACCGCCCAGACATCGGCATCGGCCTCAAACCAGGCCAATGCCTGCGCATCGGAAACGCGGGCGACCTGCCCGGATTCCAGCCATTGCGCGACCTGCGCCTTGTTGTCTTCCGAGATCTGGAACGCGACCTCAACCAGATCCAGGTCGGCATCTACAGAAAACGCAGCTCCGCTGGCAAAGAATCGCTGCAATTCCTTCCAGGCGATGCGCGCAGTCTCCAGATTGACGCTTGCGCGCTTGAAGTCTTGGGGACTAAGGGTGGCCATGCGGGAAACTTTCCGTTTGCGATTTCGATCCGTTCAGGTAATTGTCCTTCACCAGCATATATTGCTCAGCCGAATAGCGCAGATAGGCGATCTCTTCTTTCGTCAGGGCGCGCACGGCCTTGGCCGGGCGCCCCATATACAGCATGCCGCTCTCCAGCACCTTGCCCGGCGAAACAAGACTGCCCGCCCCGATCATCACGTGGTCGGGAATCACCACGTCGTCCATCACGATGGAGCCCATGCCGATCAGGCATTCGTTGCCGATGGTGCAACCGTGCACGATCACCGAGTGGCCGACCGTCACATAATCCCCGATCAGCAAGGGCGAGCCTTCCGGCCTGCTCGAAGACTTGTGCGAAACGTGGCACATGGTGAGGTCCTGCAGGTTCGTTCCGCGCCCGATCACGATACGGTTCACGTCCCCGCGCAATACCGTGTTGCACCATACGGAACTGTCGTCACCGATCTTTACATCGCCGATGACCTGGCACGAGGGATGAAGGAAAATGCGGTCGCCAAGAAGGGGGGTGGCATTCAGGTAGGGAGATAGCGGCATGATGATTTTGCGGGTGAAGTTGCGGGATGAATTTCTCGAACAGTTTACTCGTTATCCAGATTGCGGCCTTCGATCTCGCTCCACATCGCCTTTGCGATAGCGACCCAGGCCGATTCCTGCTTTGCCAGCACGTCGATGTTCGCGATATATCCCGGACCGAAAGCCTTGACGTTCGCCTTGTGCATCAACACCGCCATCCCGAACAGCTCGACCTTCGCTCTCGCCGAACGATCACCCCTGCCGGCAGCATCCTTCAGTTGTTCCATGTTTTGCAGCATCTCGCCCACGAACTGGTGGACCTGATATTCGTCTGAACAATCCAGCTTCAGCCCCACACAATGGCGTTCGATTTCCAGCTCCAGCCCGTGGGTATCTTTCAGCAGGAAGTCTTCGCCTTGCATGAGTGCCTACTCCAGCTTCCAGCTCATCTTTTCGCCCGCCCGTAGCGGCACAAGGCGATATTCGCCGAACCCCAGCGTTGCGGGTACCTGCCATTCTTCCTTCCGCAGGGTGACGGTGGCGGTGTTGCGAGGCAAGCCGTAATAGTCCGCACCGTGAAAGCTGGCGAATCCTTCCAGCTTGTCCAGTGCTCCGGCTGCTTCGAAGGCTTCCGCATACAGTTCGATGGCGGCGTGTGCGGTGTAGCAGCCGGCGCAACCGCAGGCGTTTTCCTTGGTATGTTGCGCGTGCGGGGCGCTGTCGGTGCCGAGGAAAAATTTCTTGTTGCCGCTGGCCGCCGCTTTTACCAGCGCTTCGCGATGCGTCTCGCGCTTCAGCACTGGCAGGCAGTAATAATGCGGACGGATGCCGCCGACCAGCATGGCGTTGCGGTTGTACAGCAGGTGATGCGCGGTGATGGTGGCGGCGATGTTGTCTGGCGCGCCCGCAACGAATTGCGCGGCGTCCCGGGTAGTGATGTGCTCGAACACCACGCGCAGCCCGGGCAGGTCTTTCAGCAGCGGTTGCAGCACGCGCTCGATGAATACCGCCTCGCGGTCGAACACGTCCACGTTACCGTCCGTCACTTCCCCGTGCACGAGCAACGGCATGCCGCAGCGCTGCATCTCTTCCAGCGCCGCGTAGGTCTTGCGCAAGCTGGTCACGCCGGCGTCCGAATTGGTGGTGGCGCCGGCCGGGTAGAGTTTCACCGCATGGATGGCGCCGCTCTGTCTGGCGTTGCGTATCTCTTCCGCACTGGTGTTGTCGGTCAGGTACAAAGTCATCAGCGGTTCGAACGTCGCACCCGCGGGCAAGGCAGACAGGATGCGCTGGCGATATTGCAGCGCCAGTACCGTGGTGGTCGCGGGCGGCCGCAGATTGGGCATCACGATGGCCCGGGCGAACTGGCGCGCCGTATCGGGCAGCACCGAATGCATCAGCGTGCCGTCGCGCAGGTGCAGGTGCCAGTCGTCGGGACGAACAAGGGTAAGCGTTTTCATGCCCTGCATTCTAGCAGTTAGCAGGGAATCAGATCAGTACCGGTATTTTCCTACTTGCGACCGGCAACCCACTGCGCGGCCACTTCTGCCACGCGCTTGCCGAACTGCCTGGCCGTCTCCAGATCGCCCGGCAGCATTTCGTCCGGCGAGGCATCGGACGGGGAGACGGACATCGCGCCGCCGTAAGAGCCGACGTAGTTCACGTCGTTGCGCTGCGCAGCCTTGCTATTGGACGGCATCAGGCCCGTGCCCGCCCAGATCATGCCGTGCTGCATGGCGAGCGTGAAGAGATAATGCAGAGTGGAAAGGTTGTCGCCGTTCATCGTTGCGGAGTTGGTGAAGCCGGCAGCGATCTTGTTCTTCCATTTTTGCGACAACCAGGGCTTGGAGGACGCATCGGCGAATTTCTTGAACTGCCAGCTGACCATTCCCATATAGGTGGGCGAGCCCATGATGATGGCGTCGGCAGCATCCAGTGTCGCCCATTCGGCTTCGCTCAGATTGCCCTCGTTGCTGATTGCCATGAGTATCGCGCTCGCGCCTGTTGCCACGGCTTGTGCCTGCTTTGCCGTATGTCCGTATCCGCTGTGATATACCACGACAACGCTCACCATTTCTTGCTCCTGCAATGTTGATCCAAGTCGCAAAGCGTATCACTTCGGCTGCGAATGGCAACCTCTCGCCGAAGTCGATTATTCCGGCGCAGCTTTGTACGCCAGCGCACGCTGGTACAACTCGTTCTTGTTCGCGCCCGTGATCTTTACGGCCAACTGTACCGCCTGTTTCAGAGGCAATTCTTCCAGCAATAAGGCCAGCGTGCGTTCCGTGCCGGCGTCCAGCCCTTCGCGCAGCGTGGCGCCCGAGACCAGCAGGACGAACTCTCCGCGCTGATTGTTCGGGTCGCTGTTCAGCCAGTCCATCGCCTTGCCAAGTCTGCAGCGATGGATGCTCTCGAACAGTTTGGTCAGCTCGCGCGCGAACACGACCTCTCGTTCATCGCCGAACACTGCGTGCAAATCCTGGGCGCATTCCAGGATACGGTGCGGTGCTTCGTAGAACACCAGAGTATACGGATGCTCGGCCAGCGCCTGCAGTGCATTCCGCCGAGCGGCCGGCTTGTTCGGCAAGAATCCATAGAACAGGAAATGCGGAGAACTCAGGCCGGAAGCGGACAATGCGGCGACGGCTGCGCTCGCGCCGGGAACGGGGATGACGCGGAACCCCGCCTCACGCACTGCCTCCACCAGCACTGCGCCGGGATCGCTCACCGCCGGAGTGCCGGCGTCGGTCACCAACGCGACGTTTTGACCCTGCTGCAGCAAGGCGATGACCTTTTCCGCCGCCGCCCGTTCGTTGTGCTGATGCAACGCCAGCAAGCGTGCGTCTCCGATCCCGTGGTGTTGCAGCAAATGCCGCGTGTTGCGTGTATCTTCCGCGGCGATCGTGTCTGCGGCACCCAGTACCTCCAACGCACGCAGGGTGATGTCACTTAGATTTCCAATCGGTGTGGCGACTACATATAATGCGCACTCTAAATTTTGCCTGGGCTTGATATGCAAACTGTCGCCTCTGTGTCTGGTTGGTTACGCGGGTTTCTTGTCGCCGCACTATACGTGAGCGTTTTTGGCTGCGCCACTCCTGCGCCGACAGTGCCCAAGGCAGCAGCCCCCGCTCCTGGCACGCAGGCGCCCGCAGTACAGGTACCTCCATCCGCCCCCGCGGCGGCCAAACCCGTCCAGCCCCCTGTGGTTACGGAAGCGGTCCCCGCACCGGCTCCGCTGTTGTCGACACCCTTGCCCGCAATTGGCGCAGAACCCGCCAGTCCGCACATTGCGCTGTTGCTGCCATTGAACTCTTCCGTATTTGCCAAGGCTGCCGACGCCGTACAACAGGGTTTCCTCGCCGCTGCGGGTAAAGAGGCGAACGGGTTGCCAGTACGGGTCTATCCTTGTAAGGATGAAGGCGCCGAGGTGGTCGCGCTCTATCAAAAAGCACTGCGGGCCGGTGCGGTAGCCGTAGCCGGTCCGCTCACGCGCAACGGTGTCGCCGCGCTGGCTGCACAAGGCCAGATCACAACGCCGACGCTGGCACTCAACCTGGTGGATGACACACGCACCGACCGGCTCTATTTCTTCGGCCTGCCCCCGGAAACGGAGGCGCGCCAATCCGCGCAGCGTGCCACGACGGCCGGATTGCTCAGCGCCACGGTCGTTTCCACGAATTCCCCGCTTTCCAGGCGCCTTGCACAGGCCTTCTCCGACGAATGGCAACGCGAAGGCGGCATCCTGCAAGCCGGAATCATATATGACGGCGATCCCACTCCCTTGAAAGAACTGTCGCAGGAACCCGGCAACTCGGTATTCCTGGCCGCCGAACCCGACAAGGCCCGGCTGATACGCCCCTATATCAATTCCGCGATACCGGTCTATGCGACCTCGCAGGTCTTCTCCGGCAATACCAGCACGCTGGCCAACTATGACCTGGCCGATGTGCGTTTCTTCGATATGCCCTGGCTGCTGCAACCTGACCATCCGGCGGTGATGATCTATCCGCATGTGGTCCCTGCGATGCCGGTGGACATGGAACGCTTGTATGCGTTTGGCATTGATGCGTATCGTCTGCTTCTGGTGCTGTATGAACATAGCCCGGAAAACGTGCTGCCGCTGGACGGAGTCACCGGCAAGATCTCGCGAAGCGGGCACGTGTTCCAGCGCGAGGGTGTCCTTGCCGTCATGCGCCAGGGATTGGGCGTCCCTGTAGAAAGCAAGTCGCGTCAATGAAGCCCGGCGCTCGGGCCGAGCAGGTTGCAGCGCGGTTCCTGCAACAGAACGGCCTGAGACTGGTACAAAGCAATTTCCGTTGCCGTTTCGGGGAGATCGACCTGATTCTGCGCGATGGAGAAACCCTGGTATTCGCCGAGGTACGTCAGCGCAGCCGCGGCGATTTTGGCGGGGCCGCCGCCAGCATCGACGGGCACAAGCAGCGGCGCCTCATTCTCACCGCGCAGCATTACCTCGCTTCTTTGCCGCACGTCCCGCCCTGCCGTTTCGACGCCGTCCTGCTGGACGCTGCCGATAACGTCGATTGGGTCAAAAGCGCATTCGAGGTATAGGCAATACTGAACGCTTCCCGCATGACCTCTCATGGAGAGATTTATTCAATGCTGCCTTAGGGTAAAATCCGCACCCTGTCATCCATTTCTTTTTTACACCATGACCCTGACCACTCGCATCGGCAAACATTTCGACGACAGCGCTCAACTCAAACTGCAAAGCAAGAACGTGCTCGCCCAGCCCATCGCGGACGCTGCGCAGGCCATGGTCGCCTGCCTGATGAACGACGGCAAGATACTGGCTTGCGGCAACGGCGGTTCTGCGGCCGATTCCCAGCACTTTGCCGCCGAGCTGGTCAACCGCTTCGAGGTCGAGCGTCCGGGACTGGCCGCCATTGCGTTGACTACCGACAGTTCGGTGCTCACCTCGATCGCCAACGATTACGATTACCTCCAGATCTTTTCCAAGCAGGTGCGCGCGCTGGGCATGGACGGCGACGTGCTGCTCGCCATCTCCACCAGCGGCAATTCGCCCAATGTCATTGAGGCCATCCACGCCGCGCACGAGCGCAACATGCCGGTCGTCGCGCTGACCGGGCGCGACGGCGGCAAGATGACAGCCCTGCTGAAGCCGACCGATTTTCACATTTGCGTCCCGGCAAAAAACACCGCACGCATTCAGGAAGTCCACCTGCTTGCGCTGCACTGTATCTGCGATGCCATCGATCATCTGATCCTGGGAGGGGAATGATGCGTTATGCGTTTGTTGTTCTGGTCTTTGCATCGAGCCTGTTACAGGGTTGCGTTGCGCCGGTCGTTGCGGCCGGCGTCGGCGCCGGCATCTCTGTGACCGCTACCGATCGACGCACTCCCGGCGCGAAAGTCGAAGACGACACCATCGAAAGCAAGGCGCATAAACGCATCAGTGAAAAATACAAAGACACCGCGCAAGTGAACGTTAGCGCCTATAACCGCTTTGCTCTGGTCACCGGCATGGCGGCAACCGAAGAAGCGAAGATGGATATCGAACGCATCGTCGGCAGCATCCCCAACGTCAAGGGCATCGCCAACGAACTGGTCGTGGCCAACCCTTCCACCGTCAGCAGTACCACCAATAGCGATGCCCGCATCACCGGCAACGTGCAGGTGCGTTTCGTCAAGAGCCCGGTTCTAAAGGCCGACCAGATCAAGGTCGTCACCCAGAACAGCGTGGTCTATCTGATGGGCCTGGTCACCCGTGCCGAGGCCGATGCCGCGTCGGATATCGCCAGTACCACTTCAGGTGTACAGAAGGTGGTACGCGTTTTTGAATACATAGACTAGTGAACTACCCGACTCCCAGTTTCGAGAACAAAATCTGCGCGGCTGGCCAGCTGGCATCGCGAGTCGCCACCTTGCCGCGGCCGCTGGTATTCACCAACGGTTGTTTCGACGTGCTGCATCGCGGTCACGTCACCTACCTCGGCCAGGCCCGGGCACTTGGTTACTCGCTGATCGTCGGCGTGAACAGCGATGCTTCGGTGAAACGCCAGGGCAAGGGCGACGACCGCCCTATCAATTCCGAACTGGACCGCATGGCCGTGCTGGCGGCGCTCGAATCGGTGAGTCTGGTCGTAAAATTCGACGAGGACACCCCGCTTGATCTTATCCTCGCCTGCAAACCCGATGTGCTGGTCAAGGGTGGCGACTGGAAGCCGGAGAACATCGTCGGCAGCAAGGAAGTGAAGATCTGGGGCGGCACGGTACACAGCATCCCCTTCTTGCACGAACGCTCCACCACCGCATTACTTAAAAAGATACGCTCACTATGACCCCTACCGAAATCACCCTGCATCAACAATCCAGAATGCTGGAGATCGCCTTTGACGACGGCGCCCGTTACAAACTGCCTTTCGAGTTCCTGCGCGTGTACTCGCCTTCCGCCGAAGTACGCGGTCACGGCCCGGGACAGGAGACGCTGCAAGTCGGCAAACGCAATGTGATGATCACGGAGGTCGAGCCTGCCGGCAGTTATGCCGTCAAATTGGGGTTCGACGACGGTCACGACACAGGGCTCTACACTTGGGAATACCTGCACGAACTGGGCAAATATCACGATGCCATGTGGCACGACTACCTGACCAAGCTGGAAGCGGCTGGTGAGAGCCGCGACGCAAAATAATCAACGGTAAATTTCTTTCGCGGGATGAAACGCAAGGAGCCGCGCAACGAAGGACGAGACATACCTTGCAGGTAGGCGAGGACTGAGTGACAACGAAGTTGCGGTGTAGACTTACCTTCAGGTTAGTCGAAACCAACACGCGACACAGCGGTTCGCCCGCCAAACGAATTTAAGGAGCAGCACCATGGCAAACACCCATTTCGGTTTCCAGACCGTAGACGAGAACGAAAAGGCAAAGAAAGTCGCCGGCGTGTTCACTTCCGTCGCCAGCAAGTACGACATCATGAACGACCTCATGTCGGTCGGCCTGCACCGCATCTGGAAGCGCTTTGCCGTGGGTTTGGCCAATGTGCATGAAGGCCAGCGCGTACTCGATATCGCGGGCGGTTCCGGGGACATCTCGCGACTGTTCCTGGACAAGGTCGGCAAAAGCGGCCAGGTCATCCTCACCGACATCAACAACGCCATGCTGCGCGTGGGCCGCGACCGCTTGCTGGACGAAGGGAAGCCCACACCTACCACACAATGCGACGCCGAAAAGCTGCCCTTCCCCGACAACTATTTCGACTGCGTCAGCATCGCCTTCGGCCTGCGCAACGTCACGCACAAGGATGCCGCGTTACGCGAAATGCACCGCGTTCTCAAACCGGGCGGCCGCGTGATCGTGCTGGAATTCTCCAAGGTTGCAAAACCGCTGGAAAAGGCATACGACCTTTACTCCTTCAAGCTGCTACCCAAGATGGGCGAGCTCATCGCCAACGACGCCGACAGCTATCGCTACCTCGCCGAATCCATCCGCATGCACCCGGGACAGGAAGAGCTGAAGCAGATGATGGTGGATGCGGGGCTGGAGCGGGTTGAGTACTTCAATATGACGGGTGGGGTGGTGGCAGTGCATCGGGGGTATAAGCTGTAATACGGCTACCATTTCTAATATATACCTGGTCGTTGCTTTTGTAGCGCGATTGAGCTCTGTAGTAGTAGGGTAGGCACGCTTTTGTGCCCACGCGGTCTGGGTACGTCCCTGCCTGCATGGATGGTTTGAGCCTCGTAGGTCGGATTAACCGCAGCAAGCGTAGGATGGGTTGAGCAACGCGATACCCATTGTTGAATTGTTGGGTATCACTTCGTTCAACCCAACCTACAATTTATTTTTTTAATCCCAGGATTCATCATGACCGCTTTGCCCAAATGCCCCAAATGCAGTTCCGAATACACCTACGAAGACGGCTCCAACTACGTGTGCCCCGAGTGCGCGCATGAGTGGTCGAAGGACGCGCCCGCCGACACCGGCGAACAGGCCAAGGTGTTCAAGGATGCCTTCGGCAATGTGCTGGTCGACGGCGATTCGGTCACGGTGATCAAGGACCTGAAGGTCAAGGGTTCGTCTTCGGTGGTGAAGGTCGGCACCAAGGTGAAGAACATCCGCCTGGTGGATGGCGACCATGACATCGATTGCAAGATCGACGGCATCGGTGCGATGCAGTTGAAGACGGAGTTCGTGAAGAAGGCTTAAACGTCGTGCCGGGCGTTCACTCTTCGATCCTTCGACAAGCTTGTATGGTATTTGCGGTTCCTTCTTGAGAGACTGGAAGGAACTGGGGTGGAGGGACATCGACTAGCATCTGCCGCATTGCGGACAGACTTCCTGAGAACTCTCCCACCCACACCCCAAACGTCG